>Ga0314774_1001537_pt1 | contig 14535 bp, 18 predicted proteins | sample MetaGCBIA2018_FD_204515 | JGI IMG/M metagenome (GOLD analysis project Ga0314774, IMG submission 204515) | Cryopeg brine microbial communities from Beaufort Sea near Barrow, Alaska, United States - CBIA 2018 | ecosystem: Environmental > Aquatic > Marine > Coastal | place: USA: Alaska | collected... | reverse complement strand
ACCAGGTTCGAGCCCCACGGGTCGGACCAGCGTTGCGCGCGGTATGGCGCCTCAGGGACGCGGGTGCGCGGGTCGACGGCCCAGTCGGGGGCCGCGTCCAACGGTGCTGCCTCCAGTGCGGCGTCGACGGCATCCCGCCAGTCGCCGTGCGGGATCGTCGCCAGGGCGTGCAGGGCCAGGTACGCCGCGTTCGCCCGCGAGCCACGTCGGGCGGCGACGACCGCGCGCACGAGGTCACCCTCGCCATCCCGCTGGCCGAGGGTGCGCTTCTGCCATGCTGAACCGAGCCAGGCGCTGGCGGCGGCCTCCGCCTCGAGCAGGGTGCAGTCACGCACGCCCCGGGACTCGTGCAGGAGGCGGTCCAACTCGGTCAACTCGCGGACCGGCGGGCGATAGCGGGCAGCGGGGCGGCCGCGCCCCTTAGGTCGACCGCGGCTCTTCGGACTCATGGGTGCCAGTACATCACACGGGAGGCTCCCAGGTCACGTCCCGCCCGCCGATGCTGCGTGCCGCAGGCGGTCGCGATGCGGCTGGCTGCGGGAGCGTTCGGCTCAGCCGTTGCCGCTGCTCGATGGCGAGGGTTCGCCGATCTCATGGGCGAGGGCGAGGAAATTCGGGTGCCCGGGTCGTGTGCGCAACGCGTTGTGCAGCAACTTCCGGGCGCGGTCTGCCTCTCCGCGGCGGTGAGCCAGCTGCGCCTGGAAGAACGTCAGCTCTGGCCCACCGAGGGCGGGGTGGGAAGCGATGCGATCGAGCAGGGCGTCGCCCTCGGTGTCGATCAGCCGGTCGAGCAGCAACTGGTGGCAGCGCGCCAGTGACTCGGCGCGCTCGCCACGCGCGCGGTCAGCGCTGCGCCAGGCCGGGAGCGACCCGGTGTGCGCACCGACGAGCCCGTCGAGGGCGTCGATGTAACTGGCGGCAAACGCTAACCATGCGTCCAGGGCCGGTAACATTCCGGCGACGACGTCGGCCAGCATCCGCTCCTTGTCTGCGGTCCGGCCACCACCACGACGGGTCCACCCGTACGGCGACTCCCACCGGATCAAATGTGTCGCTGCCAACTGGGCGAACGCCAGGAACCCCGACTCATCCCGCACCCGCGCCCACAGCAGGGCGACCTCGTCCGAGACCACCCAGCCCGCTGCCTCCACTGGGTCGTCGGACCTGAAGTAGTCCATGTCGCGGGTCTCGCACGCCAGGTCGATCAACGCGGTCATCGCCGAGGCGCCGACAGCGGTCCCTTCGGTCCGTAGCGACTGCCGTGCGTCGGCGACCAGGCGGCGAAAGGTGAACCTCCACCGGGTTCGCTCCTTCGGACTGACCCTTCGGTCCCCGGCCAGATAGGCGCCGACGCGCGCCAGCGCGACGAAGTCCTCCACCTGCGCAAGCACGGCACCCGGGTCGCCAGCAGTCGGTGCGTCCTGGGCGTCCGGGACGCCATCGTCCGGACGAAGCCCGGTTTCGATGCGCGCACGAACCGGCGCCGGTCCCAGCCAGTACACATGCCACAGGACCTGGCGCAACTGGTCCCGGTCCAGGCCCGTCGTCGCGGCGAAGAACTGCTCACGGCTCATCCGTTCCATCGCTGGCTACCATACTGGGACCTGGTGCGCGATCGCTACGGCAACTTTCGGTACCGTGGTGAGTCGTGGCTACCAACCGACCCGACACCCCCTTATCGACCTTCTTTCGAATCGACACCGACCAGCCGTTCGACGGCGTGAGGCACGCGTCGGGTCGTGCCATGTCGGCCGTTAGCGCCGGTCTGCACGCGGCAGCCGAGAACCTGCTGATCAAGGCGTTGTGGGAGGCCCAGTCCGGCGACCTCGGGCGCGCCGAGGTGTACGTGACCAGGGCAGTGCGACTGGACTTCGACGACCACGAGCAGGTGCATCCGGCGCGTCAGCAGGCTCAGATGCTCCTGTTCTCCTCGGTCGTCGACGCACTCGAAGGATGCGAGATCGGTGACGGCCGCTGGCTCGATGCCGCGCTGGCCGTGCTGCCGGACTGCGAGGAGCACGCCCGGGCCGAGCTTCTCGGCGTGCTGGCCGACGTCGACCACGACTGGGAGGTGGAACGCGACGAGTCGCGGCGGATCAGGGCCGTGCTCGTCGGCCTCACCCCGACTCTCGATCCCGAAGACACCCGATCGCTACCCGAAGCCGAGCAGGTCCGGATCATCCTGCAGGTGCTCGACGCGGTGTCCGCCTACCGTGACGCTCTTGGGGTGACCGAGTAGGCGCCCCCTCCAACACCGACATCAGTTTCCGCGTCGCACTGTGTGACACCATCTGGCGGCTCATGATCTGCCTGCCGTCCTGCTCGGCCTCCGCAGAGGTCGTAAACCGGTGGACGAGGAGGTCGGGTGCCGACGGGCTGGGCTGCCCGCGACCACGGCGCCCGCCACACCGCCCCGACATCCGAAGTACCACGAGAGCGACCAGGCGCAGCCAGCCCAATCGCACTGAGGTAGGCCATAAGGCCTGCCACCCACGTCACCGCAGGTCCCGGGCCCTTCATCGATCATCCAGGCGGAGGATGGGGGATTCGAATCCCTAAGGGCTTCTATTTAAACCGCTCTCCGAGTTGTCCGAGGGGGTGCCCGGCGCCCGCTTGCAGGACGGGACGTGAACGTCCATCCCGCGCCAACGAAAGCCGCGCACCTATCCCCAGAAGATAGGGTCCTCGTGGCTTCCGATGTAGTCGAGGAGGCTTTGGACGTTCTTGGTGGGACGCTTGCCGTTGTATTCGTGAAAGCGCTGGTTGCGGTCTCGCCAGTAGAGGCTCCATTGGTCGCTCGACGCGGTGTAGCGGAGTCGCGCGATGGGGAAGCGAGTCCAGTCGCCCTGTCCGTCCCATGGTGGGCGGGTCTCGATGATGGTGACGTGCCGGTCCGTGATGTCGGATTCCACCCGCACCTCGTCCCATAGGTGGGCGGGCACGCGCTCGCGGCACCATCGTCCGATGCGCAGCAGGTCGGTCTCTGGAATGGCCATGGTTCGCATTCTCGCATCGCACGGTCCGGTGCGCACCCGCGCCCGCGGTCGGTCAGTAGTGGTAGCGCACCTGAAGAATGAGCAGATTTGCGCCGTCGACGCGGTAGACCAGGCGGTGCTCGGAGTCGATGCGGCGCGACCATGCCTCGATGCCGTGGCGTAGCCGCTCTGGCTTGCCGATGCCGTCGTACGGGTCGCGGCATACCGCGTCGATGAGCGCGTTGACTCGCTTGAGAGTCTTGCGGTCCTGTGACTGCCAGTGCTGGTAGTCCTCCCACGCCTGAGGCGAGAAGACGATGTTCACGACCGGTCGAGCTCCCTTGTGGTGCCGTGGCCCGTTCGCAGCGCCTCATCCGCATCGAGCAGCCGCTGAGCGTTGAGCGGGGAGCGGAAGAGGTAGGTGGTCTCGCGCAAGGCCTCGTACTCCTCGAGCGAGATCAGCACCGCACTGCCAGCCCGGGAGGTGATCTCTACGGCACTGTGGTCCGCGTTGACCTCCTGGATCAGCGGGAACAGGCGCTTGCGCGCCTCGGATGCGGTGACAGCCATGGAGGCCTCCTGATTGGTACGAGAAGTGGTACAAGTGTATCCCACTGGGGCACACCGTTCCGTGACCCACCGACGTCACCCGCGGGCAAAGAGCCGTGCCAGCTTGCCCACCGTCCCGCGCTCCAACTCGCCGGTATCGCGCAGCAGCGGCTCCATGGATCGCCGGAATGAGTCGCGGCGCGGCGTACCTTCGGGGTCCACGGCCACGCCTCAGGCTTTCCGGGTCGCGATCCAGCACGCCATCAACGCGGGCAACGACACGGACACCATCGCCGCGATCACGGGCGCGCTTGCGCGCGCGATGGTCTGGGTCGATGCGATTCCGCTGGGCTGGCAGCGCATGCTCCACGGCTGGGGCGCCGCGGACACGGTACTCTCGGCTGGCGAGCTCATGCGGCTGGCGGCCGATGCGTCGGCCAACGCCGGCGACGATCGCCCGGGACCATACCAGCCTCGGCGGACGCGGCACCCTCCTACGCGGGCGACAGCCTCGACACAGAGGCGGCTGTGGCGCCCGAGCGAGGACGAGCAGGCGCTTAAATAGTCCGGCTCGGGCCGAACTTGCCGCATTGCGTCATCTCCACGTCCTGCCGCTCCGCTGACCCGCAGCTCGTCGTGAATGACTGATGTTGGAGCCTGCGCCTACCGTGCTCCTCATGGTGGTGGACGAGATCCAGGAGCGGACGCGAGTTCAGCGATACCGCCGCGCGTGTTCGACGGGTCGAAGTGGGGGCTCGCGACGGCAGCGGGAGCCGCGACGGTCGATGCCCGCCGCCTGCGCGACTTCGCGACGATTCTTCACAACGCCGCGCAACTGCACGCATTCGAGGCGATGGCCTACTTGGACGAGCTGCCCCAAGCCCTCGACAACGTGCGCGAAACTGTTGCGCTGCAGGCCGCACTCGCTGGTCTGGCGCGGGAGTGCCCGCTCCCGGAAGCGCAGGCTCAGGTGCCAGACCTGCTCGGGGGCCTCGTGGGTCGAGGCGGTGCGACGTGAGCTTGCGCCGGTCAGTGAAGTATCGGGGGAGTGGCCAGAGCGGAAGCCGTGGCTCTGGCTCGCCTGAGAGCGGGCCAGTCGATCGAGCTGAGCAGTTCCCAATCTGACGACTGAGATGCTCTTGATCTGGCGATTTAGGTGACTCCAAAGTGACGACTAGAAGGTCTTCAGATTGACGACTCGACTAGGATGGTACCGACTACAGCAAAGGAGGGGACGTGGCCTACATCGACCGCTTGGCCGATTTGCAGCTCGGTGACGCGCTCGAGCGGTCCGGCGCCGTGCTCATCGAGGGACCCAAAGCATGCGGAAAAACGGAAACTGCCTCCCGCCGCGCCGCGAGTATCGTGCACGTCGATACCGACCCCGCGGTGGCGGCGCAGGTCGCGGTCGACCCCGCGCTCGTGCTTGAAGGCGCTTTTCCCCGCCTGCTGGACGAGTGGCAGGTGCAGCCCGGGCTGTGGAACGCAGTGCGACGAGCGGTCGATGCATCTGGCGAGCGAGGCCAGTTCATCCTGACCGGATCGACAGCGCCAGGAGCGGATGCGATCAGACACTCCGGCGCCGGTCGCTTCGCGCGGGTTCAGATGCGAACCATGACGCTACTCGAGAGCGGCGACTCCGACGGCGCCGTCTCCCTCGGAGCGCTCCTAGCCAGCGATGCGCCGCGCGCGGCGGCTCCGCCACTCGGGTTCGAGGAGTTGCTGATCCGGATCGCGGGGGGTGGGTGGCCCGGGCTCGCGGGGCTCTCTACTGTGGCCGTCGCCGCCAGCTTGCGCGACTACGTGGCAACGGTCGCAACTGTCGACATCGATGCTGCGGGCAAACGGCGTGATCCCGGGCGTGTCCTGAGGCTGATGCGCGCGCTGGCGCGATCAACGGCGACCGAGGTCGCAATCTCGACGCTCGCGCGAGATGAAGCCTCGCTGTCACGCGACGCCGTGCGTGAATACCTCGACGCACTCGCCCGCATCTTCGTCGTCGAGGATCAGCCCGCCTGGTCTGCGCACCTTCGATCCTCTGCGACGCTGCGCAAGGAACCCAAGCGGCACTTCGCCGACCCATCGTTGGCGCTTGCCTTGCTTGGTGCGGATGCGACGGCGCTCCGGCACGACCTCGCGTACGCTGGCCATCTGTTCGAGTCGCTGGTGGTGCACGAGCTCCGGGTCCTTGCGCAGCCTCTCGGAGGTGAGGTGTCCCATGCGAGAGATTCTGCAGGACGAGAGGTCGACGCGATCGTCCAACTTCCATCGGGGAGCTGGGCCGCCTTCGAGGCCAAGCTCGGCGCGAGCGCGCCCACGGTCGACGGCGCCGCGGCATCGCTGCTCGCGTTTGCCGCGAACGTCGAAACGAGCCACGAGCCCGTCCTCACCGTCATCACAGGGACGGGCCCTTCCTACCGCCGAAACGATGGTGTCAACGTCGTCGCCGTGGGCTCGCTGGGCTCGTAGATGGCGGGGTTGCTGCGCCCCTCAATCCTGCTTGACCCGGCCGCCGTCACAGTCACGTCGAGACCTTGTTCCCAACGAGATCCGTAGTAGCCGTGTGAATGGCGTCGGACTGACGTTGGACGAGGCAAAGGAGCAGGGAAAGCGTGCGTGAGGCGGTGTTCATCCTGACCGACCACGACATCGGCATCTCAAGTCCCCAACTGCCAGGACTCGTCGCGCGCGATGGTTTGTCGGCACGCGAGGTTGTTCTCACCGGTTGACGCCAGAGGCTCGCGCGGGTGGCGGTGGCACACCTTGCCCCGATGCCAGCGGCGGTGCGTACAGTGCGGTTCATGGTCGAACAACCCGCCTCCGCGCGGCGCGGGGACGCTGCCTCGCAGGTGACCGCGTCGCGCGAGGCCATGGCGGCTGCATGGGCCGCCAGCAACCGCAATCCTCTGAACCCCGATCATTCGCAGTGCACGCGTGAGATCGCCAACGCGAGGGCCGCTGTTGAGGAGCTCCACCCGGTACTGGACCTTCCGCATGCCGATCCTCAGGTGCGCCAGGACGTTGTCTATCTGCTCGACAACCTCGCGATACGGCTTCTGGCGCACGGCGACGAGGATTCCGGCTACGTTGCTGAGGCGCTCGAAGCAGCCGAAGAGGCAATGGATCGGCAATCGGCGATTTGTGCGCGTGCCGTCGGCGCACCCCACGATGCGCGAGAATTGGTGGAGGCAGCCTCGACGCTCGCTGCAATTCGCGAAACGCACGAATGCGCGCGGGCTTTCGCGGGATTGGCGCGTAGATGAGAGGTCGAGCGATTACCGCGCGTACCGCCCAAGCGCGCGCGAAAGGATGTCCAGGCCCTCGGCGCGTTCGCACAGGGACGCGGCCAACGACTCGCCGGTCGCGTGGCCCGGCCTGTCGCGCAGACGCGACGCTTGGGCGGTGCCGATGCCCTGGGCGAAGTGTTCCGCGGCGCGTGCTGTTCCACATCGCGCGGAACAGTGCCCAAAGTGGAACGGTCCACCTCAAAGAGCCCGTCAGCCGGAGGGGCGGGCGCCTGGCGTCGTTGCACGGAGTCAACCTTGCTCCAATGTCACGATCGCAATAGACGTACATGACAACATCGCCAGGACGATGGAGAACACAACGCACAGGAGCATGACGACGATGGCGATCACGATGACCACCCCCGCCGCAGCCATCCGCTCGGCGCGCCCGCACTCGTTCGTGCGCCTTGAGGCCCTCCCGGGCACGGATGCGGCTCGCCGCAAGGCCGCCTCGCGGGCGGTTGCGGTAGGCGAGTTGATCAATGTGCGCCACGGGCTCTACTACCGGGGTGCCAAGACGCGCTACGGAATGACACGGCCGTCGGCGGTGGATGTGGCGTTCGAAACCCTGGGGCGCAAGGGCGTGGGGCCCGCAGGATTCTCGGCCGCGCGTGAATGGTCCCTGACCACTCAGGTCCCGTCGGCGCTCCACCTTGCTGCGTTGAAGCTGGCGAAGGATCTCCCAGGCATCACGCTCACCATCCGCAGCAACCTCGACCGCGTCGATCTCACGTTCCAAGAAATTGCGCTCGTGGAACTGCTACGCGACCCCGAGGTGTACGTCGAGGTGGGCTGGCCCGCACTCGTGGAATCGGTGGCCATGGCCGAGCATGCCCGCGCGGTCCGTATCGGCAAGGTGCTTTCCGTTGCCGCGAGTGAGCGAGACGTGGCCACGCGCGCCAACGCCGTCCGGCTACGCGCAGACCTCGACGCGCGCTCGGATGCGGCGCACACGGCAGCATGACCGTGCGACTCCGAGACGATCCTGACGCGCTCAACGTGCTGGTGTCGCGCGCTGCACTGCACGAGGGTGTCAACCCCGCATACGTGGGGAAGGACTTCTGGGTGACCGAGGTGCTGCGGGTCGCCCCGCAACCACGTGGCCGCGACGGAGGCCGACGAGGGGCGCCGTTTCGACGCGATCTTGACGGCTTCGAGGCTGCGCTTCGGACCCTTGCCAACAACGTCCGGCGGTGAGGCGCCGCGACGTCGGCTGGCCTGCACTGGAGCGACACAATGCGACGACCTCACCTCACCCGAGTTCTCGCCCTGGCGGCGGCCAGCGCCATGTTCGCGGTCGGTTGCACGACCGATAACCCTCAACCGACCGTCACTGCGACGGTTTCCTCACCGTCCGAAACGCCGCAGGCCGAATCCGTCTCGCCGTCCGCAGAGGCACCGCTACTCGACGACGGGCCGGTCGCGGACGGTGAGCAGAGCACGTCCGCCGCTGCCGATGCAGCCCCCTTCGTTGCGGACCGCGAGCCTGACACCGCCGAGGCCAGCGTCGGCGCATTCCTCAGCCCCGTCAACCTGCGCTTTGGGGTCCACGACGGCTTCGACCGCGTCGTTATCGACCTGGTCGGTGAGGGCACGCCAGGGTGGCTCGGCGAGTACGTCGAGGACCCCACGCAACAGGCTGCGGGGGAGCCCGTCTATCTGCTGGGCGAGGACTACTTGCTGATCCTGGTGCGCGGAGTGGTGTATCCGACGGAAGACGGCGCGCAACCCTTCGAAGGCCCGCGCCGCATCACCCCCGCGACCGCCGGGGTGATCGAGGAGGTGCGCTACGGCTCAGTGTTTGAGGGCCAGGTCGAGATCTGGATCGGCCTGACCTCCGACGAGCCGTTCCGGGTGTTCGGCCTCACGGACCCGACGCGCGTGGTGATCGACGTCCAGCACCCTTGAGCGCCGTGACCCGGAGTGTGTGAGTATCAGGAGATGAATACTCCTGGAGGCATCGTCCACGTAGTCCTGACGCAGTGGCGCGGCGATACGCCGCGCGAAGCACTCGCCGAGCTACGGGCGATGATCAGTCGTTTCCCAACCGAGATCCCCGGCGTCGTCAGCGCGGTCGAGGGCGCGAGCGTCAGCACGGAGGGGCTCGAGGCCGGATACGACTGGGCCCTGGTGGTGACCTTCGCCGACGCCGCAGCCCGCGACGGCTACCTACCGCACCCGGCGCACGCCCCGGTGGCGGCAGTGATCGGCGAGTGGGCCGAACGCTTGGTCGTGTTTGACCTCGACGCGTAGGCTGGCCATTCACAGGGCGGCTTGGGCTACGCGGTCCCGGCGACTGCCTGCTTGACTGGGACTATGACGCCACCGACGTTGCGCGCCATCCGCGCCGATATCACCACCCTGGCCGTCGACGCCATCGTGAACGCCGCGAACTCGTCCCTGCTGGGCGGTGGTGGCGTGGACGGCGCGATCCACCGCGCCGCTGGCCCGGACCTGCTCCACGAGTGCCGACTCCTCGCAGGCTGCAACACCGGCAACGCGAAGCTCACCAAGGGCTACCGACTCCCGGCCGGGCACATCATCCACACGGTTGGGCCGGTGTGGCGTGGAGGCCATGCGGGGGAGCCGGACCTCCTTGCTTCCTGCTATCGCCGGTGCCTGGAAATCGCCGACGCTCGGGGCTTCGTCTCGATCGCGTTCCCCAGCATCAGCACGGGCATCTACGGGTATCCGATTTCGCTGGCAGCGGGGGTCGCGGTCGCGACTGTGCGCGAGGCGCTGGCCGCGGGATCCTCCGTGACCGAGGTGACGTTCGCGTGCTTCAGCGAGGGCGATCTCGAGGTGTACCGGGCGGCGCTTGACGCCTAACCCGGCCCCTGCGTCGCGATCAGTTGTTACCGCTCTTCGCGGAGGCCTTCGCGCAGCGCGGGGTGGCGTGGGCGGACGACGCTGATAGGGTTACGCGCTTCTTGGCGGGCGCCGCGTGTCGTGCCCAGGCTGGGTTTGTGGGGCCTTTCCACAGGGCATCATGCCTGGTAGGTGTATGTCAGACCGTTGTGTTTGACTGGTTTCATGACAGACCAAGCGGCGGTGATGGAGAGGAAACAGGTCTTGCGTGTGAGCGCGTCGATGCGTGACCTCGTGCGCCGTGACGTGTCTGGTTTGTCGGAGGAGGCCTTCCTGGCGGTCTACGACGACGTGGCCACATTGGGGCGTCTGACCGATACCTTGCGGGCACGTGTCGCGGGCGATCTTGCACGACGGTCCACACCCGACCTGCCTGGTGGTGGTTTGGCCCGCCGGCAAGGTTTTGGCAACGCGGCGTCGATGGTGGCGTCCGTGACAGGTGGCTCAGCGGCGGGGGCTTGGCGGGCGATCGAGGCCGGACGGGCACTCATCCCCGAACCAGCACTGCCTTCCGACCCATCTCTGCCAAGCCCGGGCGACCCCTCCTCCGGCACCGACCACTCCGACCAGCCTTCCACCCCTCCGGCACCCCGTTACTCGGCCATCGCGGAGGCGTCCCTGGCCGGGGAGCTGTCTGTTGATGCGGCGGGGATTATCACTGCGGGGCTTGAGTCGATCGCCGACCGTGTTCCCAGCGACCAACTCCACGCCTTGGAGAGGCGTTTGGTGGGTAAGGTTGTCCGTCTTGGGGTCCGTGAGGTGCGGCGCCTGGTCGCTTCGGCTGTGGCCCGTGCCGATTTGGCCGGTCATGAGGAACGTGAGAAGCGTCAATATGGGGACCGGTATCTGACCTGGAGCGAGGATCACACCGGGATGGTGACCCTTTCTGGTCGACTTGATCCAGTCACGGCTGCCCCGTTGCGTACGGTGATCGAGCAGATGGTCACCCACCAGTTCCGTCAACGTCGTGACCAAGACCCTCAAGAGCGTGACCAGCGCACGGTCGGACAAATGAGGGCCGACGCTCTCCACGACCTCGCGCGTCACGCCCTGGGCTGCAAAGAGACCAACAGCTCGGGAGTTCGCACCACCATCATCGTGCGCATGAACCTGACCGACCTGAACACCGGTCAAGGCCTGGGCAGTATCGATGGCACCTCACAGCCCGTATCCGTCGGTGAACTACGACGGCTGGCAGGCGAAGCAGGCATCATCCCCGCCGTCCTCGGTGGTGACAGCGAAACCCTGAACATGGGACGCTCCGTCAGGATGTTCACTCGTGCTCAACGACTAGCCCTGCTGGAGCGTGATGGTGGATGCGCGAAATGTCACGCACCCCCAGAACACTGCGAAGCCCACCACATTGACTGGTGGGACAACGGTGGCCGCACCAACCTCACCAACGGAGTCATGTTGTGCACCCGCTGTCACCACGACGTTCACCGGCAAGGCTGGGAGATTCTGGTTCGCGCAGGGTGCGTCGACTTCGTCCCACCGCCGCAGATCAATCCGACGCGGCGCGCGAGACCCGGGGGATTGGCGGCGATCGAAGTGGGCGAGCTTGACCGGCCGCCCCGCTCTCCGTGGGAGGACTCTGCCTGGGACGGCCACCCGCCGCCCGAACACCCGGGCAACGACTATCCGCCACCTCACGACGCCTGGCACAACTCTGTCGACTGCAAGGCACTGGCGCGCTCTCACTAAGTGCCAACGGTCATGAATCTAAGGACTCGCAGTAGTTGGACTTCTGAAGCGGCCTCTTCTAGGGTCGGAGGATCCCCCATCCTTCGAAAGGACGCCTGTGAAGCTGCGCGCCGTCGGCACCGCAAACCCCCAGCAACCCGACGTGAACGCTGTGGGGCAGGTCGACCAAGCCCGCACCATCCGCGGCGCACAGAGGCTTGCCGACGCCCGGCACTCGGCAAACAAGACCCTGACGTTCACCGGCGCTGAACTGTAATGGCTGAACTGTGATGACTCTGAGCCCGAAGCGCGCACGGTTCGCCCTGCTCGCGCTCGCCCTAGGCGGCTTCTCCATCGGCTCCACCGAGTTCGTCGCGATGGGCCTCCTTCCTGACATCGCGCGCGACCTGCTCCCCGAACTGTCCGCGAGCAACCCTGAGGCATCGATCGGCCGCGCCGGCTGGCTCATCACCGCCTACGCCGTCGGCGTCGTGGTGGGGGCGCCGACCATCGCCGCCGCCGCGGCCCGGTTCCCGCGCAAGGCAGTCCTTGTGGGCCTCGGCATCGCGTTCACGGTCGGCACGGTGGCCTCAGCGCTCGCGCCGACGTTCGCCCTCGTGGTGGCAGCACGATTCGTCGCGGGCCTTCCCCACGGGGCATATTTTGGCGTCGCCGCGCTCGTCGCGGCCCAGATTCTCGGCCCCAAGAAGCGCGGTCAGGCCGTCGCCTACGTGCTCGTGGGTCTCACGATCGCAAGCGTCATCGGCGTGCCCCTCATCACCTACCTGGGCCAGCACGCCGGGTGGCGCGTCGCCTACCTCGTCGTGGCCGGACTTTTCGCACTCACGACCGCTGCGTTGCTCGCGTTCATCCCCGCCCATGCGGGCAACCCCGCGGCCACGATTCGACGTGAGCTCAAGGCCTTCACCCGGCCCGCGGTCTGGGCCGCGCTCCTCACCGCGTCGTTGGGATTCGGCGGGTTCTTCGCCGTCTACAGTTACGTGTCGCCCTTGGCCACCGAAGTCACCGGAACATCGGCGGCGTTCGTGCCCATCGTGTTGATGGTGCTGGGGCTCGGAACAACGGTCGGGATTCTCGGCGGCGGTCGGCTCGCGGATCACCTGGGCGCGGTCCGCGCCATCTTCATTCTGTTCGGCGCCCTCGCGGTGTCGCTCGTGGTGCTCGGACTCACGGCCCACTCGGTGGCTGGCTTGCTCGTCGGAGTGTTCCTGGTCGGCGCTTCGGCGCAGGGCCTGGCGCCCGCCATCCAGACGCGTCTCATGGACGTCGCCGGAGACAGCCAAACCCTCGCGGCCGCCATCAACCACTCGGCACTCAACATCGGCAACAGCCTCGGGGCGCTGCTGGGCGGGATGGCGATCGCCGCAGGTTTCGGCTACCTATCGCCGACGTGGCTCGGGCTCATCCTCGTCGTGCCGGGAGTGCTGTTCGCGCTGGTCGGATGGTCCTTCACCCGGCGTGCTGAGACGCGACTGGCTGAGGTGGCGTAGCCGCGACTCCGCTTCGTTGTCGCGCGCGTCAAAGTTCGCGTGACGGGGTCCTCGGCATGGGGGACATCGAGAGACCGGGAGCGTGGTGGGGAGGCTGCGCCGATTGGCCGCAGAGAGTTCGATTCTGCGAAACCGGAAGGTCCTCGAACACCAGAATTGGTGCCCCCAGAGTGGAGGGCACGGCGAAACCCCTGCTAGCGGGCCTCGTCGGCGCAAAAGCCAATTTTGCTGCCGCAAAACAAGGCCGAAATCGCCGATCCGGACAAAAGACACGATTCAATCCCTGCATCATTCCCGAAATTGCGACAGTATGAATTGCAGCCGCCGTCGGGCGGCCGCAAAAACGGGGAGGATGCCCGGACTCGCGAGTAGCGGAATGTCCTGACGCTCTCAGCGCGCCAGGGCCGGACTCGGAGGTCTTCATCGTCCTGCAACTCCTAGGAGTCCTCATGGACAAGTGGAAGATCGTCAAGGACGGCAGGTTCACCCAGATCAGCGTGAGCGCCGGCACTATCGTTGCCGTCGCCACGCTCGTCGGTGCTGGATTCAAGTGGGGATACTAGAGCCTCGCACGCTTAGGGGTGGTGGCAGGAGGAGTCTCCTGCCACCACCCCTACTCCTGTTTGCCTACCTGTCGGCGGTTGCCGCTCTTGGTTTTGGCGGCATCGCCATGGTGCTGGTTCTGACACCGTGGAATGCTGTAGGTACCCAGATTCTGATTTGGCAGACCCTCTTCTTGGCGGTGGCCGCGATCACGGGCGAACTCAAGCCCATTCGCATGCCGCGCGTGGATTGGGAAGGCAGAACGCTCTCGACGTCGGCTCCGTTCGTGCTCGCGCTTGTCGCCGTCGCTGGTGTGGGGACAGCCGTTGTGGTCCAGGCGATCGCCAGTGTCGCGAACGACGTGCTCAACCGCAGAGACTTCAAGAAGTCTCTTTTCAACACGTCGCAATACGCGCTGAGTGTGCTTGCCGCCGGAGCTGTCTACTCCTGGTTGGCCCACGCTCCCTTCTGGGGTGTTCCCGGAAGCGTCTCGGCAAGCGACATCGTGCCGCTGATTGTCGCGGGAGTCGCGATGATCGGCGTGAACTGGTTGCTCGTTGCGGGCGTCGTGTCCCTGATCACGGCGCAATCGCTGCTATTTGTGTTGCGGGAGGACCTGCGGGACTTCCTGGTGACGAATTTGGTGCTGCTCAGCGTGGGCGGCATCGCAGCGCTTGTTGCAGGAGAAGGCGTCGGCGCGCTCTTCCTGCTTGGGGTCCCGGTGATCGCCGCCCACTACTTCGCTGCCGCGGCGGCCAAACACGCGCACGACGCGCTCACGGGTCTGGGAAACCGCGGAGACCTGCGCTTCCAACTGGGACGCGCGATCGAAGCCGCTCAGAAGTCGAGCGCGCACGGTCCGGGCCTTGTGTTCCTCGACCTCGACCACTTCAAAGACATCAACGACACGCTCGGACACCCTGTTGGAGACCAGATCCTTCGGCAGGTGGCGGATCGACTGGTTGCCGCGGCCCCCGAGGATGCGTCGGTGCACCGTCTTGGGGGCGACGAATTCGCGGTCGTTGTTTATGGCGACCTCACGGAGTCCCGCCGGGTGGCGCGCGAGCTTCTCGCCTCCTTCGATGCGCCCATCCCGGTGGAGAACCTCGAACTGCTCGT
>Ga0314774_1001536_pt1 | contig 14545 bp, 11 predicted proteins | sample MetaGCBIA2018_FD_204515 | JGI IMG/M metagenome (GOLD analysis project Ga0314774, IMG submission 204515) | Cryopeg brine microbial communities from Beaufort Sea near Barrow, Alaska, United States - CBIA 2018 | ecosystem: Environmental > Aquatic > Marine > Coastal | place: USA: Alaska | collected... | reverse complement strand
CACCGAAGCACAGACCTCGATGCCGCTGAACCTGCTCGAGTAACCGGCGCAGCAATCGCACTTTTGTGAGCGCTCGCAACCGTGCCTCAAGACCCTTGCGGCCGAGATCTCGTTTGTGCCTCCGTCGGGCAAACAGCAGCCCGATCAGAATCACTATCCCTGTGAACAGTCCCCAGATCATCGTGCCTCCCGCGCACCCTCAGCCCTGAGTAGTGCCCGATAACAACTCGATCCGATATCCATCCGGATCTTCAACGAATGCCAGTATCCGCGTGCCGTGTTTCATTGGCCCAGCTGCGCGCACCACGTTGCCGCCAGCCGCCTTGATCTGCTCGCATGCTTTGTAAACGTCCAGCACCTCGATCGCGATATGGCCATAGCCATCGCCCAGATCATAATGATCGATATCCCAGTTACAGGTGAGCTCCAGCACAGCGTTCTCAGCTTCGTTGCCGTAACCGACAAACGCAAGAGTAAACCGACCCTCGGCATTTTCCTTGCGACGCAGCAAAGTCATGCCCAGTACTTCTGTATAGAAAGCGATCGATCTGTCGAGATTACCGACCCGGAGCATCGTATGGAGCAAGCGCATATATCGTCCCCCTGGTGACACGCTATCAGTGGGCACTGCCCAAAGACAGACCCACACCACAGCGACTCGATAAGAACTGGTACATCAAAGTTTAGAGCAGCTTACGTCCCTTGCTCGCCGCTATGCGCATGCGCAAAGCATTGAGTTTAATGAAGCCCGCAGCGTCAGCCTGGTCATAGGCGCCCGCATCGTCTTCGAAGGTGGCGATGGCCGCATCGAACAGTGAGTCATCCGATTTACGACCGGTCACGATCACATTACCCTTGTACAGCTTCAGACGGACCACACCGTTCACGCTGGCCTGGGAAGCGTCGATCATGTGTTGCATCATCACCCGCTCCGGGCTCCACCAGAAACCGTTGTAGATCATCTCGGCATATTTGGGCATCAGGCTGTCTTTCAGGTGCGCAACTTCGCGGTCCAGGGTAATGGACTCGATCGCACGATGCCCCTTGAGCATGATGGTACCGCCGGGCGTTTCATAACAACCGCGAGATTTCATACCCACGAAACGGTTTTCCACGATATCCAGACGGCCAATACCGTTCTCCCCGCCAATGCGGTTCAATTCAGCCAGCACCGTGGCAGGGGACATCTCCTTACCATCAATCGCTGAAATATCACCATTGCGATAGGTCAGTTCGATATAGGTTGGTATGTCAGGCGCGGTTTCGGGTGACTTGGTCCAGCGCCACATTTCTTCTTCGTGCTCGGTCCAGGTATCTTCCAGCACGCCGCCTTCATAGGAAATATGCAGCAAATTGGCGTCCATCGAATACGGCGATTTTTTCTTGCCGTGACGCTCAATCGGAATATTGTGCTTCTCGGCGTAATCCATCAACTTCTCGCGGGACAACAGGTCCCATTCGCGCCAGGGGGCGATCACCTTCACGCCCGGCTTGAGCGCATAGGCACCCAGCTCAAAACGCACCTGGTCGTTACCCTTGCCGGTGGCACCGTGGGAAATCGCGTCAGCACCCGTCTCATTGGCAATCTCGATCAGCCGTTTGGCGATCAGCGGCCGAGCGATGGAGGTCCCCAGCAGGTACTCACCCTCATAGACGGTATTGGCGCGGAACATCGGGAATACGAAATCACGCACGAACTCTTCGCGCAAGTCGTCGATGTAAATCTCCTTGACGCCCATGGCTTCAGCCTTGGCTCGTGCCGGCTCGACCTCTTCACCCTGCCCCAAATCAGCGGTGAAGGTCACGACTTCACAATCGTAGGTATCTTGCAGCCACTTCAGAATCACCGAGGTATCCAGACCACCGGAGTAGGCCAGGACGACTTTTTTCACATCAGACATTACGCGCTCCCTTGAAAATTGATCAACGCCACGCACGGGGCGACGGGCAAAACGCTATTCTAGCGTCCAGCCGGGAGGAATCACAGGGGATATGGTTTAGCTCTTATCGAGTTTAAGTGTTACACGGCGGTTCTTCGCCCGACCGTCGGCACTGCGATTACTGGCAACCGGGTAACGGTCACCATGAAAGCGCAGGGTGAACCTTTCTTCTTCAACGCCACTTTGCATCAGATAGTCACGAACAGCCAGGGCACGCTGACGTGCCAGTTCACGGTTATCCAGACGATTACCGACATTATCGGAATGTCCTTCCAGCACGATGCCGCTGATCTCTTTGTCAGCCTGGATGTATTCCAGCGCGATATCGAGCAATTGCTTGGCACTGGCGCTCAAGGTGCTGCCACCATCGGCGAAACTGACCACGCTGCGAGATACCTGCTCGAAGTTCATCGCTAATAGTCCTGCGTTACATTTCTGGAATTCTCCCCAGGCTTTCTGGTAACCGATACTCGATACCACCACCCGCACAGGCTCTACCGCATTGGCCCAAGCAGTCCGTTGAATAGTTGGGTGCAACCCGTCTGCTAGCCCTGCGAGCATCTGCCCTGCCTGCTGCTGAGCCACGCGCACGGCTATCCGATCTTCGGACACATCGGTGAAGCCCAGTAACCTGGCTCTGGCCTGTGGCTGCCACATGGGCGCATCGTTATAAAGCTGGGCCTGGCCTGGCTGCATCAGATTATTCCAGGCCTTGAGCTCAAACACCGGTCGCTCACCAGCCCGGCGCACGAACACCGCATCACCGTAACCGCTGACCGGCTGGGTCAGGCGACACTCAAACTTGTCACCCTCAACCGACCACTCCACCTCTTCCATACGTGTCTGAAATGTCAACGCATGGGCCGGCAGGGTCAGGGTCAGCAGCAACGCAATACAGGCTCGAGCCACAAGTTCCTCCGCAGAATGAATCTTTCGCATGTATTTACATCGGCATGACGCTGGAAAACTTTACCCCATAGGGTGTGTAAAAACGGGGGACCTTCCGGTAGCATTAGCCAACTCAAATACTGTGGAATACGCGCTGATGACCGACCGCATCACCCTGATCAGGCCGGACGACTGGCACATACATCTGCGCGACGACAATCTGTTGCCGGATACCGTTGCCGACGCCTCGCGCACCTTCGCCCGGGCCATCGTGATGCCCAACCTAGTGCCGCCGGTCTGTGACGGCCAGCAGGCCGATGCCTACAAGGCACGAATACTGGCTGCTCGCCCAGCTGGATCTGCCTTCAAGCCACTTATGGTGCTCTATCTGACCGACCAGACCAGCCCGCAGATCATTCGCGATGCCTGGAGTGCGGGCCAGGTAGTGGCGGCCAAGCTCTATCCCGCCGGGGCGACCACCAACTCTCAGTCTGGCGTGACTGTCCTGGAAAAAATCTACCCCGCGCTCGAGGCAATGGCCGAAGTCGGCATGCCACTCCTGGTGCATGGCGAGGTCACGCATGCCGATGTCGATATTTTCGACCGCGAAAAGGCATTCATTGACCAGCAACTGGTCGGTGTAGTCGAACGGTATCCGACGTTAAAAGTGGTGTTCGAGCACATCACTACCGCCGACGCAGTCGATTTTGTTCTCAGCGCATCTGATCGGGTAGCCGCGACTATCACCGCGCATCATCTACATTACAATCGCAATCACATGCTAGTAGGCGGGGTCCGGCCACATCTGTTTTGTCTGCCGATTCTCAAACGCCAGCGCCACCAACAGGCGCTCTGTGATGTGGTCGCTTCGGGGTCGAAGAAGTTTTTCCTCGGCACCGATTCAGCACCCCACGCCCGCGATGCCAAAGAAGCAGCCTGTGGTTGCGCCGGCTGTTATACCGCTTATGCCGCGATAGAAATGTATGCAGAGACCTTTGACACCCTCGGGGCTCTCGACAAACTTGAGGGCTTTGCCAGTATGTACGGACCGGACTTCTACGGCATGCCGCGCAACACCGATCACATCACCCTGGTGCGCGAGTCCTGGACAGCTCCAGCCACACTCCCTCTGGGCGACCAGTTGATCGTACCGCTGCGCGCCGGCGAGACACTACATTGGCGCGTCGCCTGACCGTCAGTCACTATTAAGGACCGCCTGTGAGCGAGTTTGAGTTTGACACCGAAGACCAGCAACCCGTCAGTAAAGGGCCCAAGCCACCCATGGCCTATCGCTTCCGCGGTTTTTTACCGATTGTGGTAGACGTTGAAACCGGCGGCTTTAATAGCGCGACCGATGCATTGTTGGAAATCGCCGCGACCTCAGTCGAGATGGACGAAGAGGGCATGATCTATCCTGGCGAGACGCATTTCTTCCGCGTCGAGCCCTTCGTCGGCGCCAACGTCGAGCCCGCCGCACTGGAATTTACCGGCATCAAACTCGACCATCCCTTGCGCATGGCAGTCACTGAGGAGCATGCGTTACTGGAAATTTTCAAGCACGTACGCAAGGCAGTGAAGTCCGCTGGCTGTAATCGCGCCGTGCTCGTCGGGCATAACGCGTTCTTCGACCTTGGCTTTCTCAATGCGGCGGTTGAACGCACGCAGATCAAGCGCAATCCATTCCACCCCTTCTCCTGCTTCGATACTGCCACTCTGGGCGGCCTCGCCTTCGGCCAGACGGTTCTTGCCAAGGCGTGTGCTGCAGCCGATATCGATTTCGATGGCCGCGAGGCGCATTCCGCACGTTATGACACCGAAAAGACCGCCGAACTGTTTTGCAGCATCGTCAATCGCTGGCGGGAAATGGGCGGTTGGCCGATCGACTGATTAACAACTCAATACATCTATTCGAATCAATAGTTGTTAAAGAGTCGGCTACACTTTAAAAACCGATTTAGTTCACGCTGTGGTTGCCGTCCCAAAGGCAGGGTAACCCCGTGATACAGGTACTGCGTGCCGCAGATGTCGGCCGTGAAAACCACAAGAAGGAGCCACCCTCTCATGAAACGTCAATCAATCTCGCTGCTATTGTCAGCGGCCCTGAGTCTCGCTGCAGTAGCAGCAACACCCGCTGTTGCCCAGGAAAAATTCATGACCATCGGCACCGGCGGCCAGACCGGCGTTTATTACGTCGTCGGTCAATCGGTCTGCCGACTGATCAATCGCAACGCCAATGAGCACGGCATCCGTTGTAATGCGCCCTCCAGTGGCGGCTCGGTTGCCAACGTCAACGCCATCCGCAACAACGAGATGGACATGGGGGTGGTTCAGTCCGATATCCAGTACAAGGCGTATGCCGGTGTAGAGAATTTCCAGGACGCGGGCGCTTTCGAAGAAATGCGCTCCATGTTTGCCCTGCACGGTGAGCCGCTGACGGTGGTCGCCCGCCGTGACGCTAACATTGAAAACGTCAAGGATTTGAAAGGCAAGCGGGTCAATCTTGGCAACCCTGGATCGGGTCAGCGCGACACCATGGAAGTCGTCATGGAGTCGCTCGACTGGACCCGTGACGATTTCGCTCTCGTCTCCGAACTCGATGCCGCCGAACAGGCTGCCGCACTGGGTGACAACAACATTGATGCAATGGTCTATGTCGCCGGCCACCCCAACGGCTCCATCCAGGAAGCAACGACGACTGTTGATGCGGTCATCGTGTCAGTAACAGGCGAAGAGATCGACGAGCTGATTGCAGAGCGCCCCTATTACGCCAAGGCGACCATTCCAGGCGGCATCTACCGCGGCAACGAGAACGACATACAAACCTTTGGTGTACGCGCCACGCTGGTGACCTCAAGTAAGGTGCCTGACGATGTCGTGTATGAAACGGTCAAGGCTGTATTCGAGAACTTCGACCGGTTCAAGCGCCTGCACCCGGCTTTTGCCACATTGAAAGAAGAGGAAATGATCAAGGAAGGTCTGTCGATTCCATTACATGACGGCGCGATGCGTTATTACAAGGAACGCGGCTGGATGTGATGCGGCTGGATAAAAAATAACCACTGACCGCCGGAGCCTGCTCTTGCGGTTATCCCCGCTGTTCTAACGTCAAACAAAAAGAAATCAAGGACGACCATGAGCGAGCAATCAACCAAACGCGACAGCTTCAGTAGCGAACTGGAAGAGCTGGTCTCTACCAGCGATACCGGCGCGCGAAAACCCAAGGGTTTTCCTGGCAGGCTGATCGTAACCATTGCTGCTGCATGGTCGCTTTTTCAACTCTGGATCGCTTCTCCGTTGCCTTTTATACTCGGTTTCGGGGTTTTCAACAGCACTGAGTCCCGGTCCATCCACCTGGCCTTTGCCGTCTTTCTTGGTTTCCTTTCATTTCCCGCGCTGAAACGCTCACCCCGTGACAGGGTACCCGTTCCCGATTGGATTCTGGCCTTCGCAGCCTCATTCTGCGCCGCCTATATCTATATTTTTTACACCCAGCTATCAGCTCGACCAGGCAATCCAACAACCCTTGATGTCGTGATCGCGATTACCGGCTTGCTACTACTGCTGGAGGCTACTCGTCGGGCGCTTGGTCCGCCGCTGATGATCGTGGCGCTGGTATTTATCGTTTACTCCGTCGCCGGCCCTTACATGCCTGGCATCCTGGCCCATCGCGGCGTCAGCATCGACGCGTTGGCCAACCACCAGTGGCTGACCTCCCAGGGGGTGTTCGGTATCGCATTGGGGGTGTCGACCAGCTTCGTCTTCCTCTTCGTTCTATTCGGAGCACTGCTGGACAAGGCGGGGGCCGGCAACTACTTCATCAAGGTCGCCTTTTCCTTGCTCGGCCACTACAAGGGCGGCCCGGCCAAAGCGGCTGTGGTCGCCTCAGCCATGACCGGCTTGATCTCAGGTTCATCAATTGCCAACGTGGTCACGACAGGCACCTTCACCATCCCGATGATGAAACGGGTAGGCTTTTCCGCAGAAAAAGCAGGTGCAGTGGAAGTCGCCTCATCGGTCAATGGCCAGATTATGCCGCCGGTCATGGGCGCGGCCGCGTTCCTGATGGTCGAGTATGTGGGTATTTCCTATGTTGAGGTGATCAAACACGCTTTTCTGCCCGCGCTTATCTCCTACATAGCACTGGTTTATATCGTCCACCTTGAAGCCATGAAGGCGGGTATGCAGGGCCTGGAAAGCAGCAATCCACCGCGCCCACTGGTACGCAAGATGATCGGTTTCTTAACCGGTCTGATCCTGCTTATGGCGCTGTCCTTTGCCGTCTACTACGGGCTTGGTTGGCTTAAGCCAATGTTGGGGGACAGTGCTGGCTGGGTGATTGGCGCAGCATTGCTGGCAGTCTATGTCGGTCTATTGAAGCTCGGCGCGCAATACCCGGAACTGGAACTGGACGACCCTGACTCGCCTGTCGTGACGCTGCCGCAAACCAGGCCCACGGTTATGTCCGGGCTGCATTTCATCTTGCCGGTTATCGTGCTGGTCTGGTGTCTGATGGTCGAGCGCCTGTCTCCTGGCCTGTCCGCTTTCTGGGCAACGGTCCTGATGATTGTGATCATCCTGACGCAGCGTCCGCTCACCGCCATATTCCGCGGCCAGAGCAAGCTGGCAAATGATCTGCGTGAGGGCCTGGACGACCTCTGGCAGGGTCTGGTGGCCGGGGCGCGTAATATGATCGGTATTGGTATCGCCACTGCCACAGCAGGCATCATCGTTGGGGCTGTGGCGCAGACGGGCGTCGGTCTGGTGCTGGCAGATCTGGTCGAAATACTGTCGATGGGCAATCTGATGCTGATGTTGATGCTCACTGCCGTTCTCAGTCTGATTCTCGGTATGGGCCTGCCGACAACCGCCAACTACATTGTGGTCTCAGCATTACTGGCGCCAGTGATCGTGACCCTTGGTCAGCAAAATGGTCTGATCGTACCGCTGATTGCCGTCCATCTTTTTGTGTTCTATTTCGGCATCATGGCTGATGTAACCCCTCCCGTTGGACTTGCGTCTTTCGCTGCTGCGGCGGTGTCCAACGGTGACCCTATCCGCACCGGTTTTCAGGCGTTCTATTACAGCCTGCGCACCGCTGCCCTGCCCTTCCTGTTCATCTTCAATACTGATCTGCTGCTGATTGATGTGGGCCTATGGAAAGGGTTGCTGATCTTCATGATAGCGACCGTGGCGATGCTGATCTTTGCTGCGGGCACCCAGGGATTCATGATCGTGCGCAACCGCTGGTACGAAAACGTTCTGTTGTTGCTGGTCGCCTTCACCCTGTTCCGGCCCGGTTTCTGGATGGACATGATTCATGACCCCTACGAATCCGTACCACCAGCCAAGATAGCCCAGGCACTGGATCGCGTGGATGAAGGCAGCAACCTGCGCATGCAGATCGAGGGTCTTGACGATATCGGCAACCCACGCCAGTTCTACCTGTTGGTGCCTGTACCTGACGGCGCCAATGGCCAGGAAAGGCTGGACGAGCTGGGTCTGACCCTCATGCAGGAAGGCGATCGCACGCTGGTAGATATGGTCACCTACGGTAGCCTGGCAGCTGATATCGGGTTTGATTTCGACCAGGAAATAACCGAGATCATGGCGCCAGTGGACCGCGTAGCAAAGGAATGGATGTGGATACCGGGCATGCTGCTGTTCCTGCTAATCGCAGGCCTGCAGTGGCGACGTCGGCAACCTGATCAACAGATCAACGCCTGAGGAGACGAATAATGTACAAAAAAATCCTGCTGCCGATCGATCTCAATCACGAACCCTCGTGGAGCAAGGCACTGCCCACCGCCTTGCAGCTCTGCCGAGATTATGGCGCTTCGCTGCACATAGTGACGGTGATCCCGGATTTCGGTCTTCCGCTGGTAGGCGGGTTTTTCCCCCGTGAATATACCGAGAAAGCCGAGGAGGCTGTTACCGAGCGGCTGAAGGAGTTCGTGATAGAAAATATACCCGAAGAGATCCAGGTTCAGCGGATTGTGACCGACGGCAAAGCCTATGAAGCCATACTTCGAGTAGCCAAACAGCTGAAGGTCGACCTGATAGTCATGGCCTCACACAAGCGCAAGCGAGCCGAGGACTATATTCTCGGCACCAATGCAATGCGGGTGGTTCAGCAATCCAAACGCTCGGTCATGGTCGTGCGTTGAACCTGCTGCCCCAGCATTGTGCGTATCGCCACAATTGAGTGCAGGTGCGCAGCTTTTAACCCCGTGATCCCTTGAATATCCGCAGCAAACAAGCTGGCACAGGCTGTGCATAATAAAATCATAGAAGGCTTATATACCAATAGGCGCGATACACACATAGCAGGCTGTCAACGACGATAGCTGGCTACTCGATCGATCGGGAACCGGACAAAGGCGTCCTACCGCACAGCGCGGTGGGATGCCTTTTTTTTGTTTTGCGCTCACGCAACGGAGCAGATGATGCAGAAGCTCAAACTGGTAATGGTAGGTAACGGCATGGCCGGAGTGCGTACCCTTGAAGAGCTGCTCAAGCTGGCGCCGGATATGTACGACATCACCGTATTTGGCGCCGAGCCGCATCCCAACTATAACCGCATCATGCTCTCACCCGTGCTGGCCGGCGAACAGACCTTTGAAGACATTATTCTCAACGATCTGAGCTGGTATCGGGACAACGGTATCACCTTGCATACCGGCCGGCGGGTGATGAAGATAGATCGCCGCCGTTGCTGCGTGACTGCCGACGATGGCACTGAGGCCGAATACGACCGGTTGTTACTCGCTACCGGCTCCAATCCGTTCAAGTTGCCCGTTCCAGGTAACGACCTGCTGGGGGTCATCGGTTATCGCGATATAGCCGACACAGAACTGATGATGGCCACAGCCAGTACCCACTCGCACGCGGTCATCATCGGTGGCGGCCTGCTGGGCCTGGAAGCGGCTAACGGCCTTAAAATGCGCGGTATGGATGTCACGGTAGTCCATATCGGTGAGGGCCTGCTCGACCGTCAGCTGGACTCGACTGCTGCACGACTTCTACAAAACAACCTTGAGCAGCGTGGGCTGAAGTTTCTGTTATCCCAATTCACTAGCGAACTGATCGACGACGGCCGTGGCAGAGTCGCCGCCGTGCGCTTTAAGGATGGTCGCGAAATTCGAGCTGATCTGGTGGTGATGGCGGCTGGCGTGAGGCCCAGCACGGAGCTGGCTGAAAGCGCTGGACTGGCCTGTGACCGGGGCATTCTGGTCAACGATACCCTGCAGACTTATGATCCGAAAATCTACGCCCTTGGCGAGTGCGCCAGCCACCGGGGTATCGCCTACGGCCTGGTCGCGCCGCTGTTCGAACAAGCCCGCGTGTGTGCCAACCATCTGGCTATGCTTGGCTACGGGCGCTATCAGGGCTCAGTAACCTCGACCAAACTCAAGGTAACCGGTATCGATCTTTTCTCCACCGGCGACTTCAAAGGCGACGAGGACAGCGAGATCCTCACCCTGTCCGACCCCTTCTCCGGTGTATACAAAAAGCTGGTCATCCGCGATGACATCCTGGTGGGCGCTTGCCTCTATGGCGACACCCGTGACGGTAGCTGGTATTACCAACTGGTCTCAACTAAAAAGAATGTGAGTAGCATCCGTGATTATCTGATGTTCGGCCAGGCCATCTGCCCAGCCGAGGCTACTGCAGGCGCGGATAATATGGAGGAAGCCGCCTGATGCTGCGCACTACAGCCTCCACCTGCTGCTATTGCGGAGTCGGTTGCGGCGTCCTGATCGAACACGATAATAAAACTATCCATGGCGTTAGCGGTGATCCAGCTCATCCTGCCAACTATGGCAAGCTCTGCAGCAAAGGCTCGACGCTGCACAAGACCGGTGAGATCACAGCACGTGCCCTGTACCCGGAACTGCGCCTGGGTAAAGGTATGGCCCGTGCCCGCACCGACTGGGATACCGCCATGCAGCATGGTGCAGAAGTTTTCGGCCAGACCATCGCCGAACACGGTCCCGACAGCGTCGCTTTCTACATCTCCGGACAACTCCTGACCGAGGACTATTATGCGTTCAACAAGCTGGCTCGCGCCCTGATCGGTACCAACAACATCGACAGCAACTCGCGGCTGTGTATGTCCAGCGCTGTGGTCGGCTACAAACGCAGTCTGGGCGCTGATTCACCCCCCTGCTCCTATGAAGACATAGAGCAGAGCGATTGCCTGCTGATTATCGGCAGCAATATGGCTTACGCCCACCCGGTGTTATTTCGCCGGCTAGAACAGGCGCGGACAGCGAATCCTGACAAACGCATTATCGTAGTCGATCCGCGGCGCACCGACACGTGCGACATAGCCGACATCCACCTCGCCGTGCAACCTGGCACCGACGTCGCGTTACTGCACGGCATACTGCATATTCTTATCAATGAAAGCTGGATTGATCGGCCGTTTATCGAAGCGCGCACCAACGGCTTCGACGAACTGCAGAACCTGGTGCGCGACTACCCGCCGGCGTTCGTGGCGACTACCTGCGGCATCGATGAGGCGGATTTGCACCGTGTCGCGAGGATGATAGGCACGGCTCCCAGCTTCCTGTCCCTATGGTGTATGGGCATGAACCAGTCCAGTTCCGGTAGCGCCAAGAACAGCGCGCTGATCAACCTGCACCTGGCTACCGGCCAGATCGGCAGGCCCGGGAGCGGACCTTTCTCGCTGACGGGCCAGCCCAATGCGATGGGTGGCCGCGAGACCGGCAGCCTATCGAATCTCCTACCAGGCCATCGCGAAGCAGGCAATGCCGATCACCGCGCTGAAGTCGCCGAGTACTGGGGGGTCGACGCGCTGCCCGACAGTCCTGGCCTCAGCGCTGTAGAGCTGTTCGAAAGTGTGCGTCAGGGGAAAGTCAAAGCCCTGTGGATCGCCTGCACCAATCCTGCCCAATCCATGCCCGATCAGAATCTGATTCAGGAGGCGCTCACCCTCTGCCCCTTCGTGGTTGTGCAGGAGGCCTTTGCGACCACCGAGACCTGCCAATACGCCGATTTGCTTCTGCCAGCTGCCAGCTGGGGCGAGAAAACCGGCAGCGTGACCAACTCGGAGCGGCGTATCAGCCGGGTACGCCCCGCTATAGAGGCACCCGGCGAAGCCCGTGCGGACTGGGCCATTGTCTGCGACCTGGCCAAACGGCTGGAAAAACGACTAAGGCCGGACCAATCCAGCTTGTTTGAGTTCGATCGACCAGAGGCATTGTTTGATGAGTTCATTGGGCTCACCCATGGTCAGGATCTGGACTACAGCGGTCTGAACTATCAGCTCATCGACACCCTTGGCCCTCAGCAGTGGCCCTTCCCGACGGGTGCACAGCACGGCACAGCTCGGCTCTACGTTGACGGGCAATTCCCGACTGCCGACGGTCGCGCGCGATTTGTCGCCGAGGCCTACACCGGCCCCAGAGAAAAACCCGATGCATACTTCCCTCTGACGCTCAATACCGGCCGCCTGCGTGACCAGTGGCACGGAATGAGCCGCACCGGCACTGCGGCGCAGCTTTTCGGGCACGTGGATCAGGCCCAGATCAGTCTGCATCCCGACGACTTGTCTCTTTATCAGCTAGCCGACGGCCAGCTGGCGCGCGTTGCGGGCCATCGTGGTGAGCTGGTCCTGCCGGTACAGGCGGATAACACACTGTTGCCGGGCCAAGCGTATATCCCGATGCATTGGGGCGACCGCTTTCTTCGCGGCGGCGGCGTCAATGTGTTGACCCAGCCGGCATGTGATCCGTTATCCAGACAACCGGAACTCAAGCAAGCCACGATCAACATCACGCCAGCAAGTCTGCCCTGGGAGATGTTTGTTCTGGTTGAAGGTGACGTTCAGAGCCGTTTCAGCGCCCTGCGAGCCCTGTGCGAGGACCTGCCATTCGCCAGCTTCAGCCTGACCGGACGCGAGAGGCCAGCACTGGTTGTACGAGCAGCCCACAGCGAGGGATACGGGGCCGACTGGCTGACGAAAGTGGATGCAGTGCTGGGGCTGAGTGAGGGTCCCGTGCTTGCCTATGACGACCCCCGTAAGGCGATCAGCAAGCGAATCAAAATCGAAGACGGCCGCATCACTGCGCTGCGCCTGTGTGGCGAGACCCAAGCCCACCACTGGTTGAGCAATCTCTGGCACAGCGGTAAGGCTCCGGGGAATATGCGGCGCTGGTTTTTGGCGCCTTTGAGCGCGCCGCCTGGCGAGGCTGTCGGCAGAGCAGACAAGGTGATCTGTAATTGCATGAATGTCAGCCAAAACCGGATCCAAACCAGCATCGATAATGGCATGGATCTGGCTGGCCTCAAAGCCGATCTGGGTTGCGGAACCGAGTGCGGCTCCTGCGTTCCTGAAATCAAAGGATTACTGAGCCGCGCCAAAGAGGCGATATGAGAGCCCCATCACACTACCCAGCGGAGACAACCCTATGAGCCCCCTAGTCCATCTGGTAGGTGCAGGCCCCGGCGATCCTGAATTGCTGACCCTCAAAGCCGTGCGCATACTTGGGCAGGCCGACGTGGTCATGGTCGATGACCTGGTTAACCCGGCGATCCTTGAACACTGTCCCCAAGCGCAATTGGTCCGCGTGGGTAAGCGCGGCGGCTGCCGCTCCACCCCCCAGGTGTTCATCAACCGGCTAATGTTACGCTATGCTCGCCAGGGCAAACGGCTTGTGCGTCTCAAGGGCGGCGATCCCTGCATATTCGGACGCGCCGGCGAAGAGGCGCAATGGCTGGCCGAGCGCGGTATTGCGTCGGAAACGGTCAATGGCATTACCGCCGGCCTGGCGGGTGCCACGCAATGCGGCATCCCGCTAACGCTGCGCGGCACCAGCCGGGGTGTGACGCTGGTCACCGCTCATACGCGCGATGACAGCGATCTGAACTGGCATGGCTTGACGCAGGGTGGCACGACGCTGGTGGTGTACATGGGTGTCGCCCGCCTGCAACAGATCCAACAGGGATTGCTCAAGGGCGGCATGCCTGCCTCGACGCCGATCGCCATGATCGAACGAGCCAGCCTGCCAGATCAGCGCCAGCATGCTTGCATTCTCGCCGACTTATGTAGCCAGGCAGCAAGCTTCGGCCTGAAAAGTCCGGCCGTGCTAGTGATCGGGGATGTGGTGGCCGCCTCAATCATGCTCGCAGGGGCCGCGCCAATCGCATCGCTCGCCCAGCACATCGATGGCGCAGAGAACCTGAGCATTAGTGCCTGAACGCGTATGCAATCAAACCGTCAGCGCCGAGCAATAATGCACAAAAGCTTGAGATCAAATAGTGTTCAGCGCTGATTGAGCCAACTCAGCAAATCAGCGTAGGGCATGGGCCTAGCGAACAGGTAGCCCTGAATCTCATCGCAACCGTGCTCTTTGAGAAATGCCAGTTGCTTTTCGGTCTCGACGCCTTCGGCGATCACGGTCAATTGCAGGTTGTGGGCAAGGCTGATGATTGACTGCACGATCGCCGCATCACGCGTATCCGTATTCACATCGTCGACAAAAGACTTGTCGATCTTTACCTTGTCGATCGGCAAGCGTTTTAGATAATTGAGACTAGAGAACCCAGTACCAAAGTCGTCGATGGCGATCTTGATACCCTTGTCCTTGAGTTCCTGCAGCCTGTCGATAGCCTCTTCGATGTTGTTCAACAGCAACCCTTCAGTTACCTCCAGCTCCAGGTGCTGAGGATCCAGCCCACTCTCTTCCAGCATG
>Ga0314774_1001535_pt1 | contig 14548 bp, 12 predicted proteins | sample MetaGCBIA2018_FD_204515 | JGI IMG/M metagenome (GOLD analysis project Ga0314774, IMG submission 204515) | Cryopeg brine microbial communities from Beaufort Sea near Barrow, Alaska, United States - CBIA 2018 | ecosystem: Environmental > Aquatic > Marine > Coastal | place: USA: Alaska | collected... | reverse complement strand
GACGATGACGCCGCCGCGCCCGCGGCGCAACTCAGCGGGGCAGACGTGATCGCCTCGATGCTCGGCGGCACGGTCGTCGACGAGTAGTCGCGCCTGACCCACGCACGCCCGCGCGCCGCCTACGCTTGAGCCCATGTATGACGGCGCAGTGCAGGACCTCATCGACGAACTCGGTCGCCTACCCGGCATCGGCCCCAAGAGCGCCCAGCGGATCGCGTTCTACCTGCTGAGTGCGGACGCCGCTGACGTCGCGCGGCTGGCCGATTCCATCACAACGGTCAAGGAGAAGGTGCGCTTCTGCGATGTCTGCGGCAACGTCGCGGAGGCCGCGCTGTGCCGCATCTGTGCCGACCCCCGCCGCTCGGAAGACACTCTGTGCGTGGTGGAAGAGCCGAAGGACGTCGTCGCGATCGAGCGCACGCGCGAGTTCCGCGGCAAGTATCACGTGCTGGGCGGCGCGATCGATCCCATGAACGGCGTCGGGCCCGACGACCTGCGGATCCGCGAGCTGCTCACCCGGCTGGGAGACGGCAAGGTTCAAGAGGTGATCATCGCGACCGACCCGAACATCGAGGGCGAGGCGACGGCCACGTACCTCACGCGCATGCTCGCGCCGATCGGCATCACGGTGTCACGCCTCGCGTCGGGCCTTCCCGTAGGCGGAGACCTGGAGTACGCCGACGAGGTCACCCTGGGTCGCGCCTTCGAGGGGCGCCGCACGGTCTCTTAGACGCTTCCGATGGCTGCTAGGCCACCCGTGACCCGGTAGGCAGTTTGCCGTAAGGCACGGAAAGCCTGCGCACACCCAGCACCACCCCGCCGATCGCAAGCAGGGCCTGAGCGGCCAAGCCCCATGGCCACACAGCGGGCAAGGAGTCGATCCGGTCGCGGCGTTGCTGCTCCTCGTAGCTGACCTGGTAGTCGCAGTCGTCGGAGTACTTTGACGGGCCCACGCGCGCCTCGCGGACGGCCTGCTTGATGCCGCTCAGAATGCCGAAGTCGTTGAAGTAGTAGTCCTCCGACAACTCCGGACTGGGGGCCGAGTCAGACACGATCACGTACGGGTTGACCGCGAGCAGCCACCACAAGCGATCAGTACGGGGCCTCTCGCTCGTGTACGTGTTGTCGCGGCACACGTAATACCTGCCCATCTCGTCTTGCTTTGCGTTGTCAGGGACGCCTTGCGGGCGCGGGTCACCGGGCTTGGAAGACGCGGGATCCGGGCCGTCGACAAACACGTACTCGCGGGACGACGACGTCACGGTGACACTCTCGGTGAACGTCACCGACAGCAGCCCAAAGAGGATTGGCAACACGGCCACGAGCACGGCCACCGTCGTGTACGTCAGGACCGCCGACGCAGGCGTGCGGGCGGTGAGGGCCGACCACCCCAAGCCGATGGCGCACACCACCAAGAGTTCGACGGCGAGCACGAGCATCACGGTGAGCATCGCGAGCGCGGGCATCCGGCCGTCGAAATAGGCGATCACGATGAAGGGCAGCGCCACCGCGAGGAACGCGAGCGAGGCGGCCCACGAGGCCAGCAACTTGCCGAGCACGATGTCGGCCGCGGACAGCGCGGTGGCCTGGAGCGGGGCCATGGTGCCGTCGCGCACATCACCATTGATCGAGGTGGCCGAGAGGGTGGGAGACACCACCAGCCCCAAGAACAGGACGAAGAACACGACCAGGCCGAACACCAGGTCGCCCGGGCCGCCGTAGTCGCCGCCCGAGTCGACGCCAAAGGCGTGGGTCGCTCCCCACACCAGGAACGTGACGCCGCCGATGAGCACTCCCACCGAGACGAGCGCCCACTTCCACTTGGTGGAGCGCACGCGCTGGCGCAGTTCCAGGGCGGCCACCAGCCGAACGCCGGAGAGCGAGACGCGCCAGGGTTCGCGCCGGGCCGACGTGGGCGTCACGGCGGGCATTGGGGGCTGTGAGGTGGTGGTCATCGCCGCTCCGTCTCCATCGTCAGGTATGCCTGTTCAAGGGCGGAACCGACGGGGGCGATCCTCGCCACCTTGATCCCCTCGCCTACCAAGGCGGCCACCAGTGTGGCCGCGTCGGCGTCGCCGCCGACGCTCACCACGGCGGCCGTCCCTTGCGGAACCTCCTCCAGCGTGAAGTCGCGGGACGCCTTCGCGAGGGCCGCACCCAGATCACCCTCGACGGCAACGAGGCGCCAGCGGGTGCGCGCTCTGGCCACCTCGGCATCGGCATCGGCGCCCAAGGTCACGCCCTTGGACATGAAGATCGCGTCGTCCACCATCTCGTCGAGCTCCGCCAACACGTGCGAGGACACGAGCACGGCCTTGCCCTCGGCGCCCAACTCGCGCACGAGGTCGCGCAGTTCGACGCGCGAGCGCGGGTCGAGGCCCGATGCTGGCTCGTCCAAAATGAGCACGGGCGGATCGTTCACCAACGCCCTCGCGAGAGAGAGCCGCTGCTTCTGGCCGCGGCTGAGTACACGAGCGGGTTGCGCCGCGAGTTCCGCGAGGTGCACGCGCTCCAGCAGTGAGAATGCCCTGGCATCGGCGTCGGCGGGGGAAAGCCCGTACGCCCGGGCAAAGGTCACGAGGGTCTCGCTGCAGGTGAGCGACTCCCACGTGCCGAGCAAGTCGGGCATCCACCCGACCGCGGTGCGCGCGGCCTTGGGGTGGGTGATCGGGCTGAGGCCACCCACCCGCACGTCTCCGGCATCGGGCTGCAGAAGCCCGGCCAACATGAGCATCAGGGTGGTCTTGCCGCAGCCATTGGGGCCGATGAGGGCCGTCACGGAACCGGGCTCCACGGACAGGCTCGCGTTCACCACGGCCTGGACCGCGCCGAAGGCTCTGCGTACGCAATGCGCCTCGAGGGCGGGGGCAGTTGTCGTCACAGTAGTCATAACGCTTGAGGCACTGCCTTTCGTTGGGCGCGACGTTGACATCAGGCGACCCTGGTCCCCACGCGGAGCTTCTTGTACGGCACCCGAAGGCGCCGCACTACGATGATCATGGAGCCCAGCAGCAGAAACCCCTGAAGGCCGAACCCCAGCCACGGGGCGCGGTTGTAGGTGGCGCGCTCCTCCTGCAGCGCCTGCCAGTCCTGGCCGTCCTCCACGTACCCCGGCTCATCGCCCGCCGCCATCGCCGCGATATTGGCGCACTCGTCGTACGACCTCGACTGAAGATCTTCTGCGGTGGGTCCGATCCGCGCGGCGCTGACCCACCCATGGATCTGCGCAAACAGTCCTGGACCCGCGCGGCCGTCTTCGACGAACGTGGTGGGGCTGACGATCGGTGAGAACTCTCCGATCATGACGCCGGGATTGATGAGCAACAACCACGCCGTCTGCTCGGTGTGCGCGACCCCATACTCGTAAGATTGATCGGCGCACACGAGCGAGTCGACATCGACATCGGAGAAGTCCTGCGTCATATACGCGGTGTCGAGCGCGGTCTGCTGCTCAATACTCATTTGCTGCCAGTCGATGTAGCGGTCTCTCTGCTCGACCGTCTCCGAGACCAATCCGCCGCTGAATGCGAACAGGACGAGGGATCCGAGAACCAGGAAGCCCGTGGTGAGGTGCGCGAGCGAGACCGACGCCACGGCCCGCGCCGCAATCGCCGACCACGCGAGGCCAATCGCACTCGAGGTCAGAACCACGAACAGGATGACGGCCAGGACAATCAGCAACTCATCCCAGTGCCAACCGGACCGCGAGAACGCGTACACCAGGAACGGCGTCGTGGTCACAAGAACGGCGAAGGACACCAGCCACGACGCGAGCAACTTCCCGAACGCGATGTCACCCGCCGTGAGGTGCGTCATCTGCAGCGGCGCAAGGACCCCCTCACCGGAGTCGCCGTTGATCGAGGTGGCGGACAGCGACGGGCCGATGAGAACACCGGCGCCGAGCACGAGGATCAGTACGAGCTCCATCGGGGTGGAGTCCTTGCCGTCCGGCGACATGACCGACACAAGAACGCCGAGCCCGATGATGATCGCGAGCATGACGCCGTACGCGATGTACCCCTTGGACGACGGTCTGCGCCGCAGCAGCTCGATGCGCGTGACGAGCGCGATGCCGTGAATCGACGGGCGCCACGGATTGCCGCGCCGCGGTGCGCGGCGGGCGGCAACGCTGGGGGCTGCTTCGGTGGCGGTCATCGCCGATCCTCCTCCATCGCCATGTACGTCTGTTCAAGCGCGCTTCCGGCTGGGCCGAACCTGTGCACTTCGATGCCCTGACTCACGAGCCACGCGAGCGCCCGGGCGGCCTCCTTCTCGTCTTCCATCCGTATGAGCACCCCGCCCTCGGCCTCGTCAAACTCGACCTGAGCGGCCCGAAGGGCCTGGTGCAATAGCGCGGGTTCGAGCGCCCAAATCCGGTACCGGGTCTTGGCCTCGGCGACCATCCGCGCCGCGTCGTCGCCCAACGTGCGGCCCTTCGACATGAACACCGCCTCGTCGACCATCTCGTCGAGTTCGCTCAACACGTGACTCGAGATGAGGACGGCGCAACCCTCGGCCGCGAGGTCGCGGACAAGCGCACGCAACTCCACGCGGGAACGGGGATCGAGCCCGTTCGCGGGCTCATCCAGCAACAACACCGACGGATCGTGGACGAGCGATCGTGCCAGCGACAACCGTTGCTTCTGCCCGCGCGACAACACTCGCGTGGGGCGCTGCGCAAACTCGTCAAGGTGAACGCGCTTCAAGAGGGCCATGCCCTTGTCGCGGGCGTGGGCCCCCGGGATCTGATAGGCGTGCCCCATGAGCGTCAGCGTCTGGAGGCACGTGAGGTTGTCCCACGAACCCAGTTGATCCGGCATCCACCCGATCGCAGCCCGGACAACCGCGGCATCCTTGCGCGGGTCGGCACCGGCCACTCGAATCTCGCCAGCGTCCGGCCTCAGCAGCCCGGCCAACATCAGCATGAGGGTCGTCTTGCCGCACCCGTTGGGCCCGATGAGCGCCGTGACCTGCCCACGCGGCACGCTGAGCGTCGCGTCCTGGACGGCCTGCACTCTCCCGAATGCGCGTGCCACCCCACGCGCCACGATGGCCTCCGTGAAGGCAGGCCCTTCCTCAGCGATGGTCATGGTCCCCCTCTAGTGACGCCGACGCTTCAGCACGTCCCAAGCACATCCTCACACAGGAAGTCAGAGCCTCGCCCTTGGAGACACTCCGGCCCCTTGTCCGGCGCGTCCCCGTGAGGCGCGGGGGACCCTTTCGAGCCGCACTACACTGGTCGCGCGCCCAAAGGGCGTAACCCTGAAGAAAACCGGAGTCGAGCGATGTCTCTCGTGGTGCAAAAGTACGGAGGTTCCTCCGTCGCGGATGCCGACGCGATCAAGCGCGTGGCCCGTCGCATCGTCGAGACCAAGCGGGCGGGGCACGACGTGGTGGTCACCGTCTCCGCCATGGGTGACACCACCGACGAGCTCATCGCTCTTGCCGCGGCCATCTCCGCCGACGAGCACCCACGCGAGATGGACATCCTGCTCACCGCAGGCGAACGCATCGCGATGTCGCTACTGGCCATGGCGGTCCGCGATCTGGGTCAAGGCGCACAGTCATTCACGGGCCCGCAAGCGGGCGTCATCACGGCCGGTGCCTACGGCCGCGCCCGCATCATCGAAGTCAGCCCCGGCCGACTGCGCGACGCCGTGGACGCGGGGTACGTCGCCATCGTCGCGGGCTTCCAGGGGTACAACCAGGAAAGCCAAGACATCCAGACCCTCGGCCGCGGCGGCACCGACACCACCGCCGTGGCGCTCGCGGCAGCCCTCAACGCCGACGTCTGCGAGATCTACACCGACGTCGACGGTGTCTTCTCGGCCGACCCCCGCGTGGTGCCGTCCGCCCGCAAACTCGACCGGATTACGTTCGAGGAAATGCTCGACATGGCCGCGTCCGGCGCCAAGGTGCTGATGCCCCGTTGCGTCGAATATGCCCGCCGCTTCAACGTGCCCATCCACGTCCGCTCGTCCTTCTCAGGCCTTGAAGGCACGTGGGTTGTGGGCGAGACTGAAGGAGAGACCATGGAAAATCCCATCATCGCTGGCGTGGCACACGATCGCTCCGAGGCCAAGATCACGGTCATCGGAGTGCCCGACGTGCCCGGTTCCGCCGCCCGCCTGTTCGAGGCCGTGGCGCGTGCCGACGTCAACATCGACATGATCGTCCAGAACGTCTCCGCCGTGGTGACGGGCGTGACGGACATCTCGTTCACGCTGCCGACGGCGTCCGTCGCCGATGCAAGCAAGGCGATCGAGGCCGACAAGCCGTTGATCGGCTACTCCGAACTGGTGACGGACGATGCGATTGGCAAGATCTCGCTGATCGGCGCCGGGATGCGCTCCAACTCGGGTGTGTCGGCGCGCTTCTTTGCCGCACTACGCGACGCGAGCGTCAACATCGAGATGATCTCCACCTCGGACATCCGCATCTCGGTGGTCACGCGCGCCGAAATGCTCGACACGGCCGTGCGCGCCGTCCACACCGCCTTCGGGCTCGACTCCGCCCAGGGCGAGGCCGTCGTGTACGGAGGTTCCGGACTGTGACCGTCGCCGCTTCTGATCTGACCCTTGCCGTGGTCGGAGCGACCGGACAGGTCGGCGCGGTGATGCGCCAACTCGTCGCCGAACGCTTCCCAGCGGCCACCGTGCGCTTCTTCGCATCGTCACGTTCCGCTGGCACCACGCTGCCACACCTGGGCCGCGACATCGTGGTGGAGGACATCGCGAGCGGGGAGTATTCGGGCATCCACATCGCCCTGTTCTCCGCAGGCGGGGGCCCGTCGACCGAGTACGCCCCCCTGTTCGCGAAGTCGGGCGCCGTCGTCATCGACAATTCGTCGGCCTGGCGCATGGACCCCGATGTGCCGCTCGTGGTGAGCGAAGTCAACCCCGAGGACCTGGACTCGATTCCCAAGGGCATCGTCGCGAACCCCAACTGCACCACCATGGCCGCCATGCCCGTCCTGAAGGCGCTGCATGCGGAGGCGGGCCTGACCCGACTCATCATCTCGAGCTACCAGGCGGTATCCGGCTCTGGCCTGGCCGGCGTGCGCGAGCTCGACGGTCAGATCAAGGGAGCCTCGGCCGAGGCGACCAAACTGGTGCACGACGGGTCCGCGGTCGCGATCCCGGCGCCCGCCGTGTACACCGACCCGATCGCCTACAACGTGCTGCCCATGGCTGGCGCCGTGCTCGACGACGGCTCCAACGAGACGGGCGAGGAGCGCAAGCTGCGCGACGAGTCGCGCAAGATCCTTGGCCTGCCAGCGCTGCTCGTGTCCGGCACGTGCGTGCGCGTTCCCGTCTTCACCGGCCACTCGTTGTCGATTAACGCCGAGTTCGCCTCGCCGCTGACGCCGGCGCGCGCCTACGCGCTGCTGGACGCAGCGCCGGGGGTGAGGGTGGAAGAGGTCCCCACCCCGCTGAAGGCGGCAGGTGGCGACGTGAGCCTCGTGGGGCGTATTCGTCAGGACCCCGGCGTCCCGGAGGATCGCGGACTCGCGATCTTCGTCTCGGGGGACAACCTGCGCAAGGGTGCGGCTCTCAACGCCGTGCAGATCGCAGAGCTGGTGGCCGCGCGCCTCTAGCGGCTCGCTGCATCGTGCGGGCCGCTCACTGTCGTGCGAGGGCGCGAGGGCGCGGGGGCGCCGGCGTGCGCCTCAGTTGGCGACCGAGTGTAGAGACCCCACCTCGAACAGCGGTGTATTGACCGGGTCTGCCAGGAGTGGGCCGAACGCCAGTTCGGCGGCGCCGATCGGCACCATCCGCTCGCGCAAGACGTTCCGAACGAGCGAGACCTCGTCGCCGAGGGGTGCGAAGGCTTGAGCATGCACCGCGTCGCGAATGCGGTCGCCTCGAGCATCGAGGAGCGCACCGACGTGCCCACCCAAGATGACCCTGGCGGGCGCGAAGACGCTGATGAGTGACGCGATGCCTGCTGCCAAGGCGTCGGCTTGTCGATCGAGTTCCGCACCAAGCGCCGCAGTGGGGTGATCCGCGTAGAGGTGGTCGAGTTCATCGATGGGCACGTGGCCCTGCCCCGCCGCCTCCCACACCCGCTGGATGTTCACCTCTGTCTCGAGGCACCCGATCCTGCCGCAGCCACACGCCGTCCCGCGGGGGTCGATGAGGATATGGCCCAGTTCCGCCCCAAAACCGCGCACGCCCTTCACGATGTGCCCGCCGGTCACCACCCCTCCGCCCAGCCCCGACGTGGAGCCGTTGAGGTACACCACATCGTCGGAGCCGACGCCCGCACCGAACATCGACTCCGCCATCACGCCAAGCGTCGCGTCGTTCGCCATGCGGACGGGAAGCGCAAGCGCCTCCTCGATCAACGACACGAGCGGCACGTCGACCCAGTTGAGATGGGGAGCGACCCTCACCGTGTCGGTCTGTCCGTCCACGACGCCTGGAATCGCGATTCCGACACCGGCAATCCTCGCGGTGGCGGAGAACTCGCTCGCCACCTTGCTCAGGAAGTCCTTCGCGAACAGCGCGGTGTCTTCGGGCGTAGGTGGCTGCGGCGTGAGAAACTCCTCGCGTAGCAGCACCAAGCCTCCGAGCCCCACCACCGCACAATCCACGCCGGACACGTCCGGGTTCACGCTCACGGACACGACGCTGGCGTGGGGGCGCACGACGGGGCTTGGGCGGCCCGCCTGACGAGTTGCCTGCGGCTCGGCCTCGACCACGAGGCCGGCTTCAACGAGGTCTCCCACGAGGGCGCCCACCGTCGAACGATTGAGGCCCGAATGGTGGGTGAGTTCGGAACGCGTGAGCTGACCAGTCGCGTGGACGGCATTCAACAGCAGCGAAAGATTTCGCTGGCGGGTCTCCTCATTGCGACTGCCGCGGACCGTGCGGTCAGGGTGTTCGTCGCCCATGGCCGTCCCCCTCGTCGGGTTTGTTGTGAGAGTCAGCATACTCAGTCCGTAGGGGCGGCCACGGATGCGGCGAGGGCAGGGGTCCTCCTTCACAAGTCACGGCGTCCCGACTCTCCGCCACCATCTCCCCAGGAAGAATGCGGCTCCCCCGTGCCTCACTGTGACTTGTGCGCTATCGCGGGCGCCGCCGGGGTGTTCCCTCCGCGCTGCGCGCTCCGGTCAACCCCTCCCGCGTTCGCTCGCAACCAAAAGGGCCGACGCTATGCGTCGGCCCTTTTGGTTGCTCACTCTCTTGGTCGGGGTGACAGGATTTGTTATCTACCCCACGCCGAAGAGGGTCCGTGACAGACGGTGACGTTCCTGCTATTCTAGGTATGCCCCTGTCGGCGATATGGTTAACATCGCCGTGTCGGTGACGATAACAACGATGCCGGAGGAGCAGCGTGACACGCAGCCTTGTGCGAGCGGAGCCGATCATGCTCGCTTCTGGGGAGAAGACTTGGACTGTGGTCGGGTCTGACCACCTCCCCATCGGAGACGTAGACGAATGGCTCGACTACCTCCGTGGACAGAAGATGTCACCGAATACCGTCGCAACCTACGCGCGGCACGTCAGCCTGCTGCTGAGGTGGCTCGACCTGCGCTCGGCGTCGTGGGAAGACCTCACGTTCAAGACGCTCACAATGTTCCTTCAGGACCTCGCCGATGGCTCCATCCCGCTCGACGGCCCGCGGAAGCCCAAGGCTCGCGGGCCCAGGACCTCGAAGGCTGTGTTGGCCGCAGTGACCAATTTCCTCGACTATTGGAAATTGGAGGGCCGGGCACTTGAAGATCTGCGACTGTACCGGCCCGCCCAGCGTTCCAGCAGGCGATCGGACCACCTGCTCGCCCACATCGAGCACAAGCGGCCCCGCCAAGAGTCCCGACTCGTAATCAAAGGCGGAAACGCTCGACCACCGATTAAGGTCATCGGGTTCGAGGAGGACTTCGAGAAATTGCTCCGCGCGGCGAGAACTCTCCGCGACAGGTTGCTTCTGAGCATGCTCTATGACGGCGGGATGAGGATTGGACAAGCCACGGGGCTCCGCCATTCCGACCTTGATCCAGCCACTCGGCGTGTCCGAGTCGCTCGTCGCCTCGACAACGCCAATGGAGCGCTGAGCAAGCAGGTCGACACCTTCGACATCTCACTTCCTCCGCGCACGTTCACGCTCTACGCGAAGTACCTTATCGAGGAACAGATGGCCGCTGGGGTAGAGAGCGACTACGTCTTCACGAACCTCGGTCCCCCAGTGGGGCGGCCGCTGTCGCCAGCCAACGCGCGCAAGGTCATTGAGCGCATTGGCTACAGAGCGGGAGTGCCACTCACCCCCCACACCCTCCGGCACACCCATGCCACGTTGCTCGCAAAACTGGGGTGGACGGCTCCACAGATCGCTAAGCGCCTGGGTCAGTCGGCGAATTCGAGCGCTGACATCTATATACATCTGGCATCCACAGACATCGAAGACAGGCTCATCGCCGACGCACCCCGGTTGTGGCCGGAGGACACCACCACATGACTAAACTGCTGCCCGTCCCAGAGCCCACCGAAGAAGTCCTCCGTGAACCCGTTCACCCCTGGGACACCGACCTGTGGCACATCGAGAACAGTCGCCCGACTTCGGGCCTCTCGCGGTCAGCGGACCCGTGTGCCGTCACCTGGTGCGACAGACCTGCGGCCCACCGCTCCGTGATCATCGATGGCTGGCGACAGCCAACCGGTCTTCCGATCTGCAAGTCGCACCACTCGAGGTGGCGCCGCAGCGGCAAACCCGAACTGAAGACGTTTGTTGGTCAGGAGTCTGCCTCCGGCACGCCATTCCGGAGTGACCCAGCCCGACCGATCGCGGCGATCGACATGACCAACTTCCCACCTCGAATGCGTGCTGAAATCCGAGACATCCTGACCGCGAAGATCACTAACGGCCAGTGGACGCTCGATTTGCCGTTGCGCGTGTTCCTTTGCGAACTGAGCGAAGTCACCAAGAAGTTGCCGCAGGAGATGTCCTTCCTCGATCATGACGAAGCATGGTGGGGGCTGAGACTCGCAACGTCCGCCAGCACGCACCGATCTCCGTCGTGGTACAGGAACGCGGGGCGGGGGCGTCTCAGGGCGGTACTGAAGTTCCTTCAACTGAGCCGAATCACCGACCCGTGGGCCGAGGACTACTGGACGCCAAGCCGATGCAACATCACCAGGGTGAGGGACGAGGCGAGCACGCGGATCAGTTGGAAGAAGATCCAGACCGTGTGGCTGAAGGAGGCGACGAAGTCCTACGCTTCCGACACACTGCGCGCAGGGAGCATGGCGTGGTCGACTGTCAAGGGATGGTCAGTGGCCGTCACGCTCCTCGACGCCTACATTGTCGAAGCGGGCGTCGAGGATCCGGGGGATCTGACGCGCAAGTTCTTCCGGGACTACCTGGCTTGGGTGATCGCTGGCGGCGACACCAAGACGCGCCGATCCAAGGTGACCACGGCCGCTACCGTCCTAACTGCCCTGCGCGACGACGAGTACCTGCATGGAGTGCCCGACGTGCGATTCTTGGCGCGGGGCCAGAACCCAGTGAGGAAGACTCGCGATCCGAAGCCGATTCCTGCAGATGTGGTGATTCAGATCGATCGCATCCTCGCAACTGCGCCGGAACTGACGCCGACGTTGCGGCGACTGTTCTGGCTGTTCCGAAAGGGCGGCCCGCGACCGAGCGAAGCAACCACGATTCCCGTCGATGCAATTCGGAGGACGGCTCGCGGCAACTACCGGGTCGTCTACTACATGAGCAAGGTCGATGACTGGCGGGACTTCCCCATCAGGGAAGACCTCGGAGAAGAACTCCTCGCGCAGGCGGCTTGGGTACGCGCAACCTATGGAGCGAGCGCTGGCCTGCTCTTCCCCAGCGAGAGGAAGTCCACGCCAGCCAAGGCTGGCTTTCCAGGGCGCTGCGAGCCCTACACAGCGGAAGCGCTCCGCCGACGTCTACGAGCCCTCTTCGACAGGCACGAATTGAAGCCGTCGAGCATGGACAGTGGCGAATACAGGGGCAGCCAGTTGCACCGCTTCCGCCACACGATCGCGACCGAGTTGCTCAACGCCGACTGGAGCCAATACGAGGTTCAGACGTACCTAAATCACCGTAGCCCGACAATGATGCAGCATTACGCGGCAATCAACGATGAAAAACTCGCCGAGAAGTATAAGCAAAGCGTCGGTCTGATCGACAAGAATGGCGAGCCAGCATCGCTGGGTATTGAGGATGATCAGGACTTGACGGTTGACCGGTTGGCGCAGAAGTTGATGAAGGCATCGTTGCCGAGCGGTTTCTGCGGGCTACCTGAAGCGCAGTCCTGCTCGTTCAGGCCGAACCCCTGCCTGGACTGTGCCTTCTACCGCACAGGCAAGGCGTTCCTCGGGACACACATCAAGCACCGGTCGGAGGTCGAGGCCATGATCACGCGAGCGAAGGCCGATGGGAACGACAGGGTCGTGGAACTGAACCAGCCCACTCTCGACCATCTGAACACTCTCATCCCGCGCATCGAAGCGTCTGGCGTAGACGAATTAGTGGGACCGCGATGACGAAGCGGCCCGACTACGACGAGCGGGTCGAGAGACTAGCGGCTTCCGCTCGATCCAGGACCGTGGAAGCCCGAGCGCGCGCTCAGCGAGCCATCATGGCATTGCAGGCGCGAGGCGCGGCGGTCAACTTCAACACCGTGGCGCGCGAGGGGGGCGTATCGAAGGACTTCCTCTACGCATCGACGGAGTTGTCTGACCGGATCAAACGCATTCGCAGCGCGAGGGTGCCGATTGCATACGTTCCCCCCGCAGAGCGGCCGTCCGAGAACTCTGCTCGCGTTCAACTTACCGTTCTTCGCGAGAGCAACGCCGCGCTGCGTTCAGAGAACGAAGACCTGCGTCGTGAAAACGCTGTGCTACGCAGCGAGATCGTGTTGCTTAGGAGGAAATAGGGGGGACCTCTGTTGCTGACGCTTCGGGGGTGGACAGTTCGACGGACTGGGAGAGTGCCGCCGTGGCCCCCGCGTCCGATTGCCCTGTTTCGGCGCTTGTAGGCGGCTCGCATGAAGACTCAGTCGAACGCGCGAGAGGACCACGTGGCACGCCTCACAGCAGTCTCGAATGACTGAGCAAGCGCAAACACGACTGTAATAGAGCGGACATCGTCATGACTCGCGATCAGTCGTCGCCGAGGCCGCGAACGAGAGGGGCCACCATGATCACAGCGCCTGCCGCGATACCAGCCTCCCGCCTAATTGGCGTTGGCGAATGCTCGACGGCATGTGCCAACGCTGCGACCTTCTTCGCAATGTCACGAACAGACGTTTTCGCGGGCACGGAGGCGGCGTGCCGATGAAGGAGCCGATGCGAATGTCCGTCTTCGATCGAGGGGGCGCAGGCCCATGGCTCTTCCACTGGACTTCCGGAACGAAGGCGACCTCGCTGGTCTTTCGTATAGCACGCGGATCTGCCGCGCAACGGAGACCTATTTCTGTTCGATCGCCGCTCCCTAATGCCTACAAGAGTAACTTCATGCCCCACATGGCCGCGAGGTTGCGCAGCAACGCTTGGCGATGCTCCACGGGGAATGCCTCAAGAACTGCGGCGAAGTCTAGGGGGCCGAACTCTGCGGACGAGGTGTATCCGAGTAGACCTGAGGAGAAGTGTGCAACGGCCTTCTCGCCGCCCGTCCAGTTCCTAGACGAAGCGAGCAGGGCGACGGGATCTGCGAACCGTGAACCATCCTCTCCACGTGGCCAGTCCACGCGCCGGATGAGGCCGGTTTCATACAGCAGATCGCACGCGAAGCGATAGCCTCCTGAGTCGCTCGAACCTACCAACTCCGTACGCACGGCGAGTGCTCCCTCGAAGTTATCATTTGGTTTCATGCGATTAACGGTATCGCTGAAGAGTGAGCCGATTTCCTGCCAGGGGAAACGGGCGGTGTCAAGGCGTGGAGGCAACGAGGAGTCGTTCGAAGGCTTCTCGGGGGGTGAGGAATCCGAGGCTTTTGCGGGGTCTTTCGTTGAGTTCTTCGGCGATGGCGGTGAGGTAGGGCTGGTGGTCGGTGATCGTGTCGCCCTTGGGTAGGTACTCCCGGATCAGACCGTTCGTGTTTTCGTTGGTGCCTCTCTCCCAGGGTGAGCGGGGGTGGGCGAAGAACACGGGCATCTCGGTTGCCAGGGTGAACGCGGCATGCTTGGCCATCTCCGAGCCCTGATCCCATGTCAGGGTCTTACGCATCATTGCTGGTAGTTCGTTCGCGTGGTCGATCAGGACGTCCGCCAAAGCGGTGGAGTCTTTGCCCTGCGGCAGGGCAACGATCAGCGTGTACCTCGTGGTGCGTTCAACGAGGGTCGCGGCAGCGCTCTTGCCACGGGCGCCGATAATCAAGTCACCTTCCCAGTGCCCGGGGACCCTGCGGTCGGTGACATCCTCGCGGGCATCAATGCTGGTCATCCCCACGATCGGGGCACCACGCTCACCAAGCGGGCGGGGCCGACGCCTGCGGGTCCGCTTGGAGCGCAGTAGGACCCCGTGCCTGGCAAGCTCGCCCTTGGGTAGGGCGTAGATGAACCGGTAGATCGCCTCGT
>Ga0314774_1001534_pt1 | contig 14565 bp, 10 predicted proteins | sample MetaGCBIA2018_FD_204515 | JGI IMG/M metagenome (GOLD analysis project Ga0314774, IMG submission 204515) | Cryopeg brine microbial communities from Beaufort Sea near Barrow, Alaska, United States - CBIA 2018 | ecosystem: Environmental > Aquatic > Marine > Coastal | place: USA: Alaska | collected... | reverse complement strand
CGCTATGGGTATTAATATAATTGGCTTACCTTGACTAGTTGCTTTTAATATTTCGGCTAAAAGTTTAAGCGCTTTTAAAGGAATCTTAATTTTTTCGGCAGTTTCCTCAATTTCAATTTCTGGATTTTCGGAACGCAATTCCCCTAATGTGGCGACAAGAGCATTATATGACTCCATTGCTGCAATCTGCTCTTTTTTAGAAGGTTTTTTTATGTCGTTATAGTATTCCATTTTGTTTAAGTTTTCATCTATCATACGAATATAAACGAAATAAACGAAACGCAATTATATTGAAATGTTAATTTTTCTTTTAATCTAAAACGAATGGCAATAACTAAGCGGTCATGTGGCAGGTACGGCCAAATATGAATTCCCCGATTCATTTGGTTGACTGATGAGGTTCTTTGCCGGAATGTTGTTATGACGGTTGGGCTGTTTGAAGGAGGTGATTTTTAATAGGAATGGTTTAGCTGTCTTAATCCAGGCTTACAATGTTGTTTTAATGGTATTATATCCAACTGATCCCGTGAACTTTAATTATTGCCCTAATCCTAATCTCAGGTTTAAAAGGCTTATTTTAGTCTATAATTGGCAGTAAACTTAGGTTTTTAGACAGACTGCCGTTGCCTGCAAGTTGAGAAAAATCGATACTGATATAATATACAGAACAATAAAATTTGTGGAATTTGACATCGCAAAAAATGGATTTTGGATTTTCCGAATGATAATTGGTGTCTTATTTTTATAGCGGACGAAAAGCAAACGAATTATTTTGACGAAATAATTAGAAAGGCGATTGACCAAAATGTTGGTTATATATGCGGAGTTGGACAACAAGCTGATTTGATTCATATGATGGCGGAGGAAAAAATTGTTTTCGAAAAGTTGACTATGTAGAATTACATATTACTGAAAAATCAAGTTAACAGACCACCAAAGAGACCCTAAAAAGGGTACACATAGCTATAAGTAATACCAAAAGGAATTTTGTGGGTACCTATCATAAGATCAAGAAAAAATACCTGCAATTATATCTCAACGGGTTTATTCATGAGCTAAATCGAAGGTATTTTGGTGATAGCTAGTATTACAGCGAGTGGACATTAAACGGATATACAATAAAAAATAAATCGTTATTTTAGTTTGAATTTATTTTAATGGAGAACACTTTAATAGATAGGGTAAGAGAAATTATTTTTCATCATTTAGATGATGAAAAATTTGACGTTAACCAGTTAGCCTCTGAAATGGGTTGGAGTAGATCTCACACATTTAGAAAAGTAAGATCAATTACAGGTATTTCGGCAAATCAATTTATAAAGGAAACCCGCCTTCAGGAAGCTGCCAAATTAATTTCAAATTCCAACCTTAATGCTTCTGAAATATCCTATAAAGTAGGTTTTAGCAGTCCATCTTATTTTAATAAATGTTTTAGTAAATACTACGGTGTCACTCCGGGGGAATACAAAGAAAAAAATAAAAATATTTCTTCGGTGAATGACTTTGATCTAACTCACTCCACATCAAGAATTAAAAAATCCCGATATATTTTTTATGTGCTTGGAACAGTCCTGTTAATCGTTGGCATACTTTCAATTTTAAATAGTAAAAATAATCCTCAAGAAATATCAATTGCCGTTTTATATTTCGATGATCATAGTCCTGAATCAGATATGCAATGGTTCTGTAATGGACTTACTGAAGAAATTATTGAAAAATTAACTGGTATTAACAAATTATTGGTAACCTCCCGTACCTCGGTAAAACAATTTAGAAATTCTGATATACCTATAGATGAAATAGCAAAAACACTTAAAGTAGATTATATTTTGGAGTCAAGTGTGTCCAAATCAAAATATAGCGATTCTGTTCGAATTATTACACAATTAATTAATGTGAAAAATCAGCATGTTTGGTCAAATACTTATGATGAAAGTATTGAAAACTCATTAAAATTACAAAACGATGTTTCTAAACTTATTGTAAAAGAACTTAATATTTCTTTAAGTCCTGAAGAGGCAATAAATATTGAAAAGCATCCAACTGATAATAAGCGAGCCTATAATTTATTTCTTAAAGCTGACTATCAGCATAGTTTATTTAACAAACTAGCTTTTAGTAAAGCAATACCTCTTTATGAACAAGCAATCGCATTAGATTCTAACTTTATTGAGGCCTATGTGGGCTTGGCAGAAATCTGGCAGATTGGTGGATTAGTGTGGGGTATAAATGATGAGAAGGAAGCATGGAAAAAATCTAAAAAATTGTTGCTAAAAGCAAGGAATATTGATAGTACTAACAGTCAAGTAGAGTATAATTTACATATAGGATATTTTTATTATGAATGGAATTTTGTAGCGATGGAAAAATATTATCAGAAAAGATTATTAAAACCTAGTTATGATAATTCAACAGGTATCATTCTGGACTATGCCATAAAAACCGGAAGATATAATGAGGCATTTCTTATAAATGAAAGGTATATTAAAAAATCTCCAACTATTGGTCACTTATATACTTATAAAGCAGAAACTTTAATATTTCTTGGTGAAAAGGAAACGGCACTTGAAATATTGGAGAGATATAATTCCATGTTCAGTGATAATATTTATTATCTAAGAGAATCAACAAAATTGTATTTCTACCTTGAACAGATTGAAAAGTCCAAAAATCAATTAAAAAAAATCAGGGTCAAATTCCCAAATGAAAACCCATCAATTTTAATCTGGTTGGATGCCGTTTTTGCTAAAATGGATGGGAATAATGAAAATGCCACATTATATTTAGATCAACTAATAAATCTTTATAATACAAATAGTTCAGGAAGTCCTGCTTGGTTTATTGCACTCTACTATTCTTATTTCGGAGATTATGAAAATACTTTTATCTGGTTACAAAGATCATATGATCGTCATGAAGTAGAGATGACTTGGTTCCGTGAAGAGCCCCTTTTAATTCCTTTACGAAATGATAAGAGATATAAAGATATTTATCTTAAAATTGGATTTTCAAAAATAAAATAAACTTCGATATAAATTCTATATTAAAAAAGAGAAATATTTTTACAATAATCGTGAATACGATGATATTATCTATGTTGTATTCTGCCAATTCTTAGGCCACCACTTAATTCAGCCAATAATTATTATTTAGGTCAATTTTTATGAACAATTGAAATTCTGTCATATCAAAATGACCCAAAATTACCATCAATGCATTAGAATCACCATCATTTGATACAGTATTACAATTGGAAAGTTTGTTATTTATATCACCAGAACCCAATTGTAACTAATTTTGTTACAGGTTGTTACAATATTTTAATTTAAAAAAGCAAGAATATAAATTCGACAATATTTGTAACATTAATATTAACCAATTAAAAATATTACCGATGAAAACAAGACAAGTATTAGCAGTAATGATTACATCCCTATTTCTTTTATATGGGTGTTCGAATAATGAAGACAGTGTTGAAGAATCAGGATTGGCTTCTAATGGATCTGTATCTAACAGTTCTGTAATTGATCAAACGTATCCACAAGCACAAGCAGAGGTCTTAGAAACTTTTGGTGCCATTGCACAAAGTATAACAGCCGGAGCCGGAAAAGGATATTATGGCGAATTTATGGACCAACTTATCTCTTTTCATGCCTATGGAGACAAGTTTACTGAATTCAATGGAGGACAATCTTTCGATAGTGCGGGTAATGAACATAATGAACGTCAGCTATTTGGTGAAGATTTAGAAGAAGATGGAGTTATTCAATTTGCCGCTAAAGAGGGAACTTTGAAAGTCGCTGTATATTATGGAAATGTAGCCAATTTAACCTTTACCTCAGATTTTATACTAAAGCATAAGGAATATGGAGAAATTACAGTCAATAATCTAATTACTTTATTATTTGTTAAAACAAAGGGTAAATGGAAAATGGTTCACGAACATCATTCTCCTGTGGATAATGAAGACAGTTTTGAAGAATCAGGATTGGCTTCTAAAGCATCTTTATCCAAGTCCGCACCTGGATCGAAGGGTTCATCTGTAACTAACCAAACCTATCCACAAGCACAGCAAGAGGTTTTAGAAACTTTTGGTGCCATTGCACAAAGTATAACTGCCGGAGCCGGGCATGGATATGATAGCGAATATATGGACCAACTTATCTCTTTTCATGCCTATGGAGACAAGTTTACTGAATTCAATGGAGGACAATCTTTCGATAGTGCGGGGAATGAACATAATGAACGTCAGCTATTTGGTGAAGATTTAGAAGAAGATGGAGTTATTCAATTTGCCGCTAAAGAGGGAACTTTGAAAGTCGCTGTATATCATGGAAATGTAGCCAATTTAACCTTTACCTCAGATTTTATACTAAAGCATAAGGAATATGGAGAAATTACAGTCAATAATCTAATTACCTTATTATTTGTTAAAACAAAGGGTAAATGGAAAATGGTTCACGAACATCATTCTCCTGTGAAATTATAAAACTAAACATTAAAACGCAAAGCTATTATGGTCATAATCCATAATGGTTTTGCATAATATTGGTTTTGATACCTCTATTGATCTATGATTTGACGTGAATGTTTAAGTTTTTTTTAAAATTAAATATAGTAGTGATATGCTGGAGCAATATTTGGAAAAATAGCTAGATTAACAGATAATTACACGCCTCCAGCAGATGCTTGTAACACATAGAAAGTGATTTTTTTTCTAGGCTTGATCAATTCGAAAAGGACATACACATTCATTTAGAAAATAATATTCTCTTTCCTGAGACTTTAAAACTAGAGGAAAAGCTAGCTTAAAAGTCCTTAATATTGAAAAGATTCATTACAATTCTTAACCAATTGTGATGGGTATTTTTTTTAAATTAATATGTTGATTTTCATTCGGCTTTGATGAAAGCAATCCTATTTTTCACAGATTCCTGAGTTAATAACTCAAATTTTCTGAAATCCTTAAAAAAATAAATATCTTGCATCTTATGGGAATATTTGACTTTAGAGATCCAAATAAAAGAAGGAAAGAGAAAGGCACTGTTATTATAAAATGTGATCCTAAAGGAATACGTATTAATAATTCATCTATTAGTTTTCCTACAAACTATAATATACTCAAAACTATATTTGGTGATGCCACACGTATTGAGCCTATTAACCAAACTAAAAACAAAGTGTATTTATGGGATGATTTAGGCATTTATTGCTCTAGCCCAGACCCGGAAAAAATGTTAATGCTCCTTTTAGTTGAGGATAATAGATACGGACTAGGCCACCAACCAAAAAATAACTTCACAGGTACTGTCCAAATTGACGGAGAGGATATGAATACCACCCTGAAAAATGTAGATATTGATAGACCCTATATTATACGATCTGTAATCAAAGAGAATAAACAGGTGGCAATAGCCCTTGGTTGGAATCCTGGGGTTTAAAATATAACTTTTCTTATTGCTACAACACCCAAATACTAATGACGGCTGGCTCTTATTTTAAATCCCCCATATAGAATATAGCTGATAGTGTTTAATACCAATCTGGTAAAGCAAATGCTACTACAGATCTGGCTGCATACCAAGTATTATTTTTAGCCACCTATGGCCATCATACTGCAGTTATTATATGAATTTGGATCTTTGAATTTTTCAAGGGTATCCATCCCGTTGCGTATTTTTTTCTTTGAAAGCACTGCCTTTTCAATTACAGTTGCTATGGACTTTCCTTCAGGCAATGGCGTAGGTAAATCTGATTCTGTTATTGAGAATAAGCAATTTTAAAGTTGACCCTTCGCTGTTAATATTATGCTATTCGAACTATCGAAAAAAAGATTCGGAACAGAACTAATGACTGCAAATGTGTTTTTAGATCCTTTGATCTGATAGTTTTTAGCGGTATCATTAGGCTTGTCATTCAGTCTCATGAAACTGGAGGTATCATAATGGACATATACTTGCCTGAGTATTTCTTCAAGGGAACGAGTTTTTCCATATTCTATTTATTTTCATCAAAGAATATAGACTCAATAAACCTAATGTGCAATTGTTGATCCTTAATCAATTCGTATCCTTCTCACCAACCCCATCTGTTATGGATCTCATAGAATCCTGAAATTTATTTTTAAAATAAAAAATATGGATCAACAAGCACAAATGTATTCACTTGTTCAATAATAGAAGGAATCGGGATTAACTAAAGGAAAATTTGTAAGCCGGAAATCGGTGAGTTATCACCGATTTAATCATTGGTTAAAGAAATACAATAAGCATCATGGTTTGGGCACGGACACAACTGGATTGACTTTTTTTCGGTAATATGTTGTTTTAAAGTCTCACTATCTTTTTCCTCCAATCCCAAAGCAGAAGGATTATTTCTAAAATTGGTAACTACGAGAGAGGCCGGACAAACGATTCTAATTTAATTCCCGGTCAAAGTCACTTCATACTCCATTTAAATTATTTTAAATATGCAAAAAGCGTTATTTCCGCCCAAATACAACGCATTATTTTTTACACTTTATATGACAATGGTCACCTTTATAAATAAAATGTTTTCTGATTTTTGTTAAATTGTCTAGAGAATTTATCAAAGATGATCTATTCTCATAATGAAAAAAATTGATTTACAATGCCAATTAAAAGTTACCTAGCCCACCCTATCAAGGGAAGAAAAGAAGAGTTGATGATTGCTTTAAGAAGTCTTGATCAATGTGAAGTTGTTCCTGCTGAGAATCAAGATGTCCTGGCGTTGGTAACTGACACACCTGATGAAAAGGAAGAAGAAAACCTTAAAGAAAAAATTGAAGCCATAAGTAGCCTCAAATTTTTGTCTTTAGTCTCTGGCTTTAACACACCTCATAATTAATATATCTATGCACAAATCTGTAACAAGTAGAAGGAGTTTTATTAAGAAAATGGCAATGCTATCAGCAATGACAGCTGCTGCATCTATGTTTCCAGGTATTTTATTTGCAAGTGAGCAAGAAGAAGGAATTCCTGAAGATGCTAATTTAGATTGGAAAAAAGGTCCTTGTAGATTCTGTGGTGTGGGATGTGGCATACTCGTAGGCACTGAAAACGGAAAGGCTGTTGCCGTAAAAGGAGATCCAAACTCATCCGTAAACAAAGGATTACTCTGCGTAAAAGGATATCACCAGATTATGTGTCTTCAATCTAAAGATAGACTTACACACGCTCTGGTTAAGAAAAATGGTAAGTATGTTCAAACTCCTATAGATGAGGCTTTGGATATTGTCGCTAATAAGATGAAAGAAACCATTGCAAAGCATGGGAAAGATTCTGTTGCAATGTATACCTCTGGACAATCTACCATCCCGGAAGGTTATGTAGCGTCTAAGTTTATGAAAGGAGCTATAGGCACTAATAATCTGGATTGCAATGCGCGCTTGTGTATGGCAAGTGCAGTAACTGGCTTCTTAACTACTTTTGGTGCAGATGAACCGATGGGTTGTTACGAGGATATTGATCACGCAGATTATTTTATCACCTGGGGGAATAATATGGCAGAAATGCACCCTGTATTATTCTCACGAATGTTAGAGCAAAAATCGCAACGAGGTGCTAAAATCATTGATTTTGCTACAAGAACGACACGCTCAAGTACAGCTTCAGATAGGTCTATACTGTTTGAGCCTCAAACCGACCTGGCAGTTGCTAATGCAATCTGCTATGAAATTATCAGGAATGGTTGGGTAAATAGATCCTTTGTTGAAAAACACTGTAATTTTAGTAAAGGACTCACTAATATAGGGTATGGCCTGGAAGACAATTTTAATTTTACTGATAAGCCAGAGAAAATAGACTTTGAAGCCTACAAAGAATTCTTAAAAGATTACAGCCCCGAAAAGGTTTCCAAATATTCCAAGGTATCGGTAAAAGACATTAAATACTTAGCTACTATATATGGTGATCCAAATAAAAAGGTAGTTTCTTATTGGTGTATGGGAATGAATCAACATACACGAGGAACCTGGATAAATAATCTTGTATATAATATTCATTTACTCACTGGGAAAATTTCGCAGCCAGGTAACGGACCATTTTCATTAACGGGACAACCTTCTGCTTGTGGAACCGCACGTGAAGTAGGCACTTTTACGCATAAATTGCCTCATGGTGTTGTTATGAATAAAGAAGATAGGGAAATGGCTGCCAGAATTTGGAAAGTTCCTGTGGAAAGAATTCCATCTAAACCTACCTATCACGCTACAGAAATGTTTAGAGCAGTAGATCGTGGCGATATTAAATTTATTTGGACGCAAGTAACAAACCCATTGGTATCCTTACCTAAAACAGGTCGCTACAGACCAGCAATGGAAAAAGAATCCTGTTTTGTTGTCGTTTCAGATGTATTTCCAACACCTACTTCAGATGTTGCAGATGTTATTCTTCCAGCGTCTTGGCATATCGAGAAGGGTGGACTTTATGGCAACTCTGAACGCAGAACCCAGCACTGGGACAAAATGGTTGAAGGTCCTGGAGAAACTACACCAGATGCCTGGATGACTATTGAGGTAGCAAAACGTATGGGCTATGGAAAATTATTCCCATATAGTAAAGAAAATCACGTAGAAGAAATATATAATGAGTACATACAATTCCACGAAGGTGCAAAACATGGAATGGCTCCGCTAGAAGTCTTAAAAAAAGAATCTGGCACTATTTGGCCTTATGTAAACGGAAAATCAACACAATGGCGTTTTAATGCTAAATATGATCCTGCTGTTTCCAATGGTGAAGACTTTCATTTTTATGGAAAACCAGATGGCAAAGCTGTAATATGGCAACGCCCTTTTGAAGAAGCTGCAGAAAAGCCAGATCAGGAATATCCATTCTGGCTAAATACGGGACGTGTTCTGGAACACTGGCATACTGGGTCTATGACTCGCAGAATACCTGTGTTACATCAGGCAATGCCAAATGCATATGTAGAGTTTCATCCAGATGATGCAAAATCTTTAGGAATTAGAAATGGAGAAAATATTAAAGTAACCTCCCGCCGTGGTTCTTGTACTTTACCAGCTTCAATCAATGAAAGGGGATTGCCCACAAAAGGACAAGTATTCGTTCCTTTCTTTGATGAAAATATGCTCATCAATGATGTGACCCTGGATGCTTTCTGTCCTATTTCTAAAGAACCAGATTATAAAAAGTGTGCGGTTAAAGTTGAAAGAGTATAAGCTATGAAAAAGAGACTTGGAATCATTTCATTTTTTGTGATCATCTTTATCGCTTTTATTCTCATTTGGAACTTTAGTTATCAAAAAGGACTAGAAGAGGTGTATGTGCCTGCCATAGAAACTCCTGCTGGAAATATTATCCCTTCTGAAAGTGGTGTTTTTAGGAGATTTAATAGTGGGATAGACTATTCAAATATGCCTGTAGACGAGAATCACCAACGTACGCTTAAGGACTATTATGAAAATAGAGCTTATCCGGGTGCTCCTCCTAGCATTCCACATCCAGTTGCAAATGAGCGTAGTTTAGGAGGAAACACATGTATACAGTGTCATCAAAATGGAGGTTTTGTAGAAAAGTTTAATGCTTATGCCCCTGTAACTCCACATCCTGAGATGGTAAACTGCCGTCAGTGTCACGTTACCAAAAACACAAACAATACATTTAAAGATTTTGCTTTCGCGAAAGCGCAACCACCAAAAGTGGGAACAGGTGTAAATAATGCAATGCCAGGAAGTCCTCCTATGATACCACACCAATTACAGATGAGGGAAAGTTGTATTTCTTGTCACGCTGGCCCAAGTGCTCCTAAAGAAATTAGAGTTACGCATCCGGAACGTATCAATTGCAGACAATGCCATTTACCAAAAACTAATGAGCAACCTCAAATAAATGCGGGCACTTTCATAAGACAATTCAATAGTACATATGAAGAATAAAAATCTAATATATTACATATTAATCCTTCTCATTACGGTGTTAAGCTCTTGTAAAGAAGAAGAATATCACTCTGTTACTGATAAAATTGAAGCAGAAAGTAAAACTTACCACGGTAAGCTTACATCTGATCAATTATTGGCAGGTACTGAGTTAATTAAAATTACCGAAGGAGAACATACATTCCTGATACCGGAGCGAAAAGGACAAATAAAATCATTTGCCTGTATAGAGTGCCATAGCAAACCTGTTATACAGATGAAGAACCTGGATGGACAAAAGGCGCACTGGGACATAAAATTGAATCATGCCAGCGCTGAAATAATGAATTGTGCAACCTGCCATAATGGAGAGGATATGAATAATCTAAATTCCTTAACGGGTCAAAATATAGATTTTAACCTAAGCTATAAAGTATGTGCCCAATGCCATTCTATCCAATTTGAAGATTGGAAAGGTGGTGCTCACGGAAAAAAAGTAGCAGGATGGGCTCCTCCAAGAGCATCAATGACCTGTGTTAATTGTCATAATCCACACAACCCCGGTTTTGAAACAAGGTGGCCGGTACAATTTAATACTCAAAAAGCTATAGACCGTAAGGAAGATTTAGATCATTAAAAATAAAGGCATGAGCGATAATAAAAAATGGTACTCTCTAGACCTAGGTCTAAACAAGAAAAAAGATTCGTCCAGCTCTTGTGGTTGTGATAAGTCTCATGGAAGCTGTACTAGCCCTGAAAAGGAACTTAGTGCTGATGAATTTTACGAGGCTGCCATCAATGCGTCAATAGGAGAAGAAAGACATAGAGATGGTTTTGAGCAAGTTTTTGATGTGAAGATGGACAGAAGATCTGCTTTTAAAAAATTGACGGCAAGTCTTCTCATTGGAGCGGGTGCCATTAGTACTTCCTGTAGTGTTGTAACTGACGATGACACTAAAGAAAAATCACAAATTGATTGGGAAGAACAGTTCAAAGGAAACTACAAACTGATGAACGATGAAGAAAAGCAAAGTACTATAAATAGGCTTATGCGTTCGTATGAATTGCGAACTGGCAAGAATATTAGTATGACCGCAGAAAATGCAGAAGAGGATGTACTCTTTGGATATGCCTTCAACATTTCGAAGTGTCAAGGCTATATGAACTGCGTAACTGCCTGTGTAGAAGAGAATAACCAGGACAGAAATTCTCAAATGCAATATATACGCATACACGAGATGAAGGATGGGGAAGGATTCAATTTTGATAAGGCAGATGATAATTATTATCACGAGGTACCAGCAGAAGGTCATTTCTATATAGGAACTCAATGTTTCCATTGCGATAATCCACCTTGTGTGGAGGTGTGCCCGGTACAAGCAACCTGGAAAGAAGAAGATGGGCTTGTTGTTATAGATTATGACTGGTGCATAGGCTGTCGCTATTGTATGGCCGCCTGCCCGTATGATGGAAGAAGATTTAACTGGAGTAAACCCGAAGTTCCTGAAAATGAAATTAATAAAAACCAACACTACCTGGGTAATAGGATGCGTAAAAAGGGTGTAATGGAAAAATGTACTTTTTGTGTACAACGCTCTCGTAAAGGAAAAAATCCAGCTTGTGTGGATGCGTGCCCAACAGGGGCTAGAATTTTTGGAAACCTGTTAGATCCAAATAGTACAATACGCTGGGTACTGGAAAACAAAAAAGTCTTTAGACTAAAAGAAGATCTAGGTACAGAGCCAAAGTTCTGGTACTTTATGGACTAATTATTAAAATAGTCTATCAATAGAAAGCATATAAATCGCAACGCTTAGAATAACATAAGATTCTCAGCTAGTTGATTTAAAACAATATATAATGAGAAGATATAAAGTATTAAAAAGTTTGGTGATCGATAGTTTGGATACCATTACTAAAGGGTCTATAAAGTATCATATTTGGATGGGATTTCTGACTCTGGTGATGCTAATAGGTATGTATAGTTATTCCATTCAGTTAGATAAAGGACTTAGCGTTACAGGAATGTCTGATAGTGTTAGTTGGGGGCTTTATATTTCAAATTTTACATTTTTAGTAGGAGTAGCTGCGGCTGCCGTTATGCTTGTAATGCCTACGTATGTTCTAAAAGATATAGATTTTAAACAAGCCGTACTCATTGGAGAAGGACTAGCTGTATCAGCTTTGATAATGTGTTTAGCATTTGTAGTTGCAGATATGGGTGGTCCATCTGTACTTTGGCATATGCTACCAGGAATTGGTGTTTTTAATTTTCCTAATTCAATGCTTACCTGGGATGTCCTTGTATTAAACGGATATCTGTTCATTAATATTTCAATTCCATTTTACATACTCTTTAGACACTATCAAGGTAAAGAAGCAAAGAAAAGCGTATATGTGCCAGGAGCCGTTCTGTCGGTTTTTTGGGCCGTTGGCATTCACCTTGTAACGGCTTTCTTATATCAAGGCTTACAAGCGCGCCCATTTTGGAATAACGCTTTGTTAGGTCCTCGCTTCCTGGCCTCAGCATTTGCGGCAGGACCAGCATTGATTATTTTGGTTTTAGCTGTTATCCGTTCTTTTACTGCGTTTAAAATAGAAGATAAGACCATCAAAAAAATAGCAATGATTGTCACTGTAGCTGCTCAGATAAATTTGATAATGCTGGTCTCAGAATTATTTAAGGAATTCTATGCACCCACTCATCACAGCCAAAGTGCTTATTATCTTTTCTTTGGGTTACACGGCAAAGATGCATTGCTGCCGTGGATATGGACAGCAATTCCTTTAAATGTTCTGGCGACAATAACTCTAACTTTTGGAAGGTTTAGAAACAATCTTAAAGTGCTTTACGTCTGTTGTTTTATCCTTTTTGTCGCAATATGGATAGAAAAGGGCTTTGGTCTAATTGTCCCTGGATTTATTCCCGGACCCTACGGAAAAATAGTTGAATACCTGCCAACTAGCATCGAAATAGGCGTAACAATTGGTATTTGGGCATTAGGAGCATTTGTATTTACCATCCTTGCTAAAACTGCTATAGGGATTGAGTTAGGAGAGTTGAGGTACAAAAACAAAAATTCCTCTGCTTCGTAATAGCCCTCATTTGGAACTGTATCAAGTTCAAGATGTTGTTTTTATGCTCTTTTAGGACCATTGAAAAAAATGATCAAAACCCTAATATTTAGAATTGAGCTCTTAAATGTCTAAGATATAGCCTTTGGAGTTGCTAACTATGCCCGCATTTGTAGTAAGAACGAAAGAATATATCAGAGCTTGCCCGTGAACTGGGAGTCTCAACCCGCCCAGCCGTACAAATGGTGCAAAGAACTGGAAGCGTATGCTTAGTTGATTCTTTGTTTATCTGTTTTAATCCAGGCGTGCAAAGCCATTTTAATGGTATTATCTCCAACTTATCCTGTAAACTTTAATTTCTGTCCTAATCCTAATCTCAGGTTTAAAAAGCTTATTTTAGTTCAAAATTAGCAGCTGAACTTAGGTCTTAGACAGACTGCTGATGGTACCAATTAAAAAGAAATAAATGAGAAAAATCATCTTAATTTTAGCAGTCCTGTTGATTAGTTTTTCAGTCACATCTCAGGAATTTTATCCAAAGGGTAGTTATTTGAGTTTTGAGGAGTTAAAAGCAAAAACTCCAAGTGAAAACTTTGATTTAACAATTGAAAGAAGGACAAAATCAGACATTAAAATGAATGGTGGAAATGATTACAAATTGATTTCAGCTGACAAATCAATAAAGAGAAAAGTATTAAAAAGGGAAATAGTAGCATATTCAACCGGAGATTCACTCTTCATAAATGGTTTACCTTATAAATTACAGACTTGGTATTCAAAAATAATTAGTGACGGCAAATATTTTGTTTTCACGGCGGGAATTCCGATGGATAAGACTATGCAAACTAAAGAAATGCAAGCGGGTATGGCATTTGGGGCAATTGGAGGAGGTATTGCAGGTGCTTCTCTTGCAATGAAAAGGTTCTTGTATATATTGGAAAAAGAGACAAATAAAATAATAATGATTGATACTGAAGTCATGACTGAATTATTAACTGAATATCCTGAACTATTGGATAAATATAATTTAGAGGGTGAAAAGATTGAAATTCCAACTCAAATTGAATATTTGAAAATATTGAACGCTAAATAAATAACAGGGTCAAATAACTAAGCTGTGTGAACAGTATGGCCAAATATGAACACCCCTATCCTTAAGGGTTGACTGAACCGGTTCTTTGCTGGAATGTCTGTTATAGAGACTAGCTTTTTTAGAGAAGGTGATTATCGCTTTCAGGTACAAATTCAATGACCGGTACAACGATGCCCTGAACAGCACCCTGTCAAATCATATTTTCGAAGATGGATGTGTATTTGTTTCCTCAAACGTACTTACAAGGTTCTAATTTTCCAGGGATTCATATAAATAGCACACATTTTATCAAGCTTTAGCTCGTGTACTTAAAAAAGCATCTCTTTAGCAGCTAGTTTCTATGGAGATTAATTCCCCTAAAGAGATGCATATAAAAGCAGTAAATCTGATTTGTCCGAGTTCACCAGGTGAAGCCCAAACGGGCATTGTTTAAGATTATAATCCTTTAGTTTTAGTACAGAGTGGACCCAATTCATTTTAGATTTCCTGGCCGTAACTT
>Ga0314774_1001533_pt1 | contig 14575 bp, 12 predicted proteins | sample MetaGCBIA2018_FD_204515 | JGI IMG/M metagenome (GOLD analysis project Ga0314774, IMG submission 204515) | Cryopeg brine microbial communities from Beaufort Sea near Barrow, Alaska, United States - CBIA 2018 | ecosystem: Environmental > Aquatic > Marine > Coastal | place: USA: Alaska | collected... | reverse complement strand
AAATTGATTTTTCTGAACAAAAAGCTTACCTGCAACAACAATTTATCGATTTAAAAGAATTGGCTAAAAAAACTGACGGTACTTTTATGGGTGCGGTAAATGCACAGGAGAAAAAACAGCTAAAGGGGCTGGATAATTTGGAAAAAAGGTTATTGAAAGCACAAAAGCGTAAACTTTCTGAAGTTGTCAATCGCATTACAGGCTTGCAAAACGAGTTGTTTCCCAACCAAAGCCTGCAGGAACGCAGCCAAAATTTTTCAGAATTCTATGAAGTTCTTGGACGTGATTTAATCCCAATGTTGCTTAAAAATACAGATCCGCTGAAATTTGAGTTTACGGTTATTGAATTTACTTAGAAATAGGGTTGAAAGCTAGAATTTTATCCTTAAAAGTATACTGAATTTCCAGAACTTTTTCATTTTTTATTTTTGCGGCTTCCTCCTGAGTCAATTCAAAATCTATTTCCGAATAAAAGGCCAATGTGTTTTTAATTTGATTGGATTCAACATCTGTATTGTCCGAACTTAAAATCAAGGAATCATTTTCAAAAATAAAGCTAAGCGTACAGCCTATCCGTTTTATTTTGGTCGAAAAATCTCCGATGATGATGGTTTTAATAAAAGGAAATCCGCCCAATTCTTCAATATCCAAATAAACTGTATTGCTGCTGTTTTCTGCATATTTTGTTCCGCCTTTAAAATCAATTTCAGAAATGAGGGCTGGAGAACTTGGAACTTTTTTGGATTTGAAGGGGTTTAAGAAAGAAAATGCCATAATATTTTGTGTTTTTCTAGTTGTGATAAGCTTGGTTGTGTACTAAATTTTCTCCGCAATTGGCGCATTTTTCCGCCGTGCCTGAACCACCAAAACATCCTTTTGCGCATGTGTAATGGTAAATGCCCATGGCATTTTTTGCAGGAGAGGGTTGGGTTGGTGCTTTTGTCGCTGGATTTCTGTCATTATATTTTGGAACATTTAAAGGTCCGTTTTTCATTAAATCCTGGTTGTGAAAGGCATCATTGTGCAAATATTGATTTTTACATACCGGACAAGCACCTGAAACATCACCGCCGCTGTTTTCGCATTTATTCGCACAAATATAGTGTTTTACGGAAGCGGTTGCCGTATTTTGCTGGAGTACTGGTTTTGGTTTTTCTCCTTTGCAAGAAATGGAAATTGCAAAAACAAAAAATAAAATGATTTTCAAAACATTCATAGTAATTGGTGTTTCTTTATAACTGACGATTCCCGCAAATATAATAAAATTTAAAGAAAAAAGAAATTAGCCAATGAGCCAATTGGCCAATTAGGGGAATTAGGTACAGGGATTAGGAAATAGGGAAAAGGACATAAAATCCTTTCATCATGATTTTTATATAGGGGACTCATAAGGGAAACTTTCTAAGCTTATTTTCCTTTATTTTATAGAATATGCTTAACTAAGTTCATAACAAGCAGTTTCTTCCAAAATCTCCGTCATAAAAAAAAGACAATTTTTAATTAATTAAAAATTGTCTTCGCATATGTTTTCTAAAATACTAATAATCCAAGATACTATAATACCAATTTTACAAATGGATCACTTCTCCATAAGCATCGGCAACAGCCTCCATAACAGCCTCACTCATTGTTGGATGCGGATGGATGGTTTTAAGCACTTCGTGTCCTGTGGTTTCTAATTTTCTTCCCAAAACAGCTTCAGCAATCATATCTGTAACACCGGCACCAATCATATGGCAACCCAGCCATTCGCCGTATTTTGCGTCGAAAATCACTTTCACGAATCCGTCAGGCGTTCCTGCAGCTTTCGCTTTTCCTGAGGCAGAAAAAGGAAATTTCCCGATTTTCAACTCATAACCTTTTTCCAAGGCTTGCGCTTCTGTCAATCCCACGCTGGCAATTTCAGGAGTTGCATAGGTACAGCCGGGAATGTTTCCGTAGTCAATGGCTTCTGTATGCAATCCTGCAATTTTTTCCACACAGGTAATGCCTTCTGCTGAAGCAACATGAGCTAGGGCAGGACCTGGGACAACATCGCCAATGGCATAATAGCCCGGGATGTTGGTTTGGTAAAAATCATTCACGATAATTTTATCCCTATCGGTTACTATCCCCACATCTTCCAATCCAATATTTTCTATATTCGATTTAATTCCTACTGCAGAAAGTACGATGTCGGCCTCTAATATTTCTTCACCTTTTTTGGTTTTAACCACCGCTTTAACGCTATCGCCTGAAGTATCCACAGATTCCACTGAGGAATTTGTCATAACTTTGACGCCCGATTTTTTAAAGGAGCGTTCAAATTGTTTGGAAACGTCAATATCTTCCAATGGTACTAGATTTGGCAAAAATTCCACAATAGTTACTTCTGTACCTATCGCATTATAAAAATGCGCAAACTCAACACCAATCGCACCAGAACCCACCACAATCATTTTTTTAGGTTGTGAAGGCAAGGTCATAGCTTCGCGATACCCAATCACTTTTTTTCCGTCTTGAGGTAAGTTTGGCAATTCACGGGAACGAGCGCCGGTGGCAATAATGATATGGTCTGCACTATATTCGGCCACTTTTCCTTCCGCATCGGTCACATCCAGTTTTTTGCCTGTTTTTAGTTTCCCAAAACCGTCAATAACGTCAATTTTATTTTTTTTCATCAAAAACTGAACGCCTTTACTCATGCCGTCCGCTACATTTCTGCTGCGTTTAATCACGGCGTTAAAATCCTTGTCAATGGCTTCGACTTTTAAACCGTATTCGTCCACATGTTTTAAATAGTCATAAACCTGGGCGCTTTTTAACAAGGCTTTGGTTGGTATACATCCCCAGTTTAAACAAATTCCGCCTAAATTTTCTTTCTCAACAATACCAACTTTAAAACCAAGTTGTGATGCTCTAATGGCAGTTACGTAGCCCCCCGGACCACTTCCTAAAATTATGATGTCGTATTTCATTTTATGAATGTTTATTTGTTTATTCGTGTAACCGTTTAATTATTTATTTGTTAACAGCTAACTTTCCTCTTTTCTTTATATTATTTCGCTTTAAAATTATCAATTTCAATTCCCTCTTTGGGGGATAGGGGACTACATTCGATCAGGAACTTCAATTCCCAATAACTTAAATGCAGATTTTATAATTTCCCCCACTTTTGCCGATAGTTGGGTTCTGAGTATTTTTTCTTTTTCATTTTCACAGCCTAAAATAGGTAAACTTTGGTACAAAGAATTGTATTCCTTTACCAAGTCGTAGGTATAATTTGCAATTACCGCCGGACTGTGATTTTTGGCTGCATTTTTTATGATTTCTGGAAACTGCTGAATTTGTTTGATCAATTCACGTTCCTTTTCGTGCAAGGAAATGTCATTAATTGCTCCTGAAAAATTAAAATCCGCCTTTCTGATAATGGATTGAATTCGGGCATATGTGTATTGTATGAACGGACCAGTATTTCCGTTAAAATCGACAGATTCCTCCGGATTGAACAAAATTCGTTTTTTGGGATCTACCTTTAAAATATAGTATTTCAGTGCTCCCAAGCCAATTATTTTGTAGAGCTTTTCTTTTTCAGGTTCTGAATAGCCTTCCAGTTTTCCCAATTCCTGTGAAATGTTTCTTGCGGTGTCCACCATTTCTTCCATTAAATCATCTGCATCTACCACGGTTCCTTCACGCGATTTCATTTTTCCGCTTGGCAAATCCACCATGCCATACGACAAGTGGTACAAGTTTTTTGCCCACTCAAAACCAAGTTTCTCAAGAATTAAAAACAGCACCTTAAAATGATAATCTTGCTCATTTCCAACAGTATATACCATTTCGCTTAAATCAAAATCTTTAAATCGTTCGATGGCGGTTCCTATATCTTGGGTCATATACACTGCGGTGCCATCTGATCGCAAAACAATTTTTTCATCCAGCCCATCGTCGGTTAAATCAATCCATACTGAGCCATCTTCTTTTTTATAAAAGACCCCCTTTTTGAGTCCGTATGCAACCACGTCTTTTCCGAGTAAATAGGTTATGCTTTCGTAATAATTTTTATCGAAATCAACACCCATTGTCTCATATGTTTTGTTGAAACCTTCATAAACCCAGGAGTTCATCGTCTTCCAAAGAGAAACGACTTCAGCATCTCCAGCCTCCCATTTCAATAACATTTCCTGAGCTTCCAACAAAATAGGCGCCTGTTTTTTTGCTTCCTCTTCCTTTTTTCCTTCTGAAATTAACTGGGCAATTTCTTCTTTATAAGCCTTGTCAAAGGCTACATAATAGTTCCCTACCAGTTTGTCTCCTTTTAAACCGCTGCTTTCAGGTGTTTCGCCATTTCCAAAACGTTGCCAGGCCAGCATACTTTTACAAATATGAATACCTCGGTCGTTGATGATCTGCGTTTTGTAGACCTTTTTTCCGGAAGCTTTTATTATTTCTGCCACCGAATAGCCCAATAAATTATTTCTGATATGGCCCAAATGCAGCGGTTTATTCGTGTTTGGTGAAGAATATTCCACCATAACTGCTTTTTCGCTGGGGTTGGGAGATACAATTCCGTAGCTTGGGCTAGTATAAATTTCGTTGAAGGAATCCAAAAAGAAAGCATCTGAAATTACCAGATTTAAAAAGCCTTTCACCACATTGAAATCTTTAACTTCCGGAACGTTTTCTTTTAAATAGGTGCCCAGTTTAGTTCCAATTTCAACAGGGTTTCCTTTTATATAACGTAAAAATGCAAAAACAACAACAGTAATGTCACCTTCAAAATCTTTATTCGTTGCCTGAAATTCCACCGAATCCACAGCGACATCATAAATTTCTTTGAACCCTTTTTTAATGGCTTTCTCTAAACTGTTTTGCATTTTTTTTACTGAAATCTATTAATGAGCAAAAGTACGATAATTTTTAAAAGTTTAAATTGTATTTTTGCCAATAAATTAAATAAATGGAAGCGTTTTTAAAAGAATTACCGGGTTTAGCGAAAGAAAAATATCTGGAAACCAAAAAGTATTTTCAAAAATTGAAAAAACGTACGCCTAAAAATTTGGATTTTGTGGTGCAGGAATTGCATATAAGTGAATTTAAAAGAACGGATTGTTTGACCTGCGGGAATTGCTGCAAAACCACAAGCCCTATTTTTACTGAGAAGGATATTCATCGCATTGCCAAGTATGTGAAAATGAAGGAGCATCTTTTTATTTCAACCTATTTGGATCGTGATATAGATGATTTCTACGTGTTGAAAACAGCACCTTGTTCTTTTTTGGATTTAAATGACAACATGTGCACTATTTATGATGTACGGCCAAAAGCCTGCAATGACTATCCGCATACCAACCGAAGAAAATTTATTCAACTCACCGATTTAACTCTGAAAAATACTGAAGTTTGTCCGGCCGTTTATAATATTGTTGAAGAATTGAAAAAGAAATTACCGCTTTAGTAAGTTGTTTAGTCGTTTAACTGTTTAAGTGTACAGCTGTGAAGTTTTTTTATAGGTTTACTTATTTACCTATTTCTCAGTTTTTTTAAGACACTGCTTTGAGGGGTGGCAGATCCTGATGATCTCTAATATGTAAAAGGAATGAGCAACAAACAATTGAACAAAAATTCAAAATAGTTGTTTGTGGATATGACTGATTCCCCCTTTGGGGGTACGGGGCAATTAAATGAAGAAAGGGAAGCCAACTTCATCGCTTGTAACCCCTTACAATAGATGCTTTTTGCAGCTTCCCAGTTTTTTAGTCAGTATTTTTAAAAGATACTGCTTTGATGGGTGGCAGATCCTAATGATCTCTTGTATGTAAAATGAATGAGTAACAACAATTTTTTAATGGGGATTTAAATTAATAACCTCTTGATATTAAAACCGTTGTGGGGACAATCATTTTTATGCTTTTGATGAACTTTTTTTTAAAACCGTTGTGGGGACAACTTTTAACTACCGTTGTGAGGACGATACTTGTTGGGGGACTTTTTTCTCAACTTAAATATTTTATAGCAAGGCACATTGTGGGGTCACAACTTCTCCTGCCTGGTTGATATAATTGAAACAAGGCATTAAAGTGTTGATGTAAATTCTTTTTACTTGCTCATTTATATTGGTCTTTTTGCCCATACTGTTGTTTACTAATTTTAAATAAGGGGCTCTGTCTGTTTGTTTTAAATTAATTGCTTTCATCTTGTTTGATTTAGGGGGTTAAAATTAACTTCTGTTTAATGCTGTGGGTTGTATATATTTTTTAGCTTACTTTTTTATGAAAATATTTGTAAAGTAATTTCTGTTTTCAGTATTTGAATCCGTTGAGATACCGAAGTGTGTATAATCAGGATTTTCCATAATTTTTCGGTGACCGTCACTCGCTATCCAAGCATTTACGACACCTTCGGCAGTATTATAACCGTAGCCAACATTTTCACCGACTGTTTTGGCTCCTGCTTGTTCCATTAAGGTTTGGGCTCTTTGTGCAAAGTTGTCATGGCTTATTACTCCAACTTCAATCATATATTCGGTATGACCGTCTGCCACGCCTGAAATTATGTTTAAAGTGCTTAAAGCATTCAATCCCAAGCTTGTTCTGTGGGCATTTACCAGACTTACAATTTCTGACTCCATAGTTGTATAACTAACCTTGGCGTTGGTAACTTCTGTGTTTGCTGTGTTTGTATTGAAGTAAACTCCGTCGTCTTCTTTAGCGCAAGAAAATAAAATTGAGGTTAAAAAAAGTAATGCGAATAATTTTGGGGCAAGAGTTTTCATTTTTTTGGGGTTAAGGGGTTAATTTGTTTTAAGCGTATTAGGGTTGATTTATTTTTTTTGGGTTTAGGGGTTAAAATATTTTTGTTTTCGGGGTTTTGGTTTTATGCTTTTCTAATGATGTAAATGTACGACTATTTTTTTAACATGCAAGTAAAAAGTGTTAAAATTTTACCATTTGTTGTAAAAAACTTACCGTTTGTTGTAAAAATATGTCATTTCATCTGATTCTAAAGGGTTTGTCATTGAAATTATTTCACCATTTATTTAAAAAAACTTACCATTTGTTTGTAAAAAATGACATAAAAATTGCAATAATTGTCAAAATACACCTTTTTTTGATCCAATTTTGAGCACAAAAAAGCGTAAAATGTCGTATTTTCAAAAAAAGTTCTCGGATATTGATTTAAAAAGAGGTGTTTAAATTTTGTTTTTGTTGCTAAGAACGGTTCGTTTATTCTAAAGATGGAATTTGATATCAGAAAATGTGTATTATTTGGTAACAAGTTGTTGCCGGAAGGTGAATTTAAAATGTTCACTTTTAACTTTAAGCTTTTAACTTTCAACTTATAACTTTCAACTTATAACTTTCAACTTATAACTTTTTACTTGTAAAGCAAATATTTTGCCCTAACTTTTTTAAACGCCTCAATTTCGGGCTGCCAGGAATCATGGATTTCTTTAGAGGTCAAACCTTTCTTAATTTGGATTTCCAGTTGGACGTTTCCTGCGTGGGCGGTAAAGGTTGTCCCAAAAAACGTTTCTGCTTTTGGTGTTTTTGCATAGGCGTCAAGAAGCCATGCGATGTTTACGGTACTTAACTTCCCTGTATTTTTTAAATCGATGCCATAACAAAGTTTGCCCAAGTGTTTTGGTGATTTGGCACCGGCATTGGGTTGTGGTGTATAGCTAAAGCTAGCTTTCGGGAAAAACGGCGCGCCATATTGCTGAAACTGATTTTCAGTTCCCCTTCCGGCATTGATGATGGTACCTTCAAAAAAGCCCAGACTCGGGTATAAGTTAATTGCCTTATCGTTCGGCAAGTTAGGCGAAGGCTTAATGGGCAAATGGTATTCGCTTTGGTGCATATAGTTTTTTAAAGAAATCACAGTCAATGCACAAGTGACCTTGTTTTTCAGCCAATGTTCGCCGTTAATCATTTGCGCATATTCGCCAATGGTCATTCCATATACCAACGGAACAGGGTGCATACCCAGGAAACTGGAATGTTCCATTTTTAAGGTAGGCCCGTCAATATAATGCCCGTTCGGATTCGGCCGGTCCAATACGATCAACGGAATGTCACTTTCGGCGCAGGCTTCCATCACATAATGTAGGGTAGATATATAGGTGTAAAATCGTACCCCAACATCTTGAATATCAAAAACAACAAGATCAATTCCTTTGAGTTGTTCGCTGTTTGGTTTTTTGTTTTTGCCATAAAGTGAAACAATGGGCAAGCCCGTTTTTGCGTCAAATCCATCCACCACCTTTTCGCCGGCATCTGCATCTCCGCGAAATCCGTGTTCGGGAGAAAATACTTTTGTGATTTTCATATCAAGGGAAAGCAGGGAATCCACCAAATGCGTATAACCATTCTTTTTAAAGATAACACTTGTTTGATTTGCTACAATCGCTATGTTTTTATTCTTCAATAAAGGCAAATAAGCGATCATGTTGTTCGCGCCAACCACAATTTCTTGGGCTTGGGTTGTTGCACTGCCGTCTGGCTTATGGTTGTCAATTGAAATACGATTTTGTGCTGAACAGGAAATCAGGCAAAAAAACATCAGAAAAATAGGGAAGAAATACGTATTTTTGAGCCGTTTAGAAATCATAGATCAATTTGAATTACGAGTTATTTATTGCAAAACGCATTATTGCCGCAAAGCAGTACAAAAGTAGCATTTCATCACCAATAATAAAAATAGCGATTATCGCCATAGCGATGGGCATGGTGATTATGATGGTCTCCGTGGCAACCGGCATCGGACTTCAGAAAAAAATTCGAGAAAAATTGTCTGGGTTTAACGGACATATCCAAATTTCCAATTTCGACGACAACAATTCGGAAATCACCTTAAATCCAGTTTCCAAAAAACAGGACTTTTATCCGAAATTCACCAATATCGATGGCATCAAAAATGTGCAGGTTTTTGCTACTAAGGCAGGAATCATCAGGACCAAAACCGATTTTGAGGGCATTATTTTTAAAGGTGTGGGCGCAGATTACGACTGGACTTTTTTTAAAGAATACATCACCAAAGGGAAGTTGCCCGATTTTTCAAATGAAGTGTCTAATGAAGTGCTGATTTCTGAAGAAATAGGGAATAGGCTAGATATTCAATTGGGTGATGAATTTAACATTCTTTTTGTAAAAGAAGATCCGGTAAAAGCGCCATGGATTCGTGTGGTAAATGTTGTTGGAATCTACAATTCCGGCTTTCAGGAGTTCGATGAAAATTTTGTGATTGCAGATATTCGCCACGTTCAAAAAATGAACCGATGGGAAGATGATGAAGTGGGTGGATTTGAAGTATTGCTGAACAATTTCGACGAGATTCAGGAAAAAAGTGATCAGGTGTACCTGCAAACGGCATCAACGCTAAACAGCAAAAGCGTTATTGAAAAATACCAGGCCATCTTTGAATGGATCAGCTTGTTCGACAACAATATGTATTTAATTATTGCGATTATGATTTTGGTCGCCGGTATCAATATGATTACGGCTTTGCTGGTGCTTATATTAGAAAGAACTCAAATGGTGGGTATTTTAAAAGCTTTGGGAAGTTCAAATTTAAGCGTCAGAAAAATCTTTTTGTACAATGCGGCCTATCTTATTTTAAAAGGCTTGTTCTGGGGAAACCTTATCGGACTCACTTTATTATTTGCGCAAAAATACACAGGCATTTTAACCTTAGACCCTTCAACCTATTATGTAAAGACCGTTCCGGTCTATATCGATTTTGGCTATATTGCCTTATTAAATATAGGGACATTGCTGCTTTGTTTGTCCATGCTTATCATCCCTTCCATTATCATTGCAAAAATAAGTCCGGCGAAATCTATTAAGTTTGAATAAGAGATTTGAGTATTTAGTATTTAGTATTGAGAAGTTTAAAGTTCATTATCAACAATCTAAAATACCAAAATACTAAAATACAAATAATCAAAAATCGTACATTTGCATTTGAAAACTAAAAAAATGAAACGAGCATAACAAATTTTAATATACAAACGAATGATTAATAGCGAACAGCAGCTGTTATCGCTAAATAAATAAAATCTAAACAGATGAAATACGCTAAAAATATATTGGAAACCATTGGCAACACCCCTTTGGTTAAGTTGAATAAAATTGTAAAAGAAGTCGATGCTTTGGTATTGGCAAAAGTGGAAACTTTCAATCCGGGAAATTCAGTAAAAGACAGAATGGCCGTGAAAATGATTGAAGATGCGGAAAAGCAGGGTTTATTAAAACCCGGTGGTACCATTATTGAAGGCACTTCAGGAAATACAGGAATGGGACTGGCATTGGTGGCCATTATCAAAGGCTATAAATTGATTTGTGTCATTAGCGACAAGCAGTCCAAAGAAAAAATGGATATTTTAAGGGCAGTAGGTTCTGTGGTGGTGGTTTGTCCGACAAATGTTGACCCAGATGATCCGCGTTCTTATTATTCAGTATCAAAACGCCTGGCTGAAGAAACGCCAAATTCATGGTATGTGAACCAATATGACAATCCGTCAAATGCTTTGGCGCATTATGAACAAACCGGACCAGAAATTTGGGAACAAACAGAAGGAAAAATCACGCATTTTGTTTCAGGTGTGGGTACAGGAGGCACCATTTCGGGCGTTGGAAAATATTTAAAAGAAAAAAATCCGGACATAAAAATATGGGGAATAGATACCTATGGTTCTGTTTTTAAAAAGTTTCATGAAACCGGAATTTTCGACGAGAATGAAATTTACCCTTATATTACCGAAGGTATCGGTGAAGATATTTTGCCTAAAAATGTGGATTTCAGCATCATCGATGGATTCACCAAAGTAACCGATAAGGATGCGGCGGTGTATACGCGAAAAATAGCCAAAGAAGAAGGGATATTTGTCGGCAATTCCGCAGGTTCCGCAGTGAAAGGCTTGCTGCAGCTAAAAGAACATTTTAAAAAAGACGATGTGGTGGTGGTTCTTTTTCACGATCATGGCAGCCGATATGTAGCCAAAATATTTAATGACGACTGGATGCGGGAACGCGGATTTCTGGATGATGAAAAAAAGGTGGCGATCGATTTGATCAGAGACCGAATAGATACGCCAATGATTACAGTAAAAACGGAAGAATTGGTCTCTCATGCCATTGAACACATGCGAAATCACGACATTTCCCAAATACCCGTAACCGATGTGGACGGATTTGTGGGCTCTGTGGATGAAAGTGATTTGTTTCGTTTGTATTTTGATGATAAGGATATCGCCAGCAAACCTATTAAAGATGTGATGCGGGCTCCTTTTCCAATTGTGACAAGCGACACTTCCGTCGATAAAATTTCAAAACTGATCAACAGGGATAACAGTGCTGTTTTAGTTGATCTGGGAAACAATAAATTTCATATCATCACCAAACATGATGTGATTAGGGCGATTCAGTAAGGAGTCGTGAGTTTTGATTTTCAAGTTAGTAGTTGGAAGGGTTTAAAAAAAACGGTCAATACCAATCTTTAAATCATAAATAAACGCTTGGGTTGAATTATTTTAAAACGGCGTAATTACAACTTCAAAATAATCTTTTCCATTTGAAATATTAAATAATTTTTTAGATAGCTGCGGTTCTCCTTCTGTATAAGGATACGCGGTAATAGGTTCAATACAAATCATATTAGGTACTTCAGTCCATAACATAAAGTTGTTGAATCCTTTCGTTTTAATGCCAATATTAAAACCTTTAGTTTTAATCAATTTAATTTCTTGGGTGTTTAAAACTGGATAAGCAGTTGATCCGCCATCCATTATATTTCGAAGGGTCGCTTCTTGTGACTTTGTTTTACAAATTTCGGTTTCGTTTCCGGATAAATTGAATGCCGGATGATAACCCAGCATAAAAGGCATTCCTTTTTTAGCTTCAATCTCAAAAGTAATTTTTAAGGAATGGTTTGATAATTCGTATGATTTTTTGAAGCTGAAATCATAAGGCCAAAATAGTTTTTCCTTAGGGGATTTTTTCGGGAATTTTGAATTTTTTATAGATGAGTTCTCTTTGTATTCTTTTTGGAAAACGGCAAAAAATGCGCCGTTTTCCATTAAACTGTAGGTCAACTCCCTTAAAAGTCCATGCTGATCCTGTATGGCGTCGCCTTTAGGCGTTGAAACCATAAAATCATTTGCTTCGGTTGGGCCAATGACAGGAAACATTTCTGTATCAGAATTCCGCCATCCTGGTTGTCCTTTTTGATGAATCAGTTCCTCCTTATTTTTTAAAAAGCTGATCAGTTCGCCTTTATCAATTTTAACGATGGAATTCTTGTCGGGGCTAATTAAAATGAGGGGTTCCATTATAAATTGTTAATATTTTTAAAGATTAGTTCCCTCTTCGGGAGCTAGGAGGCTTTTATTATTTTCAACAATATAATCCATCATTTTTTTAATCAGGTGAGCCCTGTCAATACCTCGAACATTATGCTCATGCATTGGATAAGTGAAAAAATCAATTTGAACTTTTTGTTTTACGGCTTCCTGCAATAAAGTCATGCTGTGCTGAGGAACCACGGTTGGGTCTATACTTCCGTGAATCAGCAACAATTTGCCATCTAAATTTTTTATATAATTGTGGACTTTTGCTTTTTCATAACCTTCAGGGTTTTCTTGAGGCGTATCCATATAACGTTCGCCGTACATCACTTCATAATATTTCCAGTCGGTTACTGGTCCGCCGGCAACAGCAGTGGTGAATACACCTGGATTTCGAAGCATTAAACTGGTTGTCATAAATCCGCCAAAACTCCAGCCATTTACCGCTATTCTATTGCTGTCTACAAAATCTAGTGATTTCAAATAGTCAACACCAGTAAGTTGATCCTCTATTTCGGCAACACCTAAATTGCGATGAATCACACTTTCAAATGCAAAACCTCTGTTTTCTGAACCTCTGTTGTCGAGCGTAAAAACAATATAGTTTTCTAAAGTTGAAAAGGCAGTCATCCATAAACTAGAGCCTCCCAACCAGGAATTTCTGACCAATTGTGCATGAGGGCCACCATAAACGTATACCATAACAGGATATTTTTTTGTGGCATCAAAATTGGCAGGTTTTGTAATTTTAGCATACAAATCCGTACCGTCATTTCCTTTTAATGTTACAAACGCGGTGGTCCCTAATTTGTAATCTTTCAGCGGATTTTTAGCAGTATATATGGAAGTTGATTTTCCTTTTGTTGTTGCAATAATTTCAATATTCGTTGGAATGCTTAAACTGCTGTAGCTGTCAATTAAATAATTTCCTTTAGTGCTTAATTGGGTCGAGTGTGTACCGTTTACTTTTGAAAGTTTGGTGTATTTACCTGTTTTTAAATTTACTTTAAAAGCATGCATTTCTCTTGGGTCAGTTCCGGTTCCTGTAATAAATACATTTTTTCCGTTTTCGTCAAAGCCTAAAATTTCGGTCACTACCCAATTAAAATTGGTGACTTGTTTTATGAGTTTTCCATCGGTTGTGTAGTGGTACAAATTCATAAATCCGTCACGCTCGCTAAACCATAAAAAGTTGGTGTTGCTGTTGGGTAAAAACACGGCATCGTGTTCTGGTTCCGTCCATTTGTCGTTGGTTTCTTCAAATAACGTATTTACTTTTTTACCTGTTGAAACCTCGTAGCGATTGTACCAGACATGATTTTGACCTCTGTTGATTTCTGCAGTCAATACATATTTTTCATCAGGGGTCCAAGATAAATTTGTCAAATAATGTTCATCGGAAGTGTCAATATCCAAGTAAATATTTTTTTGAGTTTTTAAATTATAAATGCCAATCTTGGCAATTTCGCTTCCTTGTCCGGCCATAGGATATTTTATATTTTTTAGCGAGGCAGGATAAGTAGTGATATCTACAAGAGGATAATCTGTAACATTGCTTTCATTTTTTTGGTAAAATGCCAAATAGTTTCCTTCAGGACTCCAGAAAGTTCCTTTCACAATGCCAAATTCACTTCTGTGAATGGCCTGTCCGGAAACAATGTTTTTATCTTCAATGCTGGTCACGGCAATTTTTGGATTTGCCGATGTTCCAATATATAAATTGTTGTTTAGTGTGTAAGCAATTGCTTTGGCTTTGGAATTGTATTCCGTATTTTCGGCAGCTTCATCAAATGCTACGGAGGCATTTTTTGACTCGGTATTGTAATTGAAAATTTCTATGAAATTATGATTGTTAAACACCAGTTCATTGGTTGAGATTTCCATTAATTTGGGGAACTGCGTTAATTCCGGATAGCTTTTTTGAAGCACAGACAGCGGAATGTTTTTGGTCACATCATTCGAAACAGCATCTGTAAAAATTAAGGCACTGTCTTTTTGAAAAACGTAGGTGTTTGAATTATCAACCCATTGAAGGTCGTTTAACGAGGAAGGGTTCAATCCTTTTTGATAGCCTAAAACGGCATCTTCAAGACTTAAGGTTGTTTGTTGTGAAAATCCTAAAATAAAAGTGCATAAAAACAGGAATGAAAATATTTTTTTCATAAGGAATATTGATTTTTTATAATGAATGCTAAAAATACGTAATTATAATTTTTTTTGTGCTGACACTTATCAGTTTGTCCTAAAAAT
>Ga0314774_1001531_pt1 | contig 14582 bp, 11 predicted proteins | sample MetaGCBIA2018_FD_204515 | JGI IMG/M metagenome (GOLD analysis project Ga0314774, IMG submission 204515) | Cryopeg brine microbial communities from Beaufort Sea near Barrow, Alaska, United States - CBIA 2018 | ecosystem: Environmental > Aquatic > Marine > Coastal | place: USA: Alaska | collected... | reverse complement strand
TGAATTCCTTCAAGGGCATTGTCGTATACCTCATGTTTTCTTGAAGATTGATAAGAGCCTTTTGTTTGGTCGTCAACCAATGGACGGAGTCCGCCATAAGCATGTTTTATATCCGAATAGGATATTTTTTTTTCAAAATTCTCGTTAACCGCCTTTATTACTTCCATGAGGCTTTCTTTAGAAACGGCATAATCATCAGGATCCCCTTCGTATTCTTTGTCAGTTGTTCCTATAAGAGAATGATTCCTCCACGGCATAATCATCATGTGCCCTCCGTCCTTTTTTTTCAATGAAACAACGTTGTTACCCGATATCTTTTTTGTGATGATGTGGACTCCTTCAGAGCGTTTTACTTTATGGGACAAGTTTTTGTTGGTTGAAGCCATATTTAGAATTTTATCAGCCCAGGTTCCCCCGCAATTGATAATGAGACTGCCTTTTACAGTTTTAGTTTCATTTGAAATAACGTCTTTTACTTTTACGCCTGAAATTTTATTTTCATCGTTATAAACAAAATCTTCGACAGTTGCGTAGTTTGATACTTTAGCTCCGTATTCAGCGGCCGATTTAATAAAAGAAAGTGTTAGTCTTTCAGGAAAAATGCTTTGGTAATCATAAAACACGGTAGAATTTCTTAAATTTTTTTTAATCAAATTTGGTTCTTGTTCAATAGTTTTTTTGAAGGAAATGGTTTTATGGTTTGGCAGTTGTTTGCTTTTGTCCCAAGTGTATTTTTTGTCGTAAGACAAGGCATCGTATAAAAACATTCCGGCAGCCATTTTCCACATATTTCCTTTCCATCGTTTGTAATTTGGGAATAAAAAGGGCAGGGGATAAACAAAATTTGGAGCAATATTGCCCAATATTCTTCTCTCATGCAGCGATTCTCTAACAAGTTTAAATTCCATATTTGCCAGGTATCTTAAACCGCCGTGTATGAGTTTTGATGTAGCTGCCGAAGTTGCTCCTCCATAATCTTTTTTTTCGAAAAGCGCTACAGAAAGACCTCTGCCGGCTGCCGTGTATGCAACGGCAGCGCCTGTAATTCCGCCACCTATAATAATTACATCAAAATTAGTGTCTGTGTGTTCCTCAATATATCTTTTAAGAATCATTGCTTGTGTTTTTACAAATATAGAATAAAATGACAGAATTTTTAGGCCTTCAGACAGCCTGGTTGCGACGCAACGATTCGACCAGTTTATGGTAAACTTTTGTTCAATTTAACAATAAATTTTGCTTTGGCAGAATCATTGCCATAAAAATTCAAATTGTTAATTTCGTTCAACATGTTTCAAGAATAAAATATATCTTTATGAACCTGATGGGTGTATTGGGTTTTCCGATAGATTTTAATCAATTTTCAAACTTATTAGATGAATCGTTTCTTTAAAATTTTAATCGGAATAACTTTAGCGCTGCTCATCGGATTTACTGGCTTCTTTTTTTTGGGTTCGTCAAGTGCTTATCCTGTAGAAGAATACAATAAAATCATTCAAACAAATATAGACAACTCGGTTAAAAACGATTCTGTTTTTAGCTTATTGACCTATAATATTGGGTATTTAAGCGGGATGACCAATAATTTGCCAATTGTCAAATCCAAATCGCTTTTTGAGGACAATCTGTCAAAAGTTAAAGCTTTTTTGAAGCCTTTAAATATCGATATTTTGGCTTTTCAGGAAATTGACTATGCTTCGGCACGCTCTTTTGACGTCAATCAGCAATTAGAAATTGCTGAATTAGGCTATCCGTTTGTGGCACAGGCCGTAAATTGGGATAAACATTACATCCCTTTTCCTTACTACCCCATAAGCATGCAATTTGGGCACGTTTATTCCGGGCAATCTGTTTTAAGCCATTTTCCTGTTAAATCACAAAAACGTCTTGTTTTAGATGCCGTTGAAAATGCTCCTTTTTACTGGACTTCTTTTTATTTAGACCGATTGGCGCAAGTAGTGGAAATACAAATTAAAAATATAACTGTCATTGTGATTAACGTTCATTTAGAAGCTTTTGATAAGCCTGCCAGAACAAAACAAACCAAAGAGGTATTGGCCTTATATAATTCTTATAAAGATGCGTATCCAACATTTTTGGTCGGCGACTTTAACAGTGATATTAAATTTCCAGATGCCAGTATTGCACCTATCATTAATAGTCCGGATATTGGTATTGCGGCTTTTGAGATACCCTGCCCAAATACTTTTAATTCAATTAATCCCACCAAACGCATTGATTATATTTTTTACAATAAAAATTTTATAGAAGAAATGGGGAGTCGTGTTTTAACAGAAATAGGTGATGCTTCGAATCATTTGCCCTTAATGATTTACTTTAAGTTAAAATAATAACAAGACCGTTTAAGCCACATATTGAATTGGGAAGAAAAAAAGACCATTATTTTCCCGACGAAGATTTTCCGGAAGGGTTAAAAGTCGATGAAATTTTTGAATTGTAACGGTTTATGATTTTGATTTAATACTGAAGATTTTTAAAAACGTCGCATACGATCAATTCTCGAATGTTGGGACAAGTTGTTCTTAAATAAAATGCACCGGCATAAAGAGGGCGTGTTGATGAAAAAATTTAAAATTCACACAGGTAATTTAAAATACAATTGACATAAAGTCTTATAAAGAGTATAGGTATTTATTATTCGCAATTTTTATGCTTTTCATACCTCCAAAAGGCTTGATAGGCGTAAGTTAAATCTCTGGACAAATCCCCCCATCTTATTCGCCCTTTTTCAATGGCCCTACTTAATTTTTTGAATTTTTCTTCCGATAACGGTAATTCTATTTTTGTTAAATCCAGTTTTTCCATGTCGTTATTTTTTTAAAATGACCCCGCAAGTCACAAGTTTGTTTCTTGTAAATCTGTTCTGATAAGTTTTTTTTAGGGTTTCCTATTCTCAATTATTAAGCATGATAAACTGAAAACTTAACAGGAGTTTCAAATGAGATTACCTCATTTCTCGTAATATAATAATATTTTTTGAGATATGAAACATAAATAACTAAATTATTTGGTCGCTGTGATTAAAAAAACAAAAATATTCATAAAAAAGACAAACAAAGAAGTCTAAGATTTATTCATTGTTTCATTAATTTATTTATTCAGCTTCAACAAACGCTACTTTAGGATCTATATCATCAGCGCCGTGGGTCAGTTTTTTCAACTTTTTAACAAAAACGACCAATAACAATCCAAAGGAAACGCAAAATATAAATACCCCCATAAAAATAGCGTATTCCCCTGCATTTTGGGCGGCTTCTCCTATATAACCGGCAAGCTTATTTCCTATTCCTGAAACCATAAAATAGGCACCCATCGTTAGTGAAGCATATTTTAAAGGAGCCAGTTTTGTAATGAATGACAAGGCAACGGGTGAGATGCTCAATTCCCCAATAACGTGCAAAAGGTAAGCACCAAACAACCAGTAAATGGCAGCTTTTCCATCTAAAGAGGAAGCAGTTTCAATAGCTGCTCCTGCCAATAATAAAAAACCAAAACCGGTAATGATGGTTCCTATACCCATTTTAAACAGCGAAGAACTTTCTTTTCCCTTTTTCCGCCACTTGCTCCATAAATAGGCTACGGGCACTCCAAATAAAATCACATAAAAAGCATGCAAAGCCTGCAAAAAACTTGCAGGGATTTCAAAACCTAATATGACCCTGTCAATTTTATCCCGGGCATACAAATTCATCAAACCGCCGGCTTGTTCATAGGCACCCCAAAATACAATCACTATCACAAATGACAACAGCAACACAATCAACCGGTCTTTTTCTACGGAAGTAAGCGGTATGCTTTTATTTGTGCCACTTTCTCGCTGAACTGGCACAAAATTACCCACAGTGGTCAAATATTTTTGTCCCCAAACATACACTATTTGTCCCAGGGCCATTCCAATTCCTGCCAAACCAAAACCATAATGCCAGTTAATGACCTCTCCTACATAGCCAACCAATAAAGGCGCTGCGAAAGCGCCAACATTAATTCCTATATAAAATATGGTGAAAGCGGAATCTCTTTTGAAATCGCCTTGTTGATATAAGCCGCCAACCATGGTTGAGATGTTCGGTTTCAATCCGCCAACACCGAAAATAATAAAAGCAATCCCGGTATAAAAAGCCCACAAAGCATCAAAAGCCAAAATAAAATGACCGATGCACAGCAAAAAACCGCCGAGCATCACTGTTTTTTTCTGGCCCAGCCACTTGTCGGCCAACAAGCCTCCGGGAACCGACATTACATAAACCATCATGGTATACCAACCGTACAATTCCAAAGCAGAAACTTTGTCCCAGCCCAATCCTGCATTGACATCAGTAGTTTTGGCTGTTAAATAAAGAATAAGGATGGCACGCATTCCGTAATATGAAAAGCGTTCCCACATTTCGGTAAAAAATAAGATATACAATCCTTTTGGGTGGCCCCACAATGTTTGTTTTGGCATAAAAGTCAGTTGTTGAATTGGGCAAATATACTATTTTAAAATGGGTTACATTTTGTTGGGATATGTTGTCTGAAATTTCAATCTTTTTAAATACGAGTAATCCATATTTCATCATTAAACAATAGGTTAGCTTCCATATAAAACAATCTTATTTTAGGTGGTAAAATGAGGTTTGCGAGTGCAAAAAATAGAAGCGTTTTATCAGTTTGGTTAATTTTTTTCCTATATTTGGGCTCTTAAATTTAGCCCTTCAATATCATTTTTTCGGCTCCATAGTTCAAGGGATAGAATAAAAGTTTCCTAAACTTTAGATCCAGGTTCGAATCCTGGTGGAGTCACGTTTAAAAAGTATAATAACTATAATATCATAGTGTTATACTTTTTTAATTATGAAACAACCCCTGAAACAACCCCTGAATATTTTTTAAATCAATTATACCTTACTTTAAATAAATATTATTCATAATCTTCTTTAGCTCTTTTTTCTATATATTTAAGAGCTTCAATTCTTGTCATTCCATCAAGTTGTTTTCTTAGTCTTTCCCATTTTAATTCCTTATCATCATCAATAGCCCCAGTCCCAAAAATTAATAGCATAGCTATAGCTTCTTTTAGCTCTTCTTGTTTCTCAATTGGAGTAGTTTCTAAAATAAGGTTACAACTAATTTCAAAAAGTTTTTGATCTGTTCCATTAAACTTTGGTACAACATTTGACTTTATTTCTATGCAAGATAATAAGATTATAAAAAGGATAAATAAATATTTTAATTTTTTCATAATTATAGATATATAAATTATATGCGTTCTATTCAATAGATTTTTGGAGTTGGGCTTACTTGTAATAATTCTTCTTTAGTATAATAGTCTATATCTTGAAACTTGTCATCAACTTGCATTTTATCCCCATAAGATATGACAAACATTTTGTCTTCCATCTTAATCAAAGTCAAGGGTTCTGTATAAGTAGACCCCTCTTCAAAGCTTCGCCAAAGAACAAATGCCACATTAGAATGCGCAAAGCCTAATATCTCACCATAAGTAGAACCTGATTCTAAGCATGGAACAGACCCATAACCACCAGTGACTCTCCCATTGGAATCAATACTTATTTTTAATCTAAGAACTGATTTGTCTGACAAGGTATTTTCATTAGTGCAACCTGCATAACTATAAACTTTTTCAAAAATAAATGATTTACCAAATAATTCATCTATGCTGATATTCACATCTTGGGAATATCCCATTTGGAATGTTGATACCAAGATAATAATAATTAATTTTTTCATAATATTTGATTTTTTAGAATTAAGAACCTCCACCAGTTACACCCATAATTAATCCAATTACAGCAGGCACTCCCCAATATATATATCCAAAATTAAATGATGTTTTCTCTGAACGAACAAATGAATAGGGATACCATTGTCCATTTACTTGTTTTATATCGTATTTAACTTTATAATTTCCTGCATTATCTATGTCATTTTCAATAGCCTTTATCAGCTGTTTATTACTAATAATTGGCTTAGATTTAATAATTTTATTTTCATCGCTTAGCTTTGTTTTAGACATCCCTTTAGCTAAAAATATTTCATACTTCGCCTCTGCGCTAACATTAAAGCCATATTGTCTAGCTTCAATTAATTTAAAATTTTCGATTGAATTCTGAATTAATCCGTTTAATTCAGGGTTGTTGAGGGTGCTTTTATAAGTTGTTGTCCCGTCTTTACTAATATTAAAGATTATCTCTCCTGAAATTATTCCTTTCTTTCTATTTTCCCCAAAACCATATACAATAGTTTTTATCTTATCTTCTAGTTTAAGGTATTCTTTATTGTTAAGAATTTCATAATTAAAAACTTTAGAATCTTTTTCATCTAAAAACTCTGCTTTTAATTTATTTTTAAGCTCTTTATCTTGTTCGAAATCATCAATGCCTTTTTTACTGCCTAACACTGTTATTACTATGTTAGCACTTTCATAAGGTAAATCAAATATAATTTCCCAATTTTGACCATTTTCAGTACCTGTAGAGTTGAAAAAATAAGTAGGAGTATCCATTTCAATGGATGAACCAAAAATTGTTTTAATTGTTATGGAGTTTGGCAGTAATTTAATTCGCCTTCCTTCTCTCAGTAGGTCATACTCAACATAAAAGTTTGCTTCTTTTTTGTTGCCATAATACCCATAGCCATTATAAAACTCAAACCCCTGCCCATAGTTTTGGGCAAATACTTTTACAACAATGGTTTTGTCTTTAATAATTTTTATGTTTTCCCAGTTAATTTTGATTTGTCCTGATACTAGATGTGTGATTGATACGAATAATACAGTTAATAGAAGAGTTTTAATATTTTTCATTTGTTACAATTTTATTCACCTGTTCCAAATGAATGTTTATAAATGAAAAAAAGCGTGGAACTGTAGCCTACAGTCCTTGAGGTATCGCCAAACACCCTACACACATATAAACTAAGCCCACGCCGAAGCGTGAGCGAGAGTCTATTAATTTGTGTGTATTTGAGAAATTGGCGATTTTCAAAGACAAATTTAATAGCTAACGCTAAATCAATATTTTATGTTGAGGTTTAAGTCAACGACACGAAGTTCGGGTTTTTTATTTAATTTCTCTGGTTTAGAAACTGAATAATTTTTTCTGGGGTTTGTAAATCGTCAGCAAAAAGTGGACTGATTTAGATAATACATAGCCAGAAGGTCTATTCTACTATTTAAAATTCTGTTTTTTCCCAAGCAATCAATAAAGACATACACCCCATTATATTCCTTAAGTCAAATTTTATTTTACCGTCCATAGTTGAGGGTATTAATAATTCATTTTTTACGAAGTAATTAATATCTTCATTTGACATTCTGAAAAAATCAAGGACTTGTGTCTTTGTTAAATATATTTCTGTTGATTTTGGTTTATCATTAGTTGCCATAATTAAGTTTAAAATAAAAGTAATATTTTAACTATTGCATATAGCCGATATTATTATTGAAATTGTTATACTTGGAAAATGTTGATAGAAAGGTTAGAGTCTAAGGTTTTTTATCAAACTAGTATATAAAATTGCTTTTTATCTGAATGGTTAATTATTTTTAAAGCGAATAAAGATAATCTGAGGTAATGCTGTAACTCCGGAATTAATGATATGGATGTTATCTAACATAAAACCTAATTATGAAATTAAGACTCTTAAAAGGTTAGTTTTATGATTATATTGGATTTAAGAATATCCTTTTCCTGAAATGTTAGTTCTAAAAAGCTTATGAAATACTTTTATTAGACCCCGTAATAAGGGCGTAATACGTCTGTGGAAAGATATTTATCTAACAGTTTAATTTTATCTCAAATTATGATATATAATTAAATAATAATGCTATTTTTATTCCTTAAATTCCTAGCAATAATGAATCGAATTAAGGAGGTACTTATAGAGAAAGGTATTAAGCAAGTTTGGTTAGCTGAAAAGTTAAGTAAGAGCTACAATATGGTTAATTCCTATGTGCAAAACAGAAGACAACCAAGTATTGAAATTCTATATGAAATTTCTGATTTGTTACAAGTCGACATTAAAGATTTAATCATTTCAAATAAAGAGATTAATAGTAATGAACGAAAATAAAATACTAGAAGAACTTAATGAAGTTCTTTTAAATGAACCAAATAATTTTAGTAAAATTTCGGAATTATCAGCAAAACTTGCTTCTTTTGATGAAAATGATGTAAGGTTTTCAATCGATGCAGGAGTAATAGATAGATTAGGTAATGAATTGGTAGCGAGACAAGAAACTGCTGTTTCTGAATTAGTTAAAAATTCTTATGATGCAGATGCAAAGCAAGTTGTATTAACATTTATTGAATCAAACGAAGTTGGAGGCACTCTAAATATAAAAGATGATGGAGATGGAATGACTCGGGATGAATTAGTAGATGGATTTATGAGAATTTCTTCTACTAGTAAAATACATAATCCATATTCAAGGAAGTTTAAAAGAAAACGTGCAGGACAAAAAGGAATTGGAAGGTTTGCAGTACAAAGATTAGGAAATAAACTTGTAATCATAACACAAGCAGAAAATTCAGATAAAGCACTTAAGTTAACTATTAATTGGGCAGACTATGCAAGAGATAGAGATTTGGGTTCTGTAAGCAATAAACTTGAAGAGATTGATAAAATAAGAGAGAAAGGAACTACACTTATTATTAGTGATTTAAAGGATAAATGGACTCAATCATCCATTACAAGAATATATAAATATGTCAATGATATTTTACAGCCATTCCCTTTATCTGAAGTAAGGGAGAATAACGAAAATAAAAGAAAGGTTGAAACTAGTGATCCTGGATTTAAGACTAAATTTTTGAAAGTCACGAATGGAGAAACAAAAACGGTTGCTGATGATAGTAAAATGGTATATAATCATGCTATTGCTGTTTTTGATGGTAATGTAGATGAATTTGGAAAAGGTGAATTCGAAATTACAAGCAATAAATTAAATATAAATGAAACAGGTAAAATAGGTAATGACCCAGACAATCCAACAATTGGTTTTTCAAAACTTAAGAATATTAATTTTAGAGCCTATTATTTTATTTACGACAAAGATTTAATACCAAGCACTCATCTCTCTAGTATTCAAAAAATAGGAAGAACAACTGGCGGGATAAGACTTTATAGAAACGGCTTTAGGGTTTTACCTTATGGAGAACCTGGAAATGATTGGGTTGCATTAGATAAATCGTCCAGACAGAGATCTTTACTTCCAGCTCATTCTTCAGTTAATTTTTTTGGTTTTGTAGAGTTAACAGATGATAATAATGAATTTAATGAGACTTCTAGTAGGGAGGGCTTAGCTGAAAATGAAGCCTTTATAGAATTACAAAATTTTATTTATAGAACTATTATTACTGGAGTTCTAAAAGTTGCAGAAGTACGAGGTACTAAAATCACTTCTGGTCAGCGTAAAGATGAAGAAGGTGAATGGGAGAAGATAGAATTTAGAATAAAAAATATTGCACATACACTTGATAAATTAGATGAAGAGCTTGAGAGTAGTTTAGGGAATGTAGAAGCAAAAAATAGAAGAAAAAAAAGAATTAAAAAAGTTAAAGACGCCCTAAAAGACTTAGAAAAAATTCAAAAAGAAGAACAGGCTAAAACAATTAAAGAGAGGTCAATGCTTAGAGTTTTAAGTAGTGTTGGCCTTACAATAGGACAGTTCATTCATGAGATTAAATATTATATGGATAATATTCAGAGTGATATTAGATTTTTGATTTCTGAACTTGAACACAATAAAAATGCAATCGATAGATTAACAATTTTAGATGATAATTTTTCATCTTTTAGAACTTACACATCCTATTTCGATAATGTTGTATCGCAAAATGTGATAAGGGAAATAAGACCTCTAAATTTAGTTTATGTTGTCACTCCATTTATTAACTCCTTAAAAGCTGATGCTGCAAAATCTGGAATAGAATTTAAGGCTCCTATATTCCATAAGCCTTTTTTGTTTACAAAGGCAATGCATCCATCTGAATGGTCTTCTATTTTGTTCAATTTTTATACTAATTCAAAAAAAGCAATTAATAGAATTGGTGGTGTTGGGAATATTTTAATTGAGTGTGGAGAAGATGATGATTTAGTTTACTTGGAATTTTCAGATACTGGTGATGGAATATCGCAAGAAAATGAGGAGAAGGTTTTTGAAGAATTTTACACGACAACATCTTCAGCTGATTTCAAAAATTTAGACACTAATAATGAGATTTTAGGAACTGGATTAGGTTTAAAAATTGTTAAAGATATTGTTAAGAGTTATCGTGGAAACGTTTTTGTAGCTTCGCCAAAATTAGATTATTCTACTTGTATTAGAGTTGAATTACCAAAAGCAAATGATAAAGAATTAGAAAAATATGGCTTATAAAATAATATATATTGAGGATTTAGATCCTGGTTCTATTATTCACGATTTAGAACAAAATGATTTCAAAGTAGATTACCACAATCCATCGAATTTTGAAGAAACTATTAAAGCAATAATAGGATATGATTTGATCTTATTTGATTTTAGACTTACAGAATCAAAAGCACTATTTGATGCTCCAACTATTGCTCAAACATTAAGAACTTTAAATACAAAATATCATATGGATATTCCGATGATATTGATATCTTCTGAGCCCAATATTAGTGACTATTATAAAGACTTAACTAGTCAAGATTTATTTGATTTATCACTGACTAAAGGAATTTTATTAAAAAATGTAAAGAAATATTCTCTAAGGTTTAAAAGTTTTATTAAATCTTACAATACGATTGAATCAAAAAAATTTAATATTCAAGCAATATTAGAAATAGATGAAAATAGACTAAAAAATTTAGATTATCGAATAATTGAAAAATTGAATGACCCAATACATAGTATTGATGTATTTGCTTTTTCCAGCTTTATTATTAAAAATTTAATACAAAGTTTTGGCGTTTTATTTGGGGAAGATGTTCTTTCTGCTAGACTTGGAGTCTCAAAAGAATCTAAAGATTGGGAAGCATTTAAAGAATTATTTGATGATTTTAAATATAAAGGTGTTTTTTCAGATTCGTATAATCGATGGTGGAGTGATGGATTAATAAATTGGTGGAAGTTAAATAATGATGGGGAAAATAATCTTAGACAATTAAATGCAAAACAACGCGTTTCTAAACTTAAACTAATAACAAAGCTTGATTTAGTTGAACAAACAAAAACAAAATATGCCAAAAGTTCAAGTTTTTGGACAATTTGTAAAGAAACGTCATTACCCATTGATCCAATTGATGGACTTGAGTTATTAAAAAAGGATCTTTTGCCTTGGCAAGAAACAGAATATATTTCTATACAAGCAGGATTTGAACCTCAAAAATTTAATGCAATAGGTGAACCTATTTACTTAAAATATCTTAAGCCAATTGAACATAAAAGACTTAAATTAATAGGTAAAAACTTGTAATATGGATAATTGGGATATTTATAGTTTTAATCGCGATTTATCTGATTTCATTACTCTAGCTAGAGATATTGAAATACCGATGGAGCTAAAGCCTTTAACAGATTTAGAAAATTATTTTCAATATTTAGAAGAATTTAAATTAGAAGCAAATAATATTGTTTTCACTATTGATAAAAGTATTTCGGGAACAATTCCTTCAGAAATAGACTTGATAGAAGTGATATTTTCTCATAAGTGTGAAATTGACAATACAAAGGAATCAATTACTAGCGATTTAATAAAGGTTTATGATTTTCAGTTACAAATTAAAGCATATGATACTGATTGTAACGAATATATTAATTGGTGGCATTTAGATAAAAATATACCTTCTTCAAATCCAAAATTCACTCATCCATATTACCATTTTCATACAGGTGGTGATGGAATGGAAATGATAGATTCAGGTGGAGTTGTTTTTTTAGGTTCACCTAGGTTACCACATCCTCCTATGGATCTTTTTTTAGGTATACATTTCATATTTAATAATTTTTTTAGTTCAAAGGACTACAAATTTGTTAGTGAATTATTGAATAATGGAGTTTATAGAGGTATAATTAAAAGAGCGCAAAAAAGAGTATGGGATGATTATTTTAATTCATTTAATATGCCAAATTCTAACTTAGATTTTAATAAGGCTAATGTTTTTCCTTTATATATTAACTAGACTTAGAAATGAATAGGGAAATACTTAAATATCTTTCTAATTATACAGGTAATGTAACTGAAGTTAATCGCTTAATTACTAGTTCTTTCATAAGTTTAAATCAGTTGAATGTAAATAAAAACTTACTTTTAAAAAAACTTGTAATAAATGAAAAGGATAATGATTTTGAACATCTGAAAAGTTTTATACAACTTTTTAAAATATCAAAAAATGAATTTAGCTTTGAAAATTTAATTGAGCTTTTTGAATTTGTTATTTCACCTTCTGATAAAATAGTTAATGGCGCTATTTACACACCAAATAATATTAGAAATTACATTGTACAGCAAATAATTGAAAAACAAAATGGCATTGTTCATACTGGTTTATATGCAGATATTTCATGTGGTTGTGGAGGGTTTCTATATACTCTTTCGAAAATAATAAAAAAACGAACAAATCAAAGTTATTTAGATATTTTCCCTAGAATTTATGGATTGGATATAACAATGTATAGTGTTGAAAGATCTAAAATTTTATTGACATTATTAGCTTTAAATGATGGTGAAGATGAAATTGAGTATGATTTTAAACTTTTTTGTGGGAATTCATTGAATTTTGATTGGAATAGCAATTGTCAAGCTGTTAGTCAAAACTTGGGATTTAATGCAATTGTTGGTAATCCTCCTTATGTCTGTTCACGTAATATGGATTCAGAGTCGTTAGGTTTATTAAATAATTGGAGTGTCTGTAATACTGGCCATCCAGATTTATATATTCCGTTTTTTCAAATAGGGTTTGAAAATTTAACGCCAGATGGAATTTTAGGCTATATAACAGTTAACTCTTTTTTCAAGAGTATTAATGGAAGAGGTATTAGGGAGTATTTTTCAAACAATAATGTAAAAATAGCTATTATAGATTTTGAAGGAGAACAAGTTTTTAAAGGTAAAAGTACATATACTTGTTTGTGTTTCATTGAAAATAATAAATTAAATGGGATAAATTATATACGTTGTAGTAGTAAGAATATAAATAATATTAAAACTTCGGATTACTATTTTCTTAATTATTTAAATCTTGATAATTGGAATGGATGGAATTTAATAGACAGTAGGGAAACTGCTAAATTAATTTACAATATTGAAAACACAGGAATTCCTTTTTCAGAATGTTTTGAAACAAGAAATGGCATAGCTACTTTAAAAAATAGCGTATATAAATTTCGACCCAAATCTGAAAACGATAAATATTATTTCAGGAAAGAAAAAGGAGAGCGCGAAGTGAAAATTGAGAAGGCAATATGCAGACCTATTATTAATTCTAATAAAATTAAGAATGCAAATTCTTTAGTTGAGAATTTAGAACAAATAATTTTCCCTTACCTGTATGAAAATAATATTCGAATTATAATTCCTGAAAATGATTTAAAGAGCAAATACCCATTTGCTTATGATTATTTAAAAAGTCAAAAAATAATACTTGCAAAAAGAGATAAAGGAAATGGAGATTATGAAGCATGGTATGCCTTTGGAAGAGCGCAATCATTAGATGTTAAAGGATATAAATTATTTTTCCCACATATTACAGATTCACCTAATTTTATAATTTCAGATGATAAAGATTTGTTGTTTTACAATGGACTCGCCGCATTTTCTGATAATTTAGAAGAATTGAAAATTTTAAAAGCTGTACTCGAGTCAAATAAATTCTGGTTTTATATAGCGCAAACAAGCAAGTATTATGTTTCAGAGCATAGATCTATTAGTAAAAATTACATTAAAAAATTTGGAATACCAGAATTTACAGATGAGGATAAAACCTTTATTCTAAATAATAATTCTGATGATGTAAATTTTTTTATAGAATCAAAATATTGCAACTAGTAAATTTTATTTATGTAATGTTAAAATAAAAGTTCTACTGTTTGAAATAAAAATATAATCTAAGACTTTTTTCATAACTCTGATTTTAACGATAATAATTAATTTAATGCAATGCCTTGGATAAATATTATCAAGTAAGAAAAAGGCAGATATTACTTAGCACAAAGACTCGTACTTAACTTAATTATTACCTCATCAAAAAAATAAAATAGTCTAGCTATTCCACGAGATAGAGAATACTTAATCAGTTAATAAAATTAGTTATCAATTCAAAAAATCATTAAAAACCGAAAGATTGTTATTGGATTTGCTATGTAATAATAATTATTGTTACTCTTTGGAGGTCAGAACTGGTAAAGAGAAGGAAAGTAATAACTTTGAAATTAACTTTTAAGTGGAAACTAACAGAATGGCTAGGAATGGATATTCCGGAGCAAGCTGACCCCTCTGGGAACACTTAAAATTCAGGTGTTTTTATAAGCATTTATAACTGCCATTCCGGCGGATGCTGACCCCCTAAAATATAAAAGAACGTTAAAGGTAAGT
>Ga0314774_1001530_pt1 | contig 14582 bp, 7 predicted proteins | sample MetaGCBIA2018_FD_204515 | JGI IMG/M metagenome (GOLD analysis project Ga0314774, IMG submission 204515) | Cryopeg brine microbial communities from Beaufort Sea near Barrow, Alaska, United States - CBIA 2018 | ecosystem: Environmental > Aquatic > Marine > Coastal | place: USA: Alaska | collected... | reverse complement strand
TCTCGGGTGGTGAACCTTTCCTGGAACTCGAAAAGGGACAGGCTCTTGAATCTTTGCTCCATAATTATAAGTTTGTTTCCCCTAATTTACTATATTTATGACTAATAACAATACGCCTAAGTCAATAGGTTTTTAAAGTTTTGTGCTGATCATTTCCAGAAAGTTTTGGAAGAGTGGTGTATTCATCCTAGATTCATCTGCAAATTATAGTTCTACTGATGAAAGACATTAAAAACATTCCATTTTTGTAAAATCCAAAATTTATGACACTACATGTCCTCGAAAGAAAATCATTCAAATGAATTCTACCTTAATATGCTAAACCTAGAATTTTAATAATATCAATTATATCTTTCTATCAAAGAATAAAACTTTCGTAATTATTAGGGTAATATACTATCATTATGGGCTAATAATAGTTAACAATCTTTTTTGCATAATCTCTAATTTGGTCGAAAATCATTTTGATAAATTTAACATTATTCAGGTATGCAAAAAAAAATAATATTATTGATCATTTTGGGGTTCTTCCAAATTTCGACCATTATTGCTCAAGAAAGGACAATAACAGGTCAAGTAACCTCCGCCGCAGATGGAATGACATTGCCGGGTGTTAATGTTTTGGTTAAAGGAACAAACATAGGTGCAGTTACAGGCATGGATGGAAATTATTCAGTTCAGGCCTCAGAGAATGCAACTTTAGTTTTTTCATCTCTTGGATTTGCTACAATAGAGGTTGGCGTTGCTGGTCAAACAGTAATAAATCTCACAATGGAGGAAGATTTAGAAAGCCTTAGCGAAGTAGTGGTAACTGCTTTTGGGATTCAGCGTAAAAAAAATATTTTGCCTTATGCTGCCCAGCAAATAAGTGGAGATGATGTGAATCAAACAAAAGTTGGCAACGTAGCTTCTGGCTTATCTGGTAAAATTTCGGGTTTACAAATTACCCAGGGAAATGCAATTGGTGGTTCGGTAAATGTAGTTATTCGGGGCGCCAAATCATTAACAGGAAATAATCAGGCCTTATTTGTAGTTGATGGAGTACCCGTGGATAATTCAAATACCAATTCCACCTCGCAACAAAGAGGGGCAGGTGGTTATGATTATGGAAATGCAGCTGCAGACATTGACCCAAATAACATTGAATCTATCAATGTATTAAAAGGTGCAGCAGCAAGTGCCTTGTACGGATCAAGAGCAGCAAACGGTGTTGTAATGATTACTACCAAAAAGGCAAAAAAAGGACTCAATATTTCTGTAAATTCTGCTTTAATTATTGGAAATATTGACAAGTCAACTTTTGTTGAATACCAAAAGGATTACGGTGCTGGTCGCTCTTCTCCATATGGAAGAGATGGATTTCTGCTTTTTGATGTCAACGGAGATTCAGAAGATGATCTGGTAGTCCCAACATTTGCTCCAAGATCCTGGGGTCCAAGATATGATCCTAATCTTTTGGTTTACCATTGGGATGCTTTCGATTCAAGTTCTCCAAATTACCTTCAACCTAAACCTTGGGTTTATCCAAAAAACGGACCAGAGACGTTTTATGAAACCTCAGTATCCAGTAACCATAGTATTTTAATAGATGGATTGGTTGGAGATAAAGGTGCTGTTAAATTTGGGTACACAAGAAATGATGAAAGAGGAACAGTGCCGAATAGCAGGGTTTTGAAGAACATCTTTAGTCTTACTGCCAGCTATAAACTTTTAAGTAATCTTACTTTAGGGGCAATGGGAAATTACTCGCAAATAGATGGAAAGGGTAGATATGGAACCGGTTATGACAGTGGCCGAAATGTTAATAGCACCTTCAGACATTTTAATCAAACAAATGTTGACATCCAGGAACAAAAAGATGCTTATTTTAGAACGCGAAGAAACATTACCTGGAACTGGGCAGATCCTACCACCCCAGAAGGAATTAGACCTGCATTTTCGAATAACGCTTACTGGACAATATATGAGAATTATCAAGATGATAAGAGAAATAGGGTGTTTGGTAATATATACCTAAATTATAAAGTTACTGAATGGCTCGAATTGCTTGGACGAATCTCTGTTGATAATTACAATGAATTCCAGCAAGAGCGAGTGGCAGTAGGTAGCTCAGGAATCCCTGCATATTCCCGTTTTGACAGGAGTTATAATGAAACAAATTATGATCTGCTCGCAACGGTCAAGAAAGAACTCTCAGAAGATTTTGATTTTAATGCACTTGCTGGTATAAACATAAGGAGGAATACAATAACCTCAGTTTTTTCCTCTACATCAGGAGGATTAATTGTTCCTAATTTATATTCCATTTCTAATTCTGTTGGGACTGTTCCGGCACCAATAGAAAATTACCAGCCTAAAGCGGTAGATGGATATTTTGGAGGAGTAACACTAACTTACCGCGACTTTTTAACGTTAGACGGAACAATACGACGGGATATATCTTCGACTTTGCCATCTGATAACAATGCTTATAATTATTACGCTTTATCTGGAAGTTGGCTTTTTTCACATCATTTAGAAGATCTGGAATGGATTTCATCCGGAAAAATACGGGCAAATTATGCTACTGTAGGTAATGACGCACCTTGGGGAAGTCTTAAGGATGTATATGATAAACCTAATCCCTTTGGTAGCGGATTATTATTTTCTTTACCCGATACAAAAAACAACAGCGATTTAAAACCTGAGATGACCGAGAGCAGGGAAATCGGTTTAGAAATGGCATTTTTTAAAAATCGACTTGGGTTTGACGCCTCCTATTACCATACAAATACTGTAGACCAAATTATACCGGTAGCAGCATCCTTAGCCACTGGATATTCGAGTAAATTCGTTAATGCAGGTGATATAGAAAACAAAGGAATTGAATTGTCATTATTTGGTTCACCTGTTCGGACCCCAGATTTTTCCTGGAATGTGAATGTCAATTTTTCAAGAAACAGAAACAAGGTACTTTCGTTATTTGAAAACAGCACCAACTTAAGACTCGCTTCATTTCAGGGAGGTGTAAGTTTAAACGCCTCGGTTGGAAGACCTTACGGTGAGATTCAAGGTGCCACCTATGAATATTTAAATGGAGAAAGGGTCGTCAAAGAAAATGGATTATGGCAGGTATCTTCTACCACTTCTAATATTATAGGAAACATAAATCCAGATTGGATTGGAGGAGTAAGTAATACCTTTAGATATAAAGATCTCTCTTTAAGTTTCTTAATTGATGTGCGCAAAGGAGGTGATTTATTTTCATTAGATATGTATTATGGAAGTGCTGCAGGTCTTTATCCCAGAACAGTCGGCTTAAATGAACTTGGAAACCCTGTTCGTGATGCGGTTGCAGATGGAGGTGGAATTATTTTGCCTGGAGTCACAGCAGATGGAAGTCCCAATGACAAAAGAGTAACAATAACATCTAATAATAGTTTTTATGAACCCCAGTCAGAGTTTGTTTATGATGCCAGTTATGTGAAGCTAAGAGAATTATCACTTTCCTATTCACTACCGGAAAAATTGACTCCCAAATACTTTAAAGCTATTGACTTGTCACTTATCGGAAGAAATCTTTGGATCATCCATAAAAATGTGCCTTACGCTGACCCTGAAGAAAATCTTTCTTCAGGTAATATTCAAGGATACCAAAGTGGATCCTATCCAACTACCAGAACAATTGGTCTTAATGTTAATATAAAAATATAAACTCCACATTATGAAAAAAATATTTGTTTTAATTATTCCTTTTATCCTACTCTTTTCCGGTTGCACAAAGGATATTACAGACTTTAATGAGGAAACGAAGAGAGCCGCTGTTGTCCCACAAGCCCCTTTATTTACCAATTCAGTTAAATCTCTCTCTGACGGATTGGCTTCTGCAAGTGTAAATGTTAACATTTTTAGACATTTTGTAAAACATTGGGGTCAGGCTGTTATTCAGGAAGCAACGCAGTATGACTATATTACACGTGCAGTTCATGAAAACTGGTGGAGCAGAATGTATAAAGATGTATTAAATGATCTGCAAGAATCAGCCCTGATAATTTCAGAAGACGCGACCTTAAGTCCTGCCCAAAAAGCCAACCAAATGGCTATGGTAGATATTATGCAGGTTTACACTTATGATATATTGATAAAAACATTCGGAGATATCCCTTATTCAGAGGCTTTAGATCCTAATAACCTTTTCCCGGTTTATGATGATGCGCAGACAGTGTACAATGATTTAATGAGTAGACTTGATCAGGACATTTCTAATTTAAACCCTTCTGCAGCTGGTTTTTCTTCTACTGAGGATATCATTTATCAGGGAGATGTTTCAAAATGGATAGCTTTTGCTAATTCTTTAAAACTACGTATGGCTATGACTGTTGCCGATGTTGATAATGGCGCTGCCAGCAGTGCTTTCGAACAGGCCAATTCAGATGCGATCAATACTGAAGAAGAAAATGCCTTTATCCAATATTATAATTCACCTCCGAATAACAATCCGTTATATGACCAATTAGTATTAGCGAACCGAACTGATTACATTGCTGCTAAGGATTTAATAGATCCACTTATCCAGTTAAATGATCCACGTTTGCCCGGTTATTTTGGTTTAAATGATGAAGGAGAATATGTAGGTGGAGTTGTTGGCCAGGCAAGTAATTATCCCGGCATGTCCAAACCCAGCGCACGAATTGCAGCTCCAGACGCTCCGAATGTCCTTATTGATCTGGTTGAAGTTGAATTTCTTCGTGCTGAAGCGATAGAACGAGGTTATGATATTCCTGGCACAGCTGAAGAACATTATAACAATGCCATAACAAATTCAATTTTGGCCTGGGGCGGGACTGATGAACAAGCTGAGGCTTATTTAAATCAACCTGAGATAGCATATTCTACAGCACAGGGAGATTGGAAGCAAAAAATTGGTGTTCAAAAATGGATAGCTTTATATAACCGTCCTTTTGAAGCTTGGACAGAAATGAGAAGGTTGGATCATCCACAATTACCATTGGTAGAAAACGCAATTTCAGGTTTTCCAAACAGATTGAGATATCCTGGAAATGAACAGCAGCTGAATAATGCAAACTATATTAATGCCGCGTCAAACATAGGTGGAGACGAGACAGAAACAAAGTTGTTCTGGGATATTTTTTAAATTAATCTTTCAATAGAAAAAGAATTTTATATGAAAAAAATACTTTTTATCCTTCTTGTCTTCCTGGGCACATCCTCTTATGCTCAGGATAGACTTACGGGAAGGAATTTTGCAACACGTTCTGAAGTAATTGGCAAAAATGGAATGGTGGCTTCAAGTCAGCCACTTGCCACCCAAATTGGTTTGGATATTTTAAAAAAAGGTGGCACTGCTGTAGATGCAGCAATAGCAGTAAATGCAGCCTTAGGATTAATGGAACCTACTGGTAGTGGTATTGGAGGAGATCTTTTTGCAATTGTTTGGGATGCAAAAACCAAAAAATTATATGGCCTAAATGCCAGTGGCAGATCCCCCAAATCTTTGACTTTGAAATATTTTAAAGATAATAATATAGAAAAGATTCCAGCAACTGGCCCCCTTCCCGTATCCGTACCAGGTTGTGTTGATGGTTGGTTTGAACTGCACAAAAAATTCGGAAAATTATCTATGGATGAAATTCTTTCCCCTACTATAAAGTACGCGGAAGAGGGTTTTCCAGTCACTGAACTAATTGCCCATTATTTAGAAGGTTCCGTTTCAAGATATATGAAGCAATTCCCAAACGTAAAAGAGACTTATACGAACAATGGAAAAGTGCCTGGAAAAGGTGATATATTTAAAAATCCCTTTTTGGCAGCAACCTACAGAAAAATTGCCAAAGAAGGTCGTGATGTATTTTATAAGGGAGAGATTGCTAAAACCATCTCAAGTTTTATTAAGGAACAGGGTGGTTTTCTTAGCTATGAAGATTTAGTCAAACACCATTCTGAATGGGTAGAACCGGTTTCCACGAATTATAGAGGTTATGACGTATGGGAACTTCCACCTAATGGGCAGGGACTTGCTGCACTACAAATGCTCAATATAATTGAAGGTTTTGATTTTAGTGATATTCCATTTGGCAGTGCAAAGCATTTGCATATCGTTAACGAAGCCAAAAAACTGGTTTTTGAAGACAGGGCCAAGTACTATGCGGATATGAATTTTGTGGAAGTTCCTGTACAACAATTGATTTCAAAGGAATATGCCGATAGTAGAAGAGAATTGATAGATACGGATAAAGCTGGAATTTATCAAGCTGGGAAAGTAAAACATACTGGGACAGTATATATGACTGTGGCCGATAAAGAAGGGAATATGGTCTCTTTGATACAAAGTAATTATAGAGGGATGGGTTCGGGAATGGTCCCACCCAAATTAGGCTTTATGTTACAAGATAGAGGGGAGTTATTTGATTTGGAGGAAGGAAAACCAAATTCATATGCACCGGAAAAACGCCCCTTTCATACTATTATACCTGCCTTTGTTACCAAAGAAGGAAAACCTTATATGAGTTTTGGAGTAATGGGTGGAGATTTTCAACCACAAGGGCACGTACAAATCTTAATGAATCTTATCGACTTTGGCATGAATTTACAAGAAGCAGGCGATGCCCCCAGATTTGAACACATAGGATCGTCTACTGTGACTGGGGAGCTTGCATTAGGAAAGGGTGAAATATTAATTGAAAGCGGTTTTAATTTTGAAGAGATAAGAAAGTTAATGGGCAAGGGTCATGAAGTTGGATTTGGTGGTTATTATGGAGGTTATCAGGCTATAATGTATGATGCTGAAAGGGGAGTATATTTTGGAGCTTCCGAATCGAGAAAAGATGGACAGGCTTCGGGATATTGATCAATAAATAATTTAAAATATGAAAAAAATATATCTGTTTTTAATCTTTCTTTTTCTGTTTGTATATGGAATGATTAGTCAAAATTATCCAACTCCTATAGAAGGAGATTATGTAATTAAAAATTTCGAATTTGAAAATGGAGAAAAACTAAAGGAATTAAACCTTCATTATGTTACCCTTGGAAAACTGACTAAAGGTCAAGATGGTAAAGTTAATAATGCAGTTTTGATCAAACATGGAACTACTGGAAGTGGGAAGGGTTTTTTAAGCTCCAAATTCGCAGGTAATTTATTTGGCCCCGGGCAATTATTAGATGCAAATAAGTATTTTATTATTTTGACAGATGATATTGGTCATGGAAATTCTAGTAAGCCTAGTGATGGATTACTTATGGATTTTCCTGAATATACTTATGATGATATGGTTCGCGCAAATTATAAATTATTAACGGAGCATTTAAACATAGATCATCTAAGATTGGTAATGGGCACATCCATGGGGGGAATGCAATCCTGGGTATGGGGATATACTTATCCGGATTTTATGGACGCAATTATGCCTTTAGCCAGTTTACCGGTAGAAATAGCAGGAAGAAATAGGATGCAAAGAGCATTGATAGTTAAACTTATTAAAATGGATCCTGAATGGAAAAATGGTGAATATAGCGAACAACCAAAAGTAGGCCTTTCCGGGGCTATAGGTCAGCTAATGTTTATGGTGAGTAGCCCACTTCAATGGCAAAAATCTGCACCAACTAGAGAAGAAGCTGAAGAAATGCTGGATAAACTGGTAGACAGGTATTTATCAATAATGGATGCCAATGATATGATGTATGCCTTTGAGTCATCAAGGTTTTACAATCCTGCTCCTCACCTTTCAAAAATCAAAGCACCTTTAATTGCTATTAACTCAGCCGATGATCAGGTTAATCCTCCCGAATTAGGCTTGATGGAGAAAGAAATTAAAAAGGTAGAAAATGGAAAATTCATACTATTGCCAATTACAGATGAGACCAGTGGTCATGGGACTCATTCTAATCCAATGATATGGGGTGAATATTTAGCCGAATTATTGTCTATTTCCGAATAAAAGTAAAAAACCTTAATTATTAATATTTCTGGCAAGTAAATATTTCATGTTTTTAGGTTAGGTGTTAAGAATACTGAATTTGAATTGCCATTCGGCTTGAGCTTTGCTCAAGCCGTTTTTTTATCAGAATGACCCGCCAATGGGCTTACAATTTTGTTCCTTCCTGAATAATTAAATAGAACTGAGAATTACCTATTTACCTTGAACAAACTAAGTTAATCATTGCTGAAAGCGAGTAATTTTAAATATTCAATTCCGGGACAATTCCTGTCGCCAGGCTTTTAAACTAATTCCAAACATTAAGCAAATAGTGGATATTCTAAATTCAGGATGAGAAGGAATTAAAAGATTTGGTTAATTATTGAATGATTGCAAATTTTTTATTCAATATATTGATTAAAAAGTCTTTCGCCTTTTACAGAATTTTTGCAATGCAGAAAATTTTCTATATGTTTTTCTCTATAAGATAGTTTGTTATTAAGGTATATAGATGCCTGGTTGTGTTTTCACCTTCATATATCCCATGAGAACGATTTGGATAAGACATCATTTGAAATTGTTTGTTTCGCAGGATCAACTCGTTGACTAAATATTCCATATTCTGGTAATGAACATTGTCATCTCCCGTACCTTGGATTATAAGTAAGTTACCCTCCAGGTTTTTCGCATATGTTATTGGCGAGCCTTCAATAAAATCTTCAAGGTTTTCTTCCGGCAATCCCATATAGCGTTCCTGGTAAATATTGTCATATAATAGTTGGTTGGCTACCGATGCAACCGCTATTCCGGTTTTATAGATTTCCGGATAACGGAACATAAGATTTAAGGTCATCGAACCACCACCACTCCATCCCCATACCGAGACCTTTTCTTTATCGATAAAATCCCATTTAAGGACTTCTTTTGCCGCCAATGCCTGATCTCTTGTATTCAGTACACCCAATTTTCGATAAATGGATTTTCGCCATTCACTTCCTTTTAGAGAAGGTGTTCCCCGATTATCCATATTTATAATGACAAAGCCCTTTTGAGCAAGAAAAATATCATATAAACCAATCCAGGTATCAGTAGCCATTTGTCCCCAAGGTTCCCCGTACACATGAAAAAGCACAGGATATTTCTGGGAAGGATCAAAATTGGAAGGCTTTGTTATTCTTCCTTCAACTTCAATGCCTTCAGAAGTGGTAACCTGGAAAAAATCTACTGAAGGAAGTTCAATTGAATTTAATTTCGTTTTTAAAACCCCGTTATCTACAAGAGTACTTATTTTGGTGTGGTTAGGCAAACTGATTAATCCTGTAATCCCTGGGTTTTCAACATTAGTATTGTTGTGAATTGCATACTTTCCATTAGGTGAGATATTATATGTATTCACTCCACTAAAGGATTTTGGAGTCAGTCTTTCAACCTTTCCTTTACCATTTAAGGGTACCGCGAATAAATACCTTTGTGCAGGATTATCCGGCGAAGCACTAAAAAAGAGGTCTTTATCAGAAATTGCATAGTAGGCGGCAACGTCATATTCTCCGGGTGTAAGTAATGTTGTTTGCCCATTTAAAATATTTATTTTGTACACATGCCTCCACCCATCAATTTCAGTCATCCTCAATAGGGCCTTTTTATCAGAAGTAAGTAAAAAATCATTATTGCCCCACTGGTTAGAAGAAATATCAGGATATCTTAGATCTACCCAGGTTTTCTCAGTTTCGATATATATTTTTTTTAAAACTTTTGAAGAAGGTTGATAAGTATAAATATTCAACTCATTTTGTTTTCGGTTTAATTGATGGATCAATAAAAGATCTTCATTAACCCATTGCATAGCAGGCAAATAATGTTGAACCGGATCTCCTGGAATTGCAACCCAGGTTGTTTCTTTAGATTTTACATCTATTACTCCAACTTTCGCTGAAGAAGGATTATACCCTACTTTTGGATATTGTATAGGAATTGGCTTTGAGTAAACTGAATCGGTATTGTCAATCATATAAAAGGTTCCTATATCTGATGCATCCAATTGCCAGAAGGCAATTTCTCCCGCATCCGGGCTCCAGGTGAAACCATCTCGCATCCCAAATTCTTCTTCATAAACCCAATCGAACGTCCCATTTATAATATCCCCGGTGCCATCAAAGGTCAGTTGAGAAGTTTCTCCCGTTTCAAAATTTTCAGAGTAGATATTAAAGTTCTGAACATAAGCTACGAAAGTATTATCATCGGAAAATTTGGCAAACATTAAGGAAGAGGATGGAAAATCCTTACCTATTTGGCGTAGCTTTTTAGTGTCAAAATCATAAACCCAATAATCCCCTTTTGAATTGGAGCGCCACACCCTACTCGTGTTGGTAAATATTAAAAGCTTCGATTCGTCTGGTGAGAGGGTGAAATCTTCAATGCGTAAGGAGGAATTGCTCCCTTCTGGTGTAATTTCTCCTGAGCTTAAATAAAGACTTTTTTCATTGTTCCGGCTAATATACTTAACCAGCTGATCATGCCCTTTTTCATTTCGTTCAATGGTTACAAATGCATCACCCTCCTCTATCCAGAAAATTGGTCTCTGGCTATCTTTCTTGAATTCAGTAGTATTGTAAATGCGATCTATAGTCAGTAAGGAATCTTTAGTTTCCTGGGCATTCAAAATACTTGTACCAATTAACAGTATAAAGAGGAATTTAAGGTTGTTTTTCATTTTATAAAGAGATAGGTTGTTATAAACTTTTAAGCTTTTCAATGTCTTCTGGGCTTTTGGCAAGTGGTTTCCCCAATAACCTGCTTCCCGTAGCTGTAATTAGAAAGTCTTCCTCAACCCGAATCCCTCCAAAATTTTTAAACTTTTTCACTTCATCGTAATTGACAAACTCAACATGTTTTTTCTGTGCTTCCCAGGAATCGATCAGGAAAGGATTAAAATAAATTCCGGGTTCCACTGTTAACACATTTCCCTGTTCTAATGCCTTGCCCAGTCTTAAAGATTTTAATCCGAACTGATTACTCTTCCGGACTTCATCGTTATATCCCACATAGTTTTCTCCAAGATTTTCCATATCATGAACATCCATTCCCATAAAATGGCCTAAACCACATTGAAAAAATAAGGTATGGGCGCCATTTGCCACGGCTTCATTCATATCGCCTTTCATTAAACCCATATCCTTAAGGCCCTGGGCAATCTTTGTACAAGCCAATAAATGAACGTCTTTAAAAAGAACCCCGGGTTTCAATGCTTCTATAGCAGTATTATGTGCATTAAGTACAATATTATAAACTTCTTTTTGCAACGGGTAAAAACTTTTTCCTGCCGGAAAAGTACGCGTCATATCACCTGCATAATTCATAGATGTTTCGGCCCCACAGTCACAAAGAATGATATCTCCTTCCTGTATGATCGCCTGAGTTGCGTGGTTATGCAGATATTGGCCGTTTTTGCTAAGTATTATAGGAAAAGCAATATTTCCTCCACCCGCAACTGCAATTGCCTGTAGTTCCCCTGCTATTTCTTTTTCACTTCTTCCAGGAACAGCATTTTTAATAGCGTGAAGGTGCATTTGTGCCGTTATGTTTACCGCCTTATCAAGTTCAGCAATCTCTTCGGTAGATTTTATCGAACGCTGTTTCACCACAGCTTTTATGAAAACTTCAGATTTATTCTCCTCCACTTTATGAATTGGAATTTCCAGAAGTTTACCAACCTGTATACTTGTATCCCCACGATATGGTGGAAGGTAATGGATTTTTTGCCCTCTTTTCTTCCGGGTTTTTAAAAATTCAGGAAGTTCTTTTAAAGGCCTTACCCGGGCAATTCCGGATTTTTCAGCAAAATCGGTTAAAGGCTCTACCGCTCCCGTCCATACCATTTCTTCAGGAGTTGGGTCATCTCCAAAAAGTATTTCTTCATCATTATCAACATCAATGATAAAACAAATATCTGGAATGTTGTTAATTCCTGTATAATAGAGGAATGTGCTATCCTGCCTGAAAGGATACCAGTTATCCTTATAATTCATACCACTTTCGCCGTTACCGGGAAAGAATATTATTCCCTGATGCACATGGGTTTTTAAAGATTTTCTTCTGGCTATATATGTATCTCTGGAGAACATTAGTTTGTTTTTTAATAATTCATTGTTTGTGATTCCTTTACCTTTATATAATACATTTTTTCAATGGACTTAGGATCAAATAAACCTAGTTGTGCTTTATTAACTTTTATACTTTTCCATTTTTGAGTAGGTATTATCTTCAGACTTTCTTCGGAGTTATTTAAAGACAGTGGTAAATCAAATCCATCTATACAATTTGTCCACTTGTAAAATACTTCCTCATTTTCGGCATTCAAATACAGGATTAGCTCGGGGATTTGTGTAGTTGTTAAATACTGATTAAAAACATTGTTATAATCATATCCGGCCTTCTTTGAAATATATTCCTGTATTTGACTTCCGTCTACAGTTTGGTGATAGAAAGTTTGGTTTAATCCAGCTAATATGTTTCTAAAAAGCTGATCGTTATTGACACTGTGACGAATACTATGCAGCATATTCCCGCCTTTAGGATACATATCACCACTACCCTGAGCGTTCACCCCGTATGCTGCCGGTATAATTGTCTCTTTATTTTGAATCCCTTGCCTTATTCCGTAGTTATATTCGTTTGCTGCCTTTTTTCCAAACATAGAATCTACGAACAAAGTCTCGCTATAATTGGTAAAACTTTCGTGGAGATACATCTCGGCAAGATCATTACTTGTAATATTATTTCCGAACCATTCATGACCACTTTCATGAACTACTATAAAGTCCCATTTCATTCCCCATCCGGTCCCTGAAAGATCCCTTCCCCTGTATCCAGGTTTATAATAATTCCCATATGCCACAGCAGATTGATGCTCCATTCCGGTGTGTTCAGTTTCTACCAATTTGTAGCCATCTTCATAAAACGGATACGGCCCAAACCAATATTCAAAGCTGTCTAACATATTATGAACCTCATTGGGCAAATAATTCCTGGCTTTTTCCAGATTGTAATCCATTACCCAATAATTTAGATCCAGTTCCCCCTTTAGACCTAAATAAGTTCCTGAGAAATTCACATACTTTCCAATGTAAGGGATAATGTTGTAATTATTTATTGGATTTTCCACAACCCAGGTATAAGAAGTTTTGCCGTTTGAAAATGCCGTTTTTTCCTTCAACCTTCCGTTGGATACACCTACCAGATCATTGGGAACGATCATCCTCAGAGACGCCCCATCGTTGGGCTCGTCACTTTGGTGGTCCTTATTTGGATACCATACGGAAGCTCCTAAACCCTGGGACGTAACTGTCATCCATGGCCTGTCTAAAGAATCTTTTGTAAACGTCCATCCTCCATCCCATGGAGCACGAACGGCTTCCCTGGGTTTTCCATGGTAGAATATAACTATTTCATTCACGGTATTGATTCCATGTTTTTCCGTTCTTATATGCCAGGCATTTCCTTCTCTTGTAAATGATAAAGGTTTTTTCTTGTTAAAAATAATGCTATCAATAAGCAATGGTTCCTGCAAATCGATTTGCATCAATAAAGGATGATCTTCTTTGACTGTTTTATAAGTTATACGATTATTTCCGGTGATGCTTTTACTTTCAAAATCCGGTTCTACCGTAATATCATACCTTAAAACATCCCACCATTCTCTTTCAGCGTTAATGGTTCCTCTCAAAGTATCGGCATGTGTAAATTGTTTCTCTTTTTTCTGAGCTATTGCATAGCTAGAGATCATAAGCAACAATATCAGTAAAGATTTAGTTTTCATTTTTGAGTAATTAAAAAGTATTTTTGAACATTAATAATTTTAGATAAGTTCATGTATCCTCAAATTTGTAATTAATAAGATTAAAAAACAATTTTCAGAAGGTATAAAGGTAATAAAGTATCATTATTGGATAAAATATATAGAATAGTACTACCCAACCCCTCAGCACATTCCCCTTTATCCCGATTCTCTCCAAAAGAGATGCTCCGTATTGCGGGGAAAGCGCTTCGTCGAAAAGGTCTTGGACACAGGAAAAAAAGTTGATCCCCTTCGTTTCGCTAATTCGCGATTCCCGAAAAAAGTTGGGAGCGGAAACGCTACACTCCGGGAAACACTTTTTTGCCTGAGCCCGCCGGTTCTCACTCCTTTCACGCCATGTACTTGCCGGAACCGGTTGGAACTTCGCCCTGTTTATTGATTCACATTCCGAGCCATTCCGCCATACCCCATTTTTTGAGAAAGCAAAGGTCTGGAATTTAGAAATTAGCCGGCCTTATAGACGATCCTTCCCAAAATTCAGGATTCCCGGTTAAAAGCATATCAAAAAATGGTAACAGCGAGGGCCTATAGGAAGTAAATCAAAACCGAACAGGACTTTGTTCAGTTCAAACCTAATTTTTTCTTTCAACCTGAAAATCAAAAATGGAAAACACTCCGGATATAAAAAGTAAATGAGGATTTTAGCTTCGGGTTTGTAGTCGCATTATTAGAGGAAAATGTGCGGCAACTTTTAATAATAAAACCAGCACTAAAAACTTTTATGACCTTTTCCCGTAGATTTGGGCTTTCAGCGCCTCGCTCCACTTCGTTCGCTATTTGTTTTTTGATCATAGATGTATTTAGTCTGCCCT
>Ga0314774_1001529_pt1 | contig 14591 bp, 15 predicted proteins | sample MetaGCBIA2018_FD_204515 | JGI IMG/M metagenome (GOLD analysis project Ga0314774, IMG submission 204515) | Cryopeg brine microbial communities from Beaufort Sea near Barrow, Alaska, United States - CBIA 2018 | ecosystem: Environmental > Aquatic > Marine > Coastal | place: USA: Alaska | collected... | reverse complement strand
GTGAGACGATCCAGCTCTTTGTGACTCATTGAATATAGTTCCTCTGCCATTTGGTCCCCTTCCATAATTTAATAAGGGGACATTTGTACCTTGGACAAAGGGGACATTACTATCTTGGGCTAACATCACCAACACTTCTCTTGTCCTTTTAGCCCTTTCATGTTTGAATGTACAGTTATCCGCGAACGATGAAAGGCTGCACATTTTAGCTATGCGTTTTGAACAGAATCTGAGCCAAATCGAAAAACCGACCCGCTATCTCGGCGGTGAACTGAATAGCATCACCAAGGATCTCTCAAAGGTTGATCTGCGCTATGCGCTCGCCTTCCCCGACACCTACGAGGTCGGGATGAGCCATGTCGGATCGGCGATCCTCTACCATGTCCTCAACAGCCAGGAGTGGATCGCGGCCGAGCGGGTCTATACGCCGTGGCCCGACATGGAAGCCTACCTGCGTGAAAACGACGAGTCACTCGCCTCGCTTGAGAATCATCTGCCGCTCGGCGAGTTCGACATCGTCGGCTTCACCCTGCAGTACGAACTCTCCTACAGCAACATCCTGAATATGCTCAGACTCTCCGGCATTCCGATGCGCCGCAGCGACCGGACCGACGCCCACCCCCTGGTCATCGCTGGCGGCCCGTGCGCCTTCAACCCGGAGCCGATGGCCGACTTCATCGACTGCACCCTGGTTGGCGATGGTGAAGAAGCGACGATCGAAATCTGTGCGGCGGTGCGAGAATCTAAACAGCTTGGTGAGAACCGTACCGACCTGCTCGATCGACTCAGCCGGATCGAAGGGGTCTACGTCCCATCCCTCTTTGATGTCAGCTACAACGGCGACGGGACGATTGCCGCCATCACGCCGCTGCGCGACGATTATCCGAAGGTGACACGCCGCTATCTCGACAATCTCGACAGCGCCCCCTTCCCGACCAGACCGATCGTGCCGTTTATGAACACCGTGCACAACCGGGTCTCGATGGAGATCGCCCGCGGCTGCACCCGCGGCTGCCGTTTCTGTCAGGCCGGCTACACCTACCGGCCGGTCCGCGAACGCTCGCCTCAGACCATCGCCGACCTGCTCGAAAAAGCACTCGCCTGCAGCGGCTTCGATGAGGCGACGCTCCTGTCACTCTCGACCGGCGACTACAGCTGCATCGAACCACTCCTCAAAGGGTTGATGGGGCGCTACGAGCACAGGAAGGTGGCCGTCGCCCTCCCGAGCCTGCGCGTCGGCTCGCTCACCGAAGAGCTGATGGAAGAGGTCAAGAAGGTCCGCAAGACCGGCTTCACCCTCGCACCGGAGGCCGGAAGCGAGCGGTTGCGACAGGTGATCAACAAAGGGGTCACCGAAGCGGACCTCCTCGAAGCGACCCACAACGCCTTCTCCCTCGGCTGGCGGGTGATCAAACTCTACTTCATGCTCGGCCTCCCGACGGAGACCGATGCCGACCTGGAAGCGCTGATAGCTCTGGCAGGAGAGGTGAAAAGGAGCGGCAAAGGGACCGGCGGCGCCGATGTGAATGTTGCCGTCTCCACCTTTGTGCCGAAACCGCACACCCCGTTTCAGTGGGAGGCGCAGATCGATGAGATGGAGACCCGCCGTCGCCAATCGCTGCTCCGTAATGGCCTGACGAAAAAGAAGGTCCGCTTTAAATGGCACGACGCCCCCCTGTCACAGATCGAGGGGGTGTTCGCCCGGGGGGACCGCCGACTCGGTGTTGTCCTGGAGCGTGCAGTTGAACTCGGCTGCCGCTTTGACGGCTGGCACGAACATTTTCGCTACGACCTCTGGAAACAGGCGCTGGCCGATTGCGGCCTCGACCCGCTCTGGTATCTGCGCGAACGTCAGCTCGACGAGATTCTCCCGTGGGACCATATCGATGCTGGACTCGACAGAGAGTTTCTCCTCCGGGAACAGCGCGCCTCACGGACCGAGCAGGCGACCGACGATTGTCGCACCGGCCCCTGCAGCCAATGCGGCGTCTGCGACTTCAAGTCGAGGCGAATGCGGATGACCGATGCTGTCGAAATATCAACCCTGTCTGAACCGGCCAAAGATCAGGGGGAGCTGCACTTTCGCTACCGGCTGAAACTGCGCAAGGATGGACGGGCCCGGTTCGTCAGCCACCTCGAATATATCAACGTTTTGGAACGGGCGGCCAGACGAGCTAAGCTTCCGCTCCGTTTCTCCTTAGGCTTTCATCCGGCACCGAAGTTTTCCTTCTCTGATGCCCTGCCAACCGGGGTCGCCAGCGATGCCGAACTGCTCGATATTGAGCTGTTCGAACCGCTCCCCCCCGAACAGCTGATGCAGCGACTCAACGATCAACTCCCGGTCGGCTTCGCAATTTTTGACTGCCGGATGATCGCCGTGAAGCCCCCCTCCCCTTCAGCCAGCATCGATTATGCTACCTACCAGGTCGAGCTAACGACGGTTCCAGACCGACTGGCAGAGAGGCTGCAGACCTTTCTGCAGAGCGAACAGGTTCTGGCAGAAGTGCTGCGCAAAGGAAACATGAAGAACGAGGACCTGCGCCCTGGCGTTGTCGACTTACAACTTGACAGCAACACCCTGCTGGTTTCGCTACGTAAGGGTGGCCCATACCGTCTGCTCGCCTCGCTTCTGGAAAGTGACGATGCCGCAGTGCGTCGCCTGACCGTGCGTAAAATTTCGGTCAAACTGAAGCCTGTGACAGAAGAAAACAAGACTGAAAAAACCAACGCTTAACGCTTTTTATATAGAAGGAGGACACTATGACCAAAGAACTGGTCATCAACACCACATCCCAGGAGACCCGTGTGGCTCTTCTGGAAAGCCGGCATATCGCCGAACTCTACATCGAAAGGGCCAGAGAAAAGGGTCTCGTCGGCAATATCTACATGGGACGCGTCGCCCGGGTCTTGCCCGGAATGCAGGCGGCTTTTGTCGATATCGGCCTCGAAAAAGCTGCCTTTCTCTACGTTGCCGATGTCTACGATGAGATCGACGCGGTCGAGCAGTACATCGAAAACGGCAAGTATCCGACTCAGGATGAGGACCTTAACGAGGAGTCACGCCTACCACTGCCGCCGATCGAAGATTTACTCAAAGAGGGGCAGGAGATCATGGTTCAGATCGCCAAAGAACCGATCGGCACGAAGGGGGCGCGCATCACCTCGCACATCTCACTGCCGGGACGACACCTTGTCTACATGCCGACTGTCGACCACATCGGCATCTCCCGCCGGATTGAGGAGGAGGTAGAGCGTGAACGTCTCCGCCTGATCGTTGAAGACCTGAGGCCGGTCGAGACCGGATTCATCGTCCGCACCGCCTCCGAAGGAAAAAACGCCAGCGAACTCGAAGCCGACATGGACTTTTTGATCGAGCTCTGGCAAGACGTACAGAAACAGAGTGACGGCTGCGGGGCACCGCACCTTATCCACTCAGATCTTGACGTCACCAGCAAGGTGCTGCGCGACATCCTCTCTGACGACGTCGAACGGATCATTGTTGACACCGAAGAGGAGCACGCCAAAATTGTCCGGTTCATGAAAACATTCATGCCAAATATCGACTGCAAGGTTGAACTCTACGAAGGGAGCGAACCGGTTTTTGATGCCTTCGGCCTCGAGGTGGAGATCGCCCGGGCTCTCGGACGCAAGGTCTGGCTGAAGAGCGGCGGCTACATCATCATCGAACAGACTGAAGCTCTGGTCGCGGTCGACGTAAACACCGGCCGATTCGTCGGCAAACACAACCTCGAAGATACGATCCTCAAGACCAATCTCGAATCGGTCAAAGAGATCGCATTTCAACTCCGCCTGCGCAATCTCGGTGGCCTGATTATCATCGATTTCATCGACATGGAAAAAGAATCCCATCGCGAAAAAGTCTACTCTGCCCTCGAAGAGGACTTAAAGAGCGACAAGAGCAAAACCAACATCCTGAAAATTTCCGAACTCGGTCTGGTTGAAATGACCCGTAAACGGGTTCGGGAAAGTATCGGACGGACACTCTGCGAACCGTGCCCCTACTGCGATGGCAAAGGGTACGTCAAGAGCCGCACCAGCATGGTCTACGAGATCTTCCGCGAACTTCGGCGTGATATCAGGAATATGCCGGGGTACAGAATTACCCTCCTGGTTCATCCGGACATTGCGGCATTACTGCACGATGAAGAGAGCAAGGGGCTTGAGGAGCTGGAGCAGCAGTACCAGAAACAGATTGCGGTCAATGCCAGACCGAGCTTCCATCAAGAACAGTTTGAAATCATTATCGGGTGATCTTTTTTCCTTGACACACCTTCAGCAAAACGCATATAGTTCCGTTTTGCAAATTTTGACATATAGAGTGAGGTAAATAATTATGTACGCGGTGATTAAAACCGGTGGGAAACAATATAAGGTTGCCGAAGGCGACCTGGTAAAGATTGAGAAGATTGATGGCGCTGTCGGCGATAGTGTTGAATTTGATCAGGTTTTGCTGATCGGCGGAGACGATGTTAAAGTCGGCACCCCGCTGGTTGACGCCGCCAAGGTCAAGGCAACGATTGTCGAGCAGGGCAAAGCTAAGAAGATCCGGGTCTTCCATATGAAGCGTCGTAAGACGTATCGTAAGACCTATGGTCATCGTCAGCCCCTGACCCGTCTCAAGATTATCGGTATCGAAGCTTAAGGAGAAACAACATGGCTCACAAAAAAGGCGTCGGCAGTACTAGAAACGGCCGCGATAGCGCAGGAAAAAGACTCGGCGTAAAACGTTTCGGTGGCGAGGAAGTTACCGCTGGTTCGATCATAGTCCGTCAACGTGGCACAACCTTCCACCCCGGCAACAATGTCGGCTGCGGCAGAGACTACACCCTGTTTGCTCTGGTTGAAGGCGTCATCAAGTTTGAACGTAAAGACAAAAACCGTCAACAGGTCAGCGTCTATCCGGCCTGATCCGTGAGGGCATCATATTAAAACGCCCGGAGTCCTTTACGGACTCCGGGCGTTTTTGCGTTATGCTTTAAAAAAGTAAAAAGGGGCTCCCCCCGACCCGATACTCATATAGAACGCTACAAAACGGGCACAAAAGAAAGTAGATGGCAGGATAAACAATGAAATTCGTTGATGAGGTCAAATTACACGCCAAAGCAGGTGACGGCGGTCGCGGTTGCGTCTCCTTTCTACGTGAAAAATATATAGAGCTCGGAGGACCGAACGGTGGTGACGGCGGCAAAGGAGGCAACATTATTCTGGTCGCCGATGAAAGAATCACCACTCTGATTGACCTCCGCTACCGACACCACCTCACTGCCAAGCGTGGCGCTCATGGCCTCGGAAAGAATATGCACGGGAAAAATGGCGAGACGATGATTCTACCGGTGCCGACCGGCACTTTGGTCTACGATCTAGAGACCGACGAGCTCCTGGCTGATATGGTCGAGAACAAACAGGAGGTGGTCCTGCTCAAAGGGGGGATAGGTGGCCGCGGCAACGCCCGATTCCAGACCAGCACCAACCGTGCCCCGCGACATGCCCAACCGGGTGAGCCTGGTGAAGAGCGCGAGATCCGCCTGGAGTTGAAACTGTTGGCCGATGTCGGTCTGGTCGGACTTCCCAACGCCGGAAAATCAACCCTGATCAGCTCCATCTCAGCGGCAAAACCGAAAATCGCCGACTACCCCTTTACAACCCTCGTCCCGAACCTCGGTGTCGTCCGCTACGGCGACTTTCAAAGTTTTGTGGTCGCCGACATTCCGGGACTGATCGAGGGAGCGAGCGATGGCCATGGTCTCGGCTCCCGCTTCTTGCGCCATATTGATAGGACCGGCCTGTTTTTGCATCTGGTCGATTTTTCCGGGATGCAGCCGGACGACCCGTATCAGCAGTTCGACATGATCAACGCCGAACTGATCCGACACAACCCAAAGCTCGCGGACAAACTGCAATTTGTCGTCCTGACCAAGATCGACACCACCGAGGCGAAGGATGAAGCGGACAAAGCCAAGGCTCACTTTGAGGCATTGGGGTACCATGTTTTTGCCATCTCAGCCGTCACCAGAACCGGAACCAAGGAACTGGTCAACGCCATCGGTGCCGAACTCGCTATCGCGCGAAGCCAACAAGAGTAGCAAAGAGACCGCAGGTCATATTGACCGCTGTTTCCAAGAAGCGTTAAAATGCACTTTCATTTAATGCCATAAAAGAGTGATTTCAGACTATGCGCCAGGAACTTCTCAAACATGTCAAGCGGATCGTCATCAAGATCGGCAGCGGTGTCATCTCCAACAACAAAGGGCTGGATGTCGAGCGGATTGCAGCCATCGGTACAGACGTCGACCAATTACGCCGTCGCGGCTTTGAAATCATCATCGTCTCCTCCGGCGCAGTCGCCGCCGGCAAAGGGGATCTCGGCATCATCGGCCGCCCTGATACCATTCCATTAAAGCAGGCGGCGGCGGCCATCGGCCAGAGTCGCCTGATGCAGACATTCAGTGACGCCCTGGGCGGCAAAGGCTATAACGTCGGACAGATTCTTCTGACCCGTGACGACCTCGCCAACCGACGCCGATTCCTCAACGCCCGCAACACCCTGCTGACCCTGCTCGATTTCGGCGTTATCCCGATCATCAACGAGAATGACAGCGTCGTAGTTGACGAAATCCGCTTCGGCGACAACGATAATCTTTCGGCCATGACCACCAACCTGGCCGAGGCTCACCTGCTGGTCATCATGTCAGACGTCGATGGGCTTTATGACCGCAATCCGCATCAGCATCCTGACGCCACACTTATCTCACTGGTCGAGAGGGTTAATGAGGCGATCAGATCGACTGGCGGAGACTCGGACACTGATGTCGGCACCGGGGGAATGGCCTCAAAAGTCAAGGCGGCTGAACGCGCCACCCTCTACGGGGTCGGCGTCGGGATCATCAACGGCCTTCGACCCGGCATCCTGTCGCAACTTCTGGATGGCAAAGAGGTCGGCACCTACTTTCTGCCAGCCCAAAACCGGATGAATGCACGTAAGCATTGGATCGCCTTCACCAAGAAGCCGCGGGGAAAACTCCAACTCGATGATGGAGCCCACAAGGCGCTGACCGACCGGGGGAAGAGCCTCCTCCCCTCAGGAATTTTTGCTATGGAGGGGACCTTTGAGCGGGGGGATGCGATCCGGCTCTGTGATCATGATGGAACCGAATTCGCCCGGGGGATCACCAACTATTCAAATGCGGAACTGGAACGGATCAAAGGAAAAAAATCGTCCGAGATCGAAGCGATTCTCGGTTACAAATACAATGATGAAATCGTACATCGCAACAACATGGTCTTGAATAACTAAGGAGTCTCGCATGAGTATAGAACAAGAGATGCAGACCGTTGCCCGCAACGCTCGCATCGCCTCGCGCGCCATCGCCACCCTTTCTTCCAATACCAAGAACGAACTGTTGCGTAATATGGCCAACGGACTGGAACGGGCCGCGCCATCGTTAATAGCGGCCAACCGGATCGATGTCGAAACCGGCAAGAAAAATGGTCTCTCCGAAGCGATGGTCGATCGTCTGGTTCTCGATGAAAGCAGAATCAAAGCAATGGCAGATGGGTTACGCGAAGTCGCTGACCTCCCTGACCCGGTCGGTGAAATTTCGAGCATGACGAAGCGCCCGAGCGGGATTGAAGTCGGTCGCATGCGTATCCCGCTCGGTGTTATCGGTATCATCTATGAATCGCGCCCCAACGTCACCGCCGACGCGGCCGGACTCTGCCTGAAAAGCGGCAACGCCGTCATCCTGCGGGGTGGTTCCGAGGCGTTTCACTCCAACAGCGCCATCGGGTCGATTCTGCAAGCCGAACTGAAAAAGTTTAATCTGCCGGTCGAAATTGTCCAGGTGGTCGCAACCACCGAGCGCGAAGCTGTTCTGGAACTGCTCAAACAGGAAGAATCGATCGATCTGATTATCCCGCGTGGCGGCGAAGGGTTGATCCGCTTTGTCGCCGAGCATTCCCGTATCCCGGTGATCAAGCACTACAAAGGGGTCTGCCACACCTACGTCGATGCGATCGCCGATTTCGATATGGCCGAGAAGATCTGCATCAACGCCAAGGTTCAGCGCCCCGGCGTCTGCAACTCCATGGAGACGCTGCTGGTGCACAAGGACGCCGCCGCCATCTTCGTCCCACAGGTTGCCAGGGCGCTCCGGGCTGAGAAGGTCGAACTGCACGGCTGCCCGATCTGTTGCGACCTGGTGCCGGATATGATTCCGGCGACAGAAGAGGACTGGCATGCCGAATACCTCGACCTGATTCTGGCCATCCGCGTGGTCGACAGTATCGATCAGGCGATCGAGCATATCCAGACCTACTGCTCACTCCACACCGAAGTGATCGTCACCCGTGAATACGCCAATGCTCAGCGGTTTTTACGGGAAGTCAACTCAAGCGTCGTCATGGTGAACGCCTCTTCACGCTTCTCCGACGGCAACCAGTTTGGCCTCGGTGCTGAAATCGGGATCTCGACCACTAAGCTCCATTCGTTCGGTCCGATGGGACTCGAAGACCTGACCACCCGTAAATTCATAGTCTTCGGTCACGGGGAAGTGCGGGGCTGACAGTTTCTCACCCCCGGATCCGAGACGACAGGAAACTCATGCGAACCGGAATCTTCGGCGGCACCTACAACCCGATTCACCTGGCGCATCTCCGCATCGCTGAAGAGGTACGCGAGGCGTGCAGGCTCGATCGCGTCCTCTTTCTCCCGGCGCCATTACCGCCCCACAAACTGCAAAAGCGAACCACACCATTCCGGCATCGACTCGCAATGGTTGAAGCGGCGGTTGCCGATCACCCGAAATTCTTCGCCTGCGACCTCGAATCACACCGCGCGGGCGCCAGTTACTCCGTCGACACCCTGGAGGCTCTACAGCGACTTTACCCGGAGGACGACCTCTATTTCATTATCGGCCTCGATTCTTTTTTCGACATCACGAGTTGGAAAGACTATCCCCGGCTGTTTGAACTCGCCAACATCGTGGTCGCCTACCGTCCTGACTACGGTGATGACGACCCGCGCAAACGACTTCCCGTTGCACTTGCCAACCAGTTCTGTTACGATATCAAAACTTTTAATTTACGTCATAAGTGCGGAAAGGAATTGATCTTTGTCGCTGAAACACGCTTGGCCATCTCCTCGACCAAGCTGCGCGAATACATCTCAAAAAAACGTTCCATCCGTTATTTGGTTCCGACTGCGGTCGAAACCTATATAAAGAAGCATCAGCTCTACAACGAGAAAGAAGTGAACACTTGAATACTGAAGATCTTGCCCGCTGCTGTGCCGGCTATGCACTCGACAAAAGAGCCTTTGACGTTAAGCTCCTCAACGTCGGAGCAACCTCATCTTTGACCGACTATATTCTGATCGCCTCCTGTGGTTCAGACCGCCAGGTTCAGGCGGTGGCCGAAGCGATCCGCATCGGCATGAAAGACGAACAGAACGAGCCGCCGATTGCAATTGAGGGGATGAGTGAAGGGCGCTGGGTATTGCTCGATTTCGGCAATATCATGGTGCATATTTTTCAACAGCCGGTTCGTGAATTCTACGACCTCGACGGCCTCTGGATCGATGCTCCGGAAATCGACCTGCCGGAAAACCATCTGGAATCTTCCCGCGAAGAGTCGTGAAGCTGACCCTGACTTGCATCGGCAAACTCTCTGCGTCGTGGCTACAGGCCGGTGCCGGAGACTACGCTGGCCGTATCGGTCACTACCTGCCGCTGACCATTGATGAGTTAAAGGAAATCAAGGCGGGCGGAAAAAAAGCGGACAGAGAGCAGATCCGTCAGCGTGAGAGCGAACTGTTGCTGCAAAAAGTTTCGCCGACCGCGTTTGTTGTTGCTCTCGATGAACAGGGGAAAAACATAGGATCTGAGGACCTCTCCCGTTTCATCGGGAAACATATGCTCGACGGCACACAGGAGATCGCCTTTATCATCGGCGGCGCCTACGGCCTGAGCAATCGGGTCAGAGAGAGAGCCGACATCACCCTGTCGCTCTCTGCCATGACCTTGACCCACCAGATGGCCAGACTTCTGTTGTTGGAACAGATCTATCGTGCCATGACAATCTTAAGAAACGAGCCATATCACAACCGATAGCAGGGGGACCATGAAAGAGCAAGACCTGGAAGCGATAAAACTGACCCTAACGAAACAGCGAAAAGAACTTCTGGATGAAATAGCAGCAAAATACGCATCCTCCCGTGAAATCAGCGAAAGCAATGTTCCGGACTTGGCCGATTTATCGAGCAACGCCTACAACCGTGAAATGCTGCTCAACCTGAGTGATGCACATCATCGCCAGATGCAGGATATAGACGCTGCTCTCGCTCGGCTCAACAGTGGCGAGTACGGAATCTGTGTCGGCTGTGGTGAAAATATTCCCCCCCGACGTATGGAAGTTCGCCCTTTTTCACGGTACTGTATCGACTGCAAGACCGATATTGAAAAATTTGGAGTTTAACTTTATTGACCGTCGGTTGGTTTCGACGGTCTAATTTGGAGAAGCGCTCATGATCATTGTCCCTCTATTCATGTTTGTTTTCGTACTATTTATTGTTCTTTTCCTTCATTTCTGGGGGATCAACCCGGGTGAAATGACCGTCTACCTGACTGATAATTTCAGCATCAGTTCACCGACGCCGATCATTCTGATCGGCACAGTTCTGCTCGGTCTGCTCCTCGGAAACGGCGTGCACATTTTCAGTCTGATCGGGCATTCCCTCACCCATTGGCGGCGCGATCGTAAAGAAAAAAAGAGTCAGGAAGTTGGGATTATCTACCGAGAAGGGGTCGGGCGCTTGCTGTCAGGCGACACCAAAAAGGCCCACACCCTGCTGCAAAAAGCCCTCGACAAAGATCCGTCGCGGATTGAAACCTACATCGCCCTGGCGAGTGCTTGCCTACAAGAAGGGGCTCTGGATGAGGGGACAAGTCTGCTTATTAAAGCCAAAGGGATCGACCCGCGAAGCCTCGAAGTTCTGTTCAAACTGGCGACCACCTACGAAGAACTCGGCCAGGAAGAAAAGGCGATCAACACCTTTCAGGAGATCCTGTCGATTGAGAAAAACAACCGTAAAGCCTTGCGATGCCTGCGTGAACTAAAAATCAAAAACGGGCTCTGGCAAGAAGCATTCGACCTCCAGGAGATGGTCTTAAAGGTCGGTCCAGGACACAATCGTCTCGAAGAAGAAAAGAGCAAGCTCCACTCCTTGCGTTACGAAGTCGGTCGCCAGCAACTCGAGAATGACGATATTGATGCCGCAAAGGCGACCTTTAAGGCATTAATCAAAGAATCACCGAAGTTTGTCCCGTCGCATGTCTCCCTCGGTGATGCCTATCAGAAGCAAAACCGCCCGGATGATGCAACCAGGGTCTGGCGTGAGGCCTACACCACCCTCGGCAAAAGCATCTTTCTCTCCCGCCTCGAAGACCTGTTCCTCGAAGCCGAGAATCCGGCCGATCTATTCGATCTCTACAAAGCGTTTATCGCCGAGCGCAAAGAAGATCTGATTCTCCGCCTCTTCTTCGGCAAACTCTGTCTGCGGCTCGAAATGGTCGACGAAGCGTTTGAGCAACTCTATGAACTCGAAAATGCCGGAATTGAAACGCCGCACCTCAACCTGCTGCTTGCCGAGGCCCATCGTCGTCGCGACCGGATCGATGAGGCGATCGGACAGTACAAAAAGGCACTCGGAGTCGACGGTCGATTGAATCTCAATTACGTCTGCGAAGACTGCGGCGCACCGAGTATAGACTGGCAGAGCCGCTGCCCTGCCTGCGGAACATGGGGGAGCTTTGTCGTCGCCGGACGTCAGCAGTTCGTCGATCTCCCCGCAACCATGGAGTTAAATACAACCGGCCCGATTCACCACGGTGAAAGAAAATGATTTCTACCGTTCGACGCCCGGCCGTCCTGATAATTCAGGACGGCTGGGGACTTAATCCGGATTGCGCCAACAACGCGGTTTGTCAGGCTAAGACCCCCCACCTCGACCAGCTATTTGTCACACGTCCACATACACAAATCGGCGCCTCAGGCCTCAATGTAGGTCTCCCTGAAGGGCAGATGGGGAACTCCGAAGTCGGTCACCTCAATCTCGGAGCTGGCCGAGTCGTCTATCAAGATTTAACCCGGATCAACCTGAGTGTCGACGATGGCTCCCTGCTGCACAACCCGGTATTAACGAACACCCTTTCCGAACTCAAAACGCGCAACGGAAAACTCCATCTGATGGGGCTCCTCTCCGACGGCGGTGTTCACTCACATATTCAGCACCTCTTCGCCTTGATCGACATGGCCAAACAGGCCGGAATCAGCAAAATCTGCATCCACCCCTTTCTCGATGGTCGTGATACACCGCCGAAAAGTGGCAGCGGCTTTCTTCAGCAACTTCACGCTGAATTGAAGCGTCAGCAGACTGGAGAGATCTGTACTATCATGGGGCGTTTTTTTGCCATGGATCGCGACAACCGCTGGGAGAGAGTTGAACGGGCCTATATGGCTATGGTTGAGGGGATCGGCACCAGCTGTCTGAGTAGTACCGAAGCGATCGAATCCGCCTACGCTATGGCCCAAACCGACGAATTCGTCGAACCGTGCGTGACCGTTCGCGACGGTCAGCCGGTCGGCACGATCGATGATGACGATGCCGTGATCTTTTTCAACTTTCGTTCTGATCGTGCGCGTGAAATCACCCGCGCCCTGACCCAGCCTGATTTTACCGGTTTTACCCGGCGCAAAATTCCGCAACTTTCTGGTTACGTCTGCCTGACCGAGTATGACGAATCCTTCGACCTGCCGGTAGCCTTTCCTCACGACAGCTATCCGAACGGACTCGGCGAGATTATGGCGGCCAACAATTTGCGCCAATTGCGTATCGCCGAAACTGAAAAATACGCTCATGTCACCTTCTTCTTTAATGGTGGGAGAGAGGAACCGTTTCCCGGTGAAGATCGGGCGCTGATCCCTTCCCCCACCGAAGTCCAGACCTATGACCTGAAGCCGGCCATGAGCGCCGTGGCGGTCACCGACGAGATGGTCCGGCGGATCGAGTCCGGGATCTACGACCTGATTGTGATCAACTACGCCAACCCGGACATGGTCGGACATACCGGGATACTGTCTGCCGCAATAACAGCGATGGAGACCGTCGACAGCTGTGTCGGCCGGGTGGTCGTTGCGATCGAAAAAGTTGGCGGTACGGCGCTGATCACCGCCGACCACGGCAACTGCGAACAGATGGCCGACAGTCTCGGAAATCCCCAGACCGCCCACTCAACCAATCCGGTCCCGCTACTTCTGGTCGGCGGAGAGGATGGTACGACCCTGCGCGAAGGGATACTGGCTGACATCGCCCCGACCCTCCTCGAACTGATGGGGGTTGAGAAGCCGGCCGAAATGACCGGCCACAGCCTGATTGTAACCACGAAAAAATAGCGTTTACGGTTCCGGTCCGGCATCTGGCTCGCACCTGAAACGCATTTACACAGGGAGGGGAATAGGGTGAATTTTCGGAAGCATCTGCTGCAACCGCTTCAGGACCTGGCTGATTTTCTGCTCCCGACTCTCTGTCCGCTCTGTTCCAAGCCGTTACCCACAGGTGCTACGACCCCCTTCTGCTCCACCTGCATGCAGAACATCCCGCCACTCCCACAAGCGTCCTGCCGACGTTGCGCCCTCCCCTACCCGACCGACATCGCCGATGATCACCTCTGCGGGCGCTGTCTGAATGAAGAAAGACCCCTATTCGACCGCGTCATCACGGCTGGAATCTATGAGGATCCCCTCAAGGAGGCGATACATCGATTTAAATATCGCGACAATATCAACCTCGATCGGGGACTCTCTGAACTCCTTCTCTGCAAGCTAGCCGAAATCACCCCCCCAGACCTGATCATACCGGTCCCTTTGCATCGGATGAGACTGCGCGAGCGGACCTATAACCAATCGGCACTGCTAGCTACCCTCCTCGGCAAAAAACTCAAACGCCCGGTCGCTCTCCGCCGACTGATCCGGCACCGGAACACGCCGCCGCAAAAGGGGCAGAACGCCGCCGACCGCAAAAAAAACCTAAAGGATGCCTTCTCCCTGACACCCCCCCTGAACGGAGAGAGCATCCTGCTGGTCGACGATGTCCTTACCACCGGGACCACGGTGCGAGAATGCTGCCGGGTGTTGAAGAAAAATGGCGCGGGGATGGTGACCGTAGCCGTTCTCGCCCGGGCCAAATCGTATTGACCTTAAATCATCAGCACAGTACAATTGAAGGACGTTGTCGAAAGCTCAACCTGGATCAGCATAAAAATGAAAGGGATAAATGAAACCGAACGATTCCCCGCTTCTTGAAATCCTCAGTCGCGACCAGCTCATCGAAACCATCCCGAGCGGGCTTTTTCTGGTCGATTGCGACCAAATTATCGTGCAGTGGAATCGGGATAGTAATGACAACCTAAAATTGACCACCTGTGATAACCGAATTTTGACCACCCTGAGCGGTGAACGCAAAGCTGGATGACAGGGGATCATCCAGCGACAACCTCTGTTAAAAAAGACCGATATGC
>Ga0314774_1001528_pt1 | contig 14595 bp, 15 predicted proteins | sample MetaGCBIA2018_FD_204515 | JGI IMG/M metagenome (GOLD analysis project Ga0314774, IMG submission 204515) | Cryopeg brine microbial communities from Beaufort Sea near Barrow, Alaska, United States - CBIA 2018 | ecosystem: Environmental > Aquatic > Marine > Coastal | place: USA: Alaska | collected... | reverse complement strand
GGCTGACCGAGGCCGAGGCTCCACAGCGATGCGGCATCCGACTCCTGGTGAACATCGTCAACCTTGTTGGCAACGAGAATCACCGGCTTCTTGGTAGCACGCAGCATGCGCACAACGTGCTCGTCTGTTGACGTGGGGCCAACCGTGGCATCCACAACAAAGAGCACAGCGTCGGCGAGATCAATAGCGATCTCGGCCTGGGCCGCGACGGAAGCGTCGATGCCCTTAGCGTCAGGCTCCCAACCGCCGGTGTCGACGATCGTGAAGTGGCGGTTGTTCCACTCGGCCCGGTAGTTAACGCGGTCGCGAGTCACACCGGGGGTGTCCTCAACAACAGCTTCACGACGGCCGATAATGCGGTTCACGAGAGCAGACTTGCCCACGTTGGGGCGACCAACGATGGCGAGCACCGGCAGTGCGGGAAGGTAGTAGATCGCATCAGGATCGTCACTCGCTGATTCGAGAACCTCAAGGTCATCGTCTTCGAGCTCGTAGTCGCTGAGCCCGACACGTAGGGCGGAGGTGCGCTGGGCAGCCTCTTCCTCGTCCATACCGGAAAGGCGTTCGACGAGAGCCGGGTTCAGCTCGGGAAAATCGTCTTCGGCGGGCGAATGATCGGCCATGGGTAGTCCTTTGTTTACATGCTGGAGCGAACGAGACTCGCGACGGCCGTCACGGTCTGATCGAAGTCAAGATTGGTTGAGTCAATTGTGATGACTCCTTCTGCGGCGTTCATGAAGTCCACGACTTTGGAGTCCTGCGCATCTCGATAACTGAGTTGTTGCGCCGTTGTCGCGCTCGATTCTCCGGAGAGTTCGGCCGCACGTCTTCCCATTCTAGCTTCTTCAGTGGCTGTGAGCAGAATTCGCACTTGAGCGTCCGGTGCGACGACCGTTGTGATGTCTCGCCCTTCGACCACAATGCCCGGTTTTTCACTGCCAGCGATGATGCTGCGGAACAGTTCAACCATGTATTCCCGCACTTCAGAAATCCGGGCGATGTTCGAGACCACGTTGCTGATGCGAGGTTCGCGGATGTCGTTGGTGACGATCTCCGAATCAACTTTCACAAAGTAGTTGTCTGGGTCGATCCCGATGGAGTACTCAAAGCGTGGGAGGGTGTTGATCACGTCGGCGGGCCCGAGAGTATCGACTCCACGGTCGAGGCAGTGCAGGGCGAGACCGCGATACGCTGCACCCGTGTCGAGGTAATCGAAACCGAGTTCACGAGCGGTCGCCTTCGACACACTCGACTTTCCGCTTCCGGCGGGGCCATCAACGGCTACTACAACGAACGACGGGTTTTTGTTCACGCGAAGGTCTCCGCAATCTTCCAACCACGAGCTTCTAGCTCGCTAATCAATGTGGCTTCCTTTTCGGGCAGCACCGAGATTTCGGCGAGACCGAATTGGGCGCCCGGTGAGTGCTCAAGCCGCAAGTCTTCCATGTTCACCTCGGCTTCACCGATTTCGGTGAGTAGTCGCGCGAGCTCCCCCGGTTTGTCGTCAACCATCACAACAAGCTGACTGAAGTGCTTTCGTGTGCCGTGCTTGCCCGGGATGCGCGCGACTCCCGCGTTGCCACCAGAGAGTACTTCGGCAATCGCGCGGCGAGCGCCCGGAGCATCCGGAGTCTCGAGCGCATCAATCGCGACACCCAACTCGGTCTGCAGCGCACGCAGAATTTCGGCGACCGGTCCTGCGTTGGCACTCAAAATCTGCACCCACAGTTCTGGGGTGCTCGAGGCGATACGGGTCGTGTCGCGCAGTCCTTGTCCGGCAAGGCCAACGGCGGCATCGGATGCCCCAGCCAACCGGTGCGCGAGCAAACTCGCCACCACCTGCGGAACGTGCGAAATCAGCGCGACGGCCTCGTCATGTTCGGAAGCAGACATCGCTACCGGAATCGCGCCAAGCTCAATCACGACGTCCTCGACGGCACGGCGTCGAAATCCTGATCCCCTGCCAACGACCCACGGTCGACCAACGAATAGATCGGCGCGGGCAGAAATAGCTCCACCGCGTTCGCGTCCGGCGAGTGGATGCGAGCCAATGTAGCGATCAAGATCGGCACCGGCGGCAATTAGTTCGTCGAGTACGCCGACCTTCACGCTCGCGACATCCGTCACCGTCGCTTGCGGCCAAGCCGCCAGTTCGCGAGCAACAACCTCTGCCGTGACGTCCGGCGGTACCGCGACGATCACGAGCGACGGCTTATCGTCTGGCAGAGGCGCACGACCGGCGCCGTAGTCGATGGCGAGAGTCGCATTACTCCGCGAGGCATCGTGCAAAATCACGTCAACGCCCTTGGCGCGCAGACCGTGACCAATACTGGCCCCGAGCAGCCCGGCACCAACAATACGAACCTGCCCGGTTATGCGGCCCAAGTTCACGACTGCTCCTCGGCGTTACGGGCAATCGTCAGCACCGCACCGAGCTCCGCCTTCGTAAGATCGCGTGTGCGGCCAACAGGCAAGCTGCCGAGAGTGAGCGGACCAAACTGGCGACGCACGAGGTCGATCACAGGGTGACCGACAGCATCCAACATCCGACGCACAATGTGGTTGCGGCCAGAGTGCAAAGTGATTTCCACCATCGTTTCGTTGCCGGATGCACGTCCGAGCGCCCGCGCTTTGTCCGCAGCAATCGGACCATCGTCGAGCTCGATGCCCTTCGTAAGCTTCGCAATCGTCTGCGCGCTCACAATGCCCTCAACTTTGGCAATGTACGTCTTCGAAACACCAAACGACGGATGCGCGAGAATGTGCGCGAGCTCGCCATCGTTGGTCAGAACGAGCAGTCCAGAGGTGTTGGCGTCGAGACGGCCAACATTGAAGAGACGCTCGTCGTAGTCGCGGGTGAATTCGCGCAGATCGGGTCGGCCACTCTCGTCGGCCATCGAGCTCACAACGCCAACCGGCTTGTTGAGCATTACGTACTGCTTTGTGGTGTCGAGCTGAATCGCGACGTCATCGACTGTCACTCGATCGGTCGGCAATACGCGTCGACCTGCGACGTCAACGACCTCACCATTGACCGCGACACGGCCTTGGTGGATCAAGTCTTCGCACACCCGCCGTGATGCGACGCCAGCGGCGGCCATCACTTTTTGCAGTCGTTCACCTTCGGGATTGCTGGGGCTCTCGCCATTAGCGTTGTTCATCAAAACCATCCGAACCATCAGATAACAGCGGCGAGATCGGAGGCAGCTCGGCAATGGAGTTAATCCCCAATTGCACGAGCATGAGCTCCGTTGTTTCGTAATGGATGGCGCCCGTCTCGTTGTCGGTAAACGCCTCCGTAATTAGCCCTCGGCCTAGCAGCGTGCGCACCACGGAATCAACATTGACGGCGCGTACTGCGGCGACCGCTCCCCTGCTGATCGGTTGCTTGTAGGCAATAACAGCGAGAGTCTCCAGCGCTGCCTGGCTCAATCGCGACGGGTTTTGCGTGAAGACGAAGTCGCGCACCGCAGCGTCGTACTCCGCACGAACATAGATACGCCATCCGCCGCCCACTTCGCGTAGCTCGAAACCACGCTGCGGGCCATCGCCGTCGCCATCGAAGTCGGCGCACAGGGCAGTGATTGTTTTGCGAATCTTGGCAACGGGCGCGTTGAGCGCGGTTGCCAAACTTACGAGGCTTTGGGGTTCGTCGGCCACCATGAAGATCGCTTCGAGTCCGCGAGCGAGGTCGACAACGGGACCGGCCGCGAGCTGCTCGGTTGTTGGCTCCGTTGCGGGGGTCTCGTCGAGGGTCGAGTCGGCGACGAGTTGTTCGGTCGCAGTGTCAGTTGTTGCAGTGTCAGTAATCGCAGTATCAGTTTCCATAGTCAGCTCCCAGATTAGCGAGGCTATCGTCAGACCAGTGTTGTGCGGTCCAGCGCACGGTCAACTCCCCCAGCGGCTCAATTTGTTCGAACGCCACATGTGAGTCGCGATACAGCTCAAGCACGGCCAAGAAACGCGCAATAATTACGCCCTTCAGCTCGGCACCGGCGATGAGCTGCCGGAACGTCATCGGCTCACCCGACCGCAGCATAGCTACGACGTGGGCGGCCTGTTCTCGAATGCTGATGAGCGGTGCGTGCAAGTGGTCAAGGCCAACGCTCGGAATTTCGCGCGGTGTGAACGCGAGGGTTGCCAGCGCAGCAAAGTCGTCGAGGCTGAGGGTCCACACCAGCTCGGGAGTTTGCGTGCGAAACTTCTCTTCCAACCGCACCGAACGCACCGTGCGTGTCGACTCGGTCTCGAAGCGCCCACCGAACCAGTCGCTTGCTTGCTTGAACGCGCGGTACTGCAGCAGGCGGGCGAACAGCAGGTCGCGAGCTTCGAGGAGGGCGAAATCTTCGGCATCCACCAGCTCGCCCTGCGGAAGCAGGCCGGCAACCTTGAGGTCGAGCAGAGTTGCGGCAACGACGAGAAACTCGCTTGCCTGATCCAGTTCGTCGATGCCGTCACCGATGCCATCACCAGCAGACTCGAAGTCACGCAGGTACGCGATGAACTCATCCGTGATTCTCGACAGCGAGACCTCGGTGATATCAAGCTCGTGCTTCGTGATCAGCGAAAGCAGTAGATCGAACGGCCCGGTGAAGTTGTTGAGCGAGACCGAGAAACCCGGTACGGGCGACTGGGTCTCTTCCACGTCGCTAGGCGACGGCGCCACGGGCGATCAGCTCTCGCGCGACCTGGCGGTAGGAGTGCGCTGCGGAATGATCGGGAGCGAAGGTCGTGATGGGCGCTCCCGCGACGCTGGCGTCGGGGAACTTGACGGTGCGACCGATCACGGTCTGCAAGACGTCGTCACCGAAGTTTTCAACGACGCGTTCGAGAACCTCACGCGAGTGCAGGGTGCGCGAATCGAACATGGTCGCGAGGATGCCGTCGAGCTTGATTGCCGGGTTAAGGCGATCCTGAACTTTCTCGATGGTTTCAACCAGAAGCGCTACTCCGCGCAGGGCAAAGAACTCGCACTCCAGCGGGATGAGAACACCGTGAGCAGCCGTCAGCGCGTTCACTGTCAGCAGGCCGAGTGACGGCTGGCAGTCGATGAGGATCACGTCGTACTGGTCGCTGACCTTGCGCAGCACGCGCGCCAAGATCGTTTCGCGGGCAACCTCATTGACGAGGTGCACTTCTGCTGCCGAGAGGTCGATGTTTGCGGGGATGACGTCGAGGCCCGGAATGCTTGTGTGAACGATCGCTTCGGCCGGGTTCTTAATGGTGCCCAGCAGCAGGTCGTAAATTGTGGGTACATCGTGGGTTGGCACGCCGAGGCCTGCCGAGAGTGCGCCCTGCGGGTCGAAGTCGATCGCAAGCACGCGACGACCGTACTCAGCGAACGATGCGCCCAGGTTGATCGTGGTGGTGGTCTTGCCGACGCCGCCCTTTTGATTGCACAGCGAAATAATGCGCGCCGGCCCGTGGCCGGTCAGCGGAGGTGGCTCGGGAAAGTTGGTGAGAGGCCGGCCGGTCGGACCCAATGCCTGAACATCCAACCCTGCCAGCGCCGATTTGTTTTCACGCTGTGCTGTCATGCGAAAAGTTTACGACCCACATCCACCACACCTTGTGCTGCCACGCGCGGACACAGCAGGGTCACCTCTACCAAAGGTTGAGGGTTTGGATGGCCGACACGCGGGATATTTGACGCACAGGCGCGATCTTGAGCATAAAAAACGCTGATTATCGGGCGCGCGGATGGGCTGTCGTGTACATATCTCGCAGGGTGTCCGCCGTGACCATCGTGTAAATCTGTGTTGTTGCCACCGAGGAATGGCCGAGCAATTCCTGCACAACACGCACGTCAGCACCCCCAGATAGCAAGTGTGTCGCGAAGGAATGGCGAAAGGTGTGGGGAGAAATATCTATCCCCAGTTGCACGCGCTCCGCTGCGGCCTGGATGATCAACCACACGTTTTGGCGCGAGAGTCGTGCGCCGCGCGCTCCCAGGAACAGCGCGGGAGTTGCGGTGCCCTTTGCTGAGAGCACCGGGCGAGACCGCACAAGGTACTTTTCAAGTGCCTCTTGCGCGAAACTGCCGACGGGAACGATGCGCTGTTTGTTGCCCTTTCCCAGAAGCCGCACGACATCGCCGTCAATCATGTCGTCGACATTCAGCGACACAGCTTCAGAGACGCGAGCACCAGTGGCATACAGCAATTCGAGTAGCGCGGTATTGCGCAGTGAGATCACGTCATCCCCCGCAAACGACGACAGCACTGCCGTCATCTGCTCGATCGTGATCGCTTTCGGTAGCCGCATCGATTGCTTGGGGATCGCCACAGTGTGCGCGACATCATCACTCGCGAGCGACTCATCAACGAAAAACGTGTGCAACCCGCGCACTGTCGACAGCATTCGTGCAACCGATGATGCCGCGAGTGGACGTTCCGGATCCGCTCGCAGGCTGTGCGCGAAAGCCGCAACATCATCCGCGGTGATTGCGGACGGTGTCGAGATCGCGTGCTCGCTCAGAAAGCCAAGATAGGAGTCGAGGTCACGACGGTACGCCGCCAACGTGTTCACAGACAGCCCACGCTCAATTGCGAGATGCCGGAGGAAGCGCTCTGACGCAACCACTAGCGTGTTGCCTGCCCCGCTTCGTGTCGACTCGCTCATCTGCCTCAGCTACCCGCGTGTGGCTAGTCGTTGTAGTTTCGTGGATGCCGCGGCCACGGCAACTCGGCATCGCCGAGCGTGTCCCAGCCTCTGTCGCGCCCCAACTGTGCGGCAAGAAGTCCCATGCACAGGATCGAGTTCTGGATGCGCCGGTCAAGCACAGCATCGACGGCATCCTCAAGAGGAACCCACCGCAGTTCAATGCCGGCTTCTTCCGCATCCCGCTCGAAAGTGTCACCGGTATCGCTCACGCCGCGAGCCAAGTAGATGCGAATCGCTTCGTTGCTGCCGCCTGGCGTTGTCAGCATTTCGCTCAGAACATGCCACGACTCTGCCTGCAGATCCGTTTCCTCAGCAAATTCGCGTTGGGCAGCGACCAGTGGTGATTCATTCGCGACGTCGAGCAACCCAGCTGGCAGCTCCCAGTCGCGCAAACGCACCGGATGCCGGTACTGCTTGATTAGCAGAACACGGTCACGCTCATCCATGGCCAACACCGCAACAGCACCAGTGTGGTTCACAAATTCGCGAGTGATCGTGGTGCCATCCAGATCAAATTCTTCACGGTCAACATTCCAGACGTGACCGGTGAACACCGTTTCGGTGCTCACCAACTGTGGGGTGACGCGGTCGTCGCTGAGCGAGTTATGCATCATCCTGCTCGGCTACTTCGAAGAGTCGGCTGGACTTTTGGCGCTCAAGTGCTGCAGCGACGAGACCACGGAACAGCGGATGGGCGCGGTTCGGGCGTGACAGCAGTTCAGGGTGCGCCTGAGTTCCAACGTAGAACGGGTGGACCTCGCGCGGCAGCTCGACGAACTCTACGAGGGTACGGTCGGGTGAGATTCCGGAGAACTTGAGTCCGGCATCCGCAATCTGCTGGCGGTACTCGTTGTTGACTTCGTAGCGGTGACGGTGACGCTCGGCCGCCGTCGGGGCGCCATAGATTTCTTCGACGATCGAGCCGGGCTCGAGGTTAGCGTTGTAGAGACCAAGGCGCATGGTTCCGCCCATGTCTCCCCCGGCGAGAATGTCGACCTGCTCCGCCATCGTGGCAATGACCGGGAACGTGCTGTCTGGGTCGAACTCGGTCGACGATGCGCCGGCGAGGCCAGCAACGTCGCGAGCGTATTCAATGACCATGCACTGCAGTCCCAAGCAGATGCCGAGAGCAGGGATGCCGTTTTCGCGAACAAACTTGAGGGCGCCGAGCTTGCCCTCAATGCCGCGAACACCGAATCCACCGGGAACGATGATGCCGTCGAGGTCACCGAGGTGCTTGGCCGCACCCTCGGGAGTCTCGCACTCGTCGGATGGAACCCAACGGATGTTGACCTTCGCGTTGTTGGCGAATCCGCCAGCGCGCAGTGCTTCCGTCACCGAGAGGTACGCGTCTGGCAGGTCGATGTACTTGCCGACGAGGCCGATCGTGGCTTCATGCTTGGGGTTGTGCACGGTGTCGAGCAGCGCGCTCCAGCCATCCCAGTTCACCGACTTCGCTTCGAGGCCAAGTTGGTTGATGATGTACGCGTCGAGTCCCTGGCTGTGCAGCATTTCGGGGATGTCGTAGATGCTGGATGCGTCGGTTGCGTTGACGACGGCGTCCTCTTCAACGTCACACATGAGCGCGATCTTGCGCTTGTTGGACTCGGAGACGGGGCGATCGCTGCGCAAAACGAGCGCGTCGGGCTGGATACCGATCGAGCGCAGTGCGGCAACAGAGTGCTGAGTTGGCTTGGTTTTCTGCTCACCGGAGGCGGCCATGAATGGCACAAGCGACACGTGAACGAAGAACACGTTCTTGCGCCCGAGCTCGTGGCGAACCTGACGAGCGGATTCAATGAACGGGAGGCTTTCGATGTCACCGACGGTGCCACCGATTTCGGTGATGATGACGTCGGGCTGCGGGTCTTCATCGCTGAAGGGGCCGGCGGCTTGCAGGCGCATGCGACGCTTGATTTCGTCGGTGATATGCGGGATGACCTGCACGGTGTCACCGAGATATTCGCCGCGGCGTTCTTTGGCAATTACTTCGGAGTAGATCTGACCGGTAGTGACGTTTGCTGCCTGGTTGAGGTTGATGTCGAGGAAGCGCTCGTAGTGGCCGATGTCGAGGTCGGTTTCGGCACCATCATCGGTGACAAAGACTTCACCGTGTTGGAAGGGGTTCATTGTGCCGGGATCCACGTTCAGATAGGGATCCAACTTCTGCATGACGACGCGGAGCCCGCGTGCTGTCAGCAGGTTTCCGAGACTCGCCGCCGTGAGGCCTTTACCGAGAGAAGAGACGACTCCTCCGGTGACGAAGATGTGCTTTGTTACGACCGCGTTTTTATTGTCCACCACGGGGTTCTATCGTATCCCACATTGAAGGGTTTTGTCTGCGCAGTGGAGCGTTTCACCGCCCATAAACTGCAGTAATTTCCAATTGAACGTTCCAACCAACTGGAATTGACCCGCTCGAGTTCGCTTGACAATGTCAAACAGACCAGACATTATTTATCTAATTGTTCTTCACTTTTGGGGGTGCACGTTGACGACTTGGAAATGGCTTTTGATCGTAACTTCCGCGATTGTTATCTTGGCAGCCGGACTAGCCCTTGCCCTACGATTGGAATTCGAGTGGCTGCGAATCGCAGTTCTCGTAGGCGTACCGCTAGCAGTTGCCATTACTATATCGACGGTAAAAACTCGCGAAAGAGCGAGATCCCGCACGATGGAACCGGGCAGCATCGAAGCGGCCCTCGATGAAACTGCTCGTGCAGGCGCCTTCGTCGATGCGATCATCGCAACTGCCGCGGCCTTGGCCCTCAGCGCAATCGTGGACGGCATAGCGGCGTGGGGAGCTTGCGCAGCCTTATTGACAATATTTGCCCTCTCATATTGGGTTCGAAGGCTGCTCGCTGGCCGGAGTCTCAGACATGCCAGTAGCCAATAGCGTTCGGCGCCACCGAAAAACTGCAGGGCTCACCCAGGAACAACTTAGCCAAATTTGCTGCGTCTCCCGGCAAACCATAATTGCAGTTGAATTGCGGACTCACGAGCCAAGTTTGTCTCTCGCTTTTCGTATTGCGATCGCACTCGAGTCATCTGTCGATGAACTCTTCAGCATTGAGAGTGCTCCGCTTAGGAGCACTCTCAATGCTCATCTGGTTTCTAATAATTGACGCACGAGTGACGCGCGTATTGCTGGAACAGATAGCTCTTCATGTTTTGCGGGCAAACGCCATACGTCGTTATCCACACAGCAGCGACGACAATTACTGCTGTGATGACCCCGCATGAGACCCAACCAATTGCCGGAATCACACACAGCGCTGCAGTGATCGCCGCGCCGCCCCCGCCAACTAATACTTGTTGGTCGAAGTTGTTGAGCAGAATGTATGGACCTCGAGCATCCGATCCGGCCCCAAGGCTGGGCGTGATCACGCCAACTTTGGGCACAACAACGCTGAAGTCGAATTCGCCACTCGGTACTGCAGGGTCGTCCACAGCGATGTGAAATGTGTACTCAGTTGCCGCAAAGGTTTCGTTCACAGTTCGAGGCACTTCACTCCCGATGAGGTCAGCCACAGCCTGATCCCACTGCTCCTCGGTCACCCCTGCGAGGTTACTTATACTAGTAAGCGCTGCGGGCGTGGGCTCCGCTTCGTTTGCCGATGCTGCTGGCGCGTAAGCAAACAGTCCCACCACCATGAGTAGCGCTGCGAGCATTGCAGCAATGGCAATCCGGTGAGCAAAAAGATGCGTCGATCTTATTGATGCGTTCATGTATTTCGCCTGTCCAGTTTGATCGCTTTTGGACGCTGCCCAGCGCCGTTGCCTTAGACATGTCGCTCAATGAGTCACGCTGACGAGTTTTAGTCCCATGCGATCCCTTTGGGTGATTATGGATAAATAATCACCTAAGTTCATCCTTGTTCAATAATTCTGGAAAAGCAAGAATTTATCATTAATGAATTCGTAAGAGTCCCGAGATCGACGATATTTTCACTCGCTCTTCTTAGCGGTATCTCATTAAGCGCGTTCAGATCTATGGTGACGTTGTTCGTCCGCCGATACTTCGAACTTCGCCGCCCTACAAGTTTCGGTAACTATCGTCTCGGTCCCGCCGAGGAACGCAACTATGCGTCGTGCGCCGTCTGGAGGAGTTCGCGCGCGTGAGCGAGTCCCGATTCGGAGTCCGGCAGCCCTGAGAGCAGTCGTGCCATTTCGGCAATGCGCGCTTCGCCCTCAAGCTTGTGAACGCTGGATGCCGTAACCGAGCCGTCATCACCCTTGACGACGCTGAGGTGGTTGTCAGCAAACGCGGCGACCTGTGCCAGATGGGTGACAACAATCACTTGGGCGGTGCGGCTGAGCTGGGCTAGGCGCTTACCGATCTCGATGGCGGCGGCACCTCCGACTCCGGCATCCACTTCATCAAAAATGAAGGTCGGCACGGGATCGTTGCCCGCAATGACAACTTCAATCGCGAGCATGACACGGGAAAGCTCTCCCCCGGATGCGCCCTTGCCAAGCGGACGCGGTGGTGCACCCGGATGAGGTTTCAGAAGGATCGAGACTTCGTCCTTGCCGCTGAACGAGTAGTCGCTGCGATCTTCGACCGTAACGATGATCTCCGCATTGGCCATGGCCAGTTGCGTAAGTTCGCCCGTCACTTCGGCCGAGAGTCGCGCAGCGTAGCGCGAGCGCACGTCACTCACTTGCGCTGCCAGCGTGATGAGCTCGGTCTGGTCTGCCTCAACTTGGGCCCGGAGGTCGTCGATGCGGGTGGAGTCGTTGTCGAGTTCGAGCAGACGCTGACTTCCGGTGTCGAGAACGTCGACGACATCGTCGAGGCTCACCCCGTGCTTGCGCACGAGAGCGGAAAGCTGGCTGCGACGTTCTTCGACCTGTGCGAGTTCACGGCTGCCGTCGGCATCCAACCCGGCAAGGTAGCCAGAAAGATCTGTCGAGATTTCACCAAGGGTGATGGATGCTGCAGCGAACGCCTCCGCAATGGATGCCAGCTGTGCATCGTGCTCGGCAACCCGCTCAAGCCCTCGCTGGGCCGTGGCAAGCATGGCGACAACATCGGAGCTATCGTCAGCAGCATCCGCAGATAGCACCGCGTGGGCACCTTCTGCCGCGAGGCGCAGTCCTTCAAGGTTGGCGAGACGATCGGCTCGTTCGGCAAGTTCTACGTCTTCCCCGCGGCGTACGTCAGCGGCTTCAATTTCGTCGATCGCGCCGCGAAGCTCCTCGGCCTCACGACTGCGGAGATCACCTTCCGCAACAAGTACATCGAGTTCGCCCTGCGCTGACTGCCACCGACGAAACACTGTTTGGTACCGATCGAGAACGGTCGCAAGGTCGGCGCCGGCAAATCGGTCGAGGGCATTGCGCTGTGCGGTAGTCGACTTGAGCCGTATTTGCTCCGACTGGCCGTGCACGACGACGAGCTGATCACCGAGCTCCGTGAGTACACCGACGGGGGCACTGCGACCACCAACAACAGCACGACTGCGACCTTCGCGCGCGACAGTGCGAACAAGCAACAGTTCGCCATCGTCGAGGTCTCCCCCGGCATCGCGAACGCGTTCGGCGACCGTCGAGGTTGGATCAATGAGCCAGCGACCCTCAACCGATGCTTGGTCACTATCCGCACGAATAGCGGCGGCGTCTGCGCGCTCGCCAAGCAGCAGCCCGAGCGCGGTGACAACCATCGTCTTTCCCGCACCCGTCTCGCCGGTAAGAGCGGTGAAGCCGGGGCCTAGCGGTAGTCGTGCAGAAGCGATCACTCCGAGATCGCGAATGGAGATCTCTTCGATCACGAGTCGGGTCCCTCCTCTGATGCTGGGCCACGCCATCCGTACACAGGCAAATTGAACTTGTCTACGAGTCGGTCGGTGAACGGTCCTTGCGCGAGTCGAGCCAGGCGCACCGGCACTGGCGAGCGTCGCACAATGACGCGTGCACCACGGGGTAGATCAAAGGCACGACGGCCATCGCACCAGAGCACACCGATGCCCATGTTGCGATCCATGACTTCGACCGCGAGCGCCGAGTCTGGTCCAACAACGATGGGTCGGGCGAAGAGCGCGTGGGCGCTGAGTGGTACAAGCAAGATGGCGTCGAGGCTCGGCCAGACGATAGGCCCGCCCGCCGAGAATGCGTAGGCGGTGGAACCGGTGGGGGTCGACATGACGACACCGTCGCAACCGAAAGTTGAGAGTGGGCGACCGTCGACTTCGATGACGACTTCGAGCATCCGCTCACGGCTCGCCTTTTCGACTGTCGCTTCGTTGAGGGCCCACGTCTCGTAGACAACCTCGGAATCGACCTTCACGCGCACGGAGAGCGTCATGCGCTCCTCAACGAGGTAGTCGCGTGCAAGTGCGCGTTCGACTGTGGAGGTGAGTTCTTCGCGTTCGCTCTCGGCGAGGAAGCCGACGTGACCAAGGTTGACACCGAGGAGCGGTGCGCTGCAGCCTCGAGTGAGCTCCGCAGCACGAAGAATCGTTCCATCGCCGCCCAGAACGATGACGAGCTCGAGTTCGCCCGTCTCGACTTCGTTGCCCAATCGGGAGACAGGAGACAGGCCTGGTGCAGCCTGGAGGATCGTTTCGTAGCTATCGGGCGCCAACACCGGCACAATTCCGGCGCTAATGAGCTGATGGCACACTGAAATTGCGGCGGACAACGATTCGGCGCGACCAGTGTGGGCTATTACTAGGATGTGGCGATCGGCCGTGTGAGAGTTCTCGGACTGCACCGTGCACCTCTCGTTCGTTGTGATGATTCGTATCGCTGCTACCGAGTGACGGCTTTAAGCGATCGCAAAAACCTGTAATCACCATTCTGTCGGATTCCTCGGTTCTATGGATCCGCTCTCGCAAATTGGGGGCGGCAAGATCACTGATTCCAGTTACTGCACAGAGCGAGTAGCCTGTCGGAGGGAGTCACCGATGACCGCAGAGCACGAACACACCCTCATTGCGTCGATTCAGCGCGCTCTGCACTTGGTCGACATGGTGGCGAATGCGACAAGGCCGATGCAGGTCAAAGCGCTGTCACAAGCATCCGGTCTAAGCCGGGGAACGACCTACAACATCGTGCGCACCCTGATCCATGAGGGCTACCTGTTGAACGAGCCGGATGGCCTCGTGCTCGGCACCCGCTTTCCGACCCTCCGCCCCGGCCACGATGAGGGCGTATTTCTTGCACGGGTGCGCAATACTCTCCGCTCCGTGACCGAGGAGCTCGGCGCCACCGCCTACCTTTCGCGGTTTAGCGATGGCGAAGCGCACATTATCGACATAGTGGATGCTGCGCCAAACCCTCGGGTCGAACTCTGGGTCGGCATCGACAACAGTGCCCACGCCACGGCGCTCGGCAAACAGCTTCTCGCCGAGCTCGACAACGAAGGGCGCCTCGACTATTTGTCGCGGCATCCGCTTGCCCAACTCACCCGTCACACCATCAGCGACCGCCGAACTCTGCTTGCACAACTCGAACACCACGCCGATGCCGCCATCGATCGGGAGGAGTATGCCATCGGCTACACCTGCATCGCAGTTCCGGTGCGGGCGCCCGACCTTACTGCGTCGATCGCGGTGTCGCTGCCCTCCGACCTGAAATCGATCGATTTGGATGCCATGGTACGGCGCATGAAGACATCAGCCGCCAAGCTGTCTCTCCAGTTGGGCGCCGACCGGTTCGGGCAGTTCACCATCTGAAATTCTGCTCCTGATATTTCTCCCGCCGCGGTCATAGTGTGAAGTTCACACCGTGCGACGGAGCACCCGCCTCGCTGCACGTACCCGACTGCGAGGAGAAGCAATGACGCTCTATCCCGAACTCACCGATGATAAACGTCGTGAGATGTTGACCATGATGGTGCTGATTCGCACCTATGAAGAAGCAATCCTGAGGGAGTACCACGCTGACAAGAGCCCCGGTTTCGACATTGGTGCCGGACTTGTCCCTGGT
>Ga0314774_1001524_pt1 | contig 14600 bp, 11 predicted proteins | sample MetaGCBIA2018_FD_204515 | JGI IMG/M metagenome (GOLD analysis project Ga0314774, IMG submission 204515) | Cryopeg brine microbial communities from Beaufort Sea near Barrow, Alaska, United States - CBIA 2018 | ecosystem: Environmental > Aquatic > Marine > Coastal | place: USA: Alaska | collected... | reverse complement strand
TAGTGGACAACCGCCCCCAAACAATAGACAAGGGGTTCTTTTTTGAAATTTACAATTTTCCGCCGGTAAACCCAATAAAAGCAATAGCTTTATATTCGTAGAAATTTATTTAGGACAGTATTGATGAAAGACTATTAAACTACCTCGGGGCAGAGCCCACGAGGTAGTTTAATTTCAAAAAAAAACAAATTCCAAATTCCAAAAAACAAACAGAACGAGGCAGAGCCTCGGGGAATTAAACCCGAAAAGATTAACTTGATTCATCAATTGCTATCTAATTTTATGTGTCAGGATATTGCCGTCACCAATTTAGTAGTAATAAAAAGATGAAGCTTGGTAAAGAACCCATTCTTCATTTAAGCAGAAAATGAAATAAATGTATACCAATATCCGAAGCTTTTAATCAATACCAGATCAAAATGAAAATAGGTATCTGTTCAGATCACGGTGGATATGCACTAAAGGGAATTATTCAGGAATTCCTTCTCAAAATGGGTTATGAAGTGGTGGATTTTGGTGCCTATAGTCTGAATGATCAGGATGATTATCCAGACTATGTAATTCCGCTTGCACGGGCAGTTGCAACAAATACCGTTTCTCGGGGAATTGCCATTTGCGGCAGCGGAATTGGCGCAGCTATAGCTGCAAATAAAGTAGCCGGCGTAAGGGCCGCGTTAATTACCGAACATTTTTCGGCACACCAGGGCGTTGAAGATGATGACATGAACATGATTTGCCTTGGAGGTTGGATCACAGGTATAGCCAGTGCCAAAGAACTCGTGCTCACATTTTTAAAAGCCAAATTTTCAGGTAAGGAAAGGCATCGCCGACGCTTGCAAAAAGTTTCGGACCTCGAAAAATAGTTCACCTCACAAAAGGCAGATTTTTTAAATATCAATATTTAAATGAAAAAATTAATTGTTTTTGACCTTGATGGCACATTGGCTCCAAGTAAATCTTCTATTAATGAGGAAATATCAACACTTCTCAGCAAACTTCTACGTGTTTCGCAAGTGGCCATAATTTCCGGAGGTGATTGGGCACAATTCGAAAAACAACTGCTCTCGAAACTTCCTCATGACAAATATTTGAAGAATTTATCCCTTTTGCCTACTTCCGGAACCAAGTACTATGAATATAAACCGGGTTGGGAAAAACGTTATTCGGAAGATTTTACGGAGGAGGAGAAAAAGAAGATTATAAGTTCATTAAAGAAAGCGGTTGATAAATCAGGCTTCAAAGTCAAAGATGTTTGGGGAGAACCAATTGAAGACCGCGGAAGTCAAATTACTTTCTCGGCATTAGGTCAAAAGGCACCTTTAGAAGAAAAGAAAAAATGGGATCCGGATTTTGAAAAACGCAAAAATATCAAAGAAATTCTTGAGCCTTCCATTTCTGAATTTTCAGTTCGTCTGGGCGGAACAACATCTATAGACATCACAAAACCCGGTATTGACAAAGCTTATGCGATCGGAAAACTTCGGGACATTCTGAGCATAAAAATCAAGGAAATGATTTTTATTGGGGATGCCTTATTTGAGGGCGGAAATGACTACCCGGTAAAAGAGACAGGTGTTACCACTATCCAGGTAAAAGGTCCAGAGGAAACAAAAATTGTCATCGAAGCTATTCTCGCCTGTTTAGACGAACATTAACATTCGGGACTTAATGAAGAAAATGAAACTTAAATAAAATTATATCATGGAAAAAAACAGGGTAAAACAGATTCACGGTTTTGGTCAGAGTATCTGGCTGGATTTCCTGGACCGGGAAATTATGGACTCCGGGAAATTAAAAAAACTTATTGAGGTAGACGGGGTGAGAGGCCTCACTTCAAACCCCGCTATTTTTGAAAAGGCGATCAGTAACAGTTCAGACTATGATGCGGACATAGCTTCGCTTTCAAAACAAAAAACCAGCAACGATGAAATCTTTTTCGGACTTGCCATCAAAGATATTAAACGTGCCGCCGATATTTTCAAACCGGTTTACGATGAAGCTAAAGGCGAAGATGGTTTCGTGAGCCTTGAAGTTTCCCCTCATCTTGCCCGCGATACCGAAGGAACCATAAAACAGGCAAGAGAATTATGGAAGGCTGTTGACCGGCAAAATGTAATGATCAAAATCCCGGGAACCAAAGAAGGTTTGCCCGCCATCCGTAAATGCATCAGCGAGGGGATAAATATTAATATCACCCTGCTATTCGGCTTGCCCCGGTATAGGGAAGTAACCGTCGCTTATATGCAAGGTCTGGAAGACAGGCTTAAAGCTAATCTGCCAATTGACCAGTTATCATCTGTTGCCAGTTTTTTCCTCAGCCGCATCGATGTTTTGATAGATCCAATCCTTGTTGAAAAAGGTCTGGATAATCTAAAAGGAGAAGTTGCCATAGCTTCTGCAAAGAAAGCTTATGAAATTTATAAGGAGGTGTTAAAGACTGACCAATTTATAAATCTTGAAGCAAAGGGAGCAAAACGCCAACCGGTATTGTGGGCGAGCACCAGCACCAAAGACCCTTCATATAGGGATGTGAAATATGTAGAAGCTTTAATAGGTAAGGAAACCATAGATACTATTCCAACGGAAACCCTTGAAGCCTTTCGCGATCATGGGCAGGCTGCAAACAATTTGGAAGATGATATGGCTAAAGCAAATCAGGTATTGAAAAAACTGAAAGAAAACGGAATTAATATAGATACGCTGACACAGAAGCTCGAAGATGAAGGCATTGAAAAATTCAATAAACCTTATGATACGCTTTTGGCAGGAATTGAAAAGAAAAGAACAAAGATAGAATCCTAAAACAGAAGGCTATGAAAACATTGGAGGTCCAGGTTGTATTTTTTGATGTTGGCGGCGTGTTGCTCAGTAATGGTTGGGGGCATGAATCACGCCAAAAAGCAGCAAAATTTTTCTGTCTGAATTATGATGAATTGAATATTTTACACAATTTTATTTACAATGTATACGAAATTGGAAAGATTAGCCTGGATGACTATCTGGACACGGTTGTATTTAACCTCCCACGGGATTTCACTAAAAATGAATTCAAAGATTTTATGTTCGCCCAAAGCAAGGAGCTTCCCGATATGTTGCAGTGGCTGATCAAATGGAAACAGGATTGCGGCTTCCGTATTATTTCAATCAATAATGAAGGCAAGGAACTCAATGATTATCGCATTGAGAAATTTGGATTGCACCAGTGTTTCGATGCCTTTATTTCCTCGGGTGAAGTAGGCATGCGCAAGCCCGATCCGGGAATTTATCGTTTGGCAATGGGTATCGCTCAGGTTAAGCCCGAAAACTGCGTTTATTTCGACGACCGGGCCATGCTTGTGCAGCAGGCACAAAAGATGGGCATCCACAGCTTTCATCATCAGGATTTTGAAACCACAAAAAAAAATCTGGAAACACTTAGAAACAAAGTCAAAAATCAAATAAAATGAAAAATAAAAAGGAAAACCTATATCAATTTGGGATGATCGGCCTGGGAACTATGGGACGTAACCTACTTCTGAATATTGCCGATCATGGCTTTTCCGGGGCAGGATATGATAAAGATCCCGGGAAGGTTTCCACCCTCAACGGACTGGATCAAAACAACCTGAAGGGATTTACTGATCTCAATAATTTCATAAAAAGCCTTGAAAGGCCACGGACATTGATGATGTTGGTGCCCGCAGGCAAAATTGTAGATACAGTGATCGCAGAATTACTACCCGTGCTAGACAAAGGGGACGTCATTATTGACGGGGGCAATTCATATTTTAAAGACACAGAGCGCCGTTACAAGGATCTGGAAGAAAAGGGGTTTCATTTCATCGGAATGGGGGTTTCAGGTGGCGAAGAAGGCGCCAGAAAAGGACCAAGCATGATGCCGGGTGGCGATAAGCAGGCTTATTTACAGGTAAAGCCAATTCTTGAAAAAATAGCTGCCCAGGTTAAGGGCGAACCCACAGTTACCTACATAGGACCGGGAGCAGCAGGTCATTTTGTAAAGATGGTGCACAATGGAATTGAATATGCCCTGATGCAATTAATTGCTGAAACTTACGAGCTATTAAAAAATGGACTCCAACTGGATAATGAAGCCATTCATAGAGTTTTTCAACAATGGAATAAAGGCAGGCTCCAATCTTTCCTTCTTGAAATAACCAGTGATATTTTTGCTTTTAAAAAACCCGGTGCCAATCATTTATTGCTGGACGATATAAAAGATGAGGCCAAGGCGAAAGGAACAGGGAAATGGACTTCACAGGTTGCAATGGATTTAAACCTGCCCATTTCGGTAATTGATACAGCCGTTTCCATGCGTGATTTATCAAAATATAAATCTTTGAGAACGCAAGCCTCTGCGATCTATTCTGATGAAAAAAATATCCCTCTCACAAATATTCCCGATGAATATATTGAAGAGCTGGAGCAGGCATTCTATTTTTGTATGGTAACCGCGTATGCACAGGGGATGCACCTGCTTTCCAGAGCATCGCAGGAATTAAATTACAATCTTGAACTGGACCAAATCGCAAAAATATGGAGAGGCGGATGTATTATACGATCGGCATTCCTGGAAGATATTTACAGCGCTTTCCAGACAGATAAGCAGCTTGATCATTTACTCCTTGATCCTGCTGTTCAGATTAACCTCAAAAAGAGTTTGCCGGGAATCAGAAAAGTAGTTTCTGACGCGGCGATCCATGGCCTGGCTTTGCCGGCTTATGCTACTTCACTGAGTTATTTTGACTCCTTCCGAAGCAAAAAATTACCGGCAAATCTCATTCAGGCCCAGCGCGATTATTTTGGAGCCCACACCTACGAACTTATTGGTAAGGAAAGGGTTTTTCATACCGAATGGCAATCTGAAGAGAAGAAATAATGGCATTATTATCAAATAAAGGGGACAGGATATTATAAATTTTAAAATCGGATTGGATTATGGAATCAACTATAAAAGCACAACCAACTATATTTATCATTTTTGGTGGAACAGGAGATCTGAATGCACGCAAAATAACTCCCGCGCTATATAATTTATTTTTAGATAACTGGTTGCCAGATAATTTTGCCATATTTGGAACTTCCAGAACTGAATTAACTGATGATAAATTCAGGAACGAATTATTAGATAAGGTAAATCAATTTTCAAGAAAAGGGAAAGCTGAAAAAAAGAAATGGACAGAATTTTCATCTCATATTTTTTATCAGGCTTCCGATTTAAATGACTCGAAGATATATAAGGAAATTGCAAGCCGGATTCTCCATTATAAAGAGGAATGGAAACAGGAACCGAATATAATTTATTATATGGCGGTATCACCCAATTTATTTTCGGTTATCGCAGAAAATATTTCAAATCATAAATTGACTGATAACCCCGATACTACACGCATCGTGGTTGAAAAACCTTTCGGTCACGATCTTAAATCGGCTAAATCATTAAACAAATTGTTATGCGGTATTTTTGAGGAAAAACAGATTTACCGCATAGATCATTACCTGGGTAAGGAAGCTGTTCAGAATATCATGGCTTTTCGATTTGCAAATTCTATTCTTGAGCCTATCTGGTCCCGAAATTATATTGAACATGTCCAGATCTCAGTAACTGAACAGTTAGGGATTGGAGAGCGTGGAGAATTTTATGAGGGTGCGGGAGCTTTGCGGGATATGGTTCAAAATCACGTGTTACAGTTGGTTTGCCTGGTCGCAATGGGAACTCCTATAAACTTTGATGCGGAAGAGGTGCGCAACCGCAAAGTAGATGTGTTGAGGGCTATTCGAAGATTTAAACCGGAAGACCTGCGAAAACAGGCTGTTAGAGGACAATATTGTAAAGGATGGATCGAAGGTAAAGAGGTATCCGGTTACAGGGAGGAAGAGGATGTAGATCCACAATCCAATACTGAAACCTTTGCTGCCATAAAATTCTTTGTCGATAACTGGCGCTGGCATGGGGTGCCATTTTATGTACGTACCGGCAAGCGCCTGTCTCAGTCTTCTTCAATTATCACTTTTCAATTCCGGGATGTTCCGCATGTGGTATTCCCCGCTGAAGCAACAGACAACTGGCAACAAAACAGGCTCATCATCAGCATCCAACCAGAAATGAGCATTCGCCTGCAACTACAAGCCAAAAGACCGGGTTTAGACATGGTCCTAAATACGGTTGATCTGGTATTTGACTATGCAGGTACTTATAATGTTGAATCTCCCGAGGCCTACGAAACCCTGCTATTAGAGATCATGACCGGAGACCAGACCCTTTTCATGCGTGCCGATCAGGTGGAAGAAGCATGGGAAATCCTGATGCCCATCTTAAATTCCTGGGAATCTAAAAAAAGCCTGAACTTTCCAAACTATTCCCCAGGTTCATGGGGGCCAGAAATTGCCGAAGCATTGATAGCCCAGGATGGCTTTCATTGGGTTACCCTGCCTATGGAAAAGAAAACAAAAAAAAGATGAGCTTTCATATCTTAAAAACGACACAGGAATTGATCAAAGCAATTGCCGGGCACTTTATAAGTGTTGGTAACAACGCAATTGCATCCAGGGGAGAATTTAATGTTGTTTTATCGGGAGGGAATTCTCCCAAAAAATTATATGAGCTATTGGCATCCTCTGGATATAAGGAACAGGTAAACTGGAAGAAGGTCAATTTTTTCTTTGGAGATGAACGAGCTGTTCCCGCAAATGATCCGGAAAATAACGCATATATGGTTAAAAGAACACTTTTCGATCCTTTACACATTTCGCGATCCAATATTTTCCCTATCAATACATCCCTTTCCCCGCAGGAATCAGCAAAAAGCTATACCGCAACAATTACCGCGCATCTAGACAGGCAGGAACTTCAGTTTGACCTGTTCCTTTTAGGTTTAGGCGAAAATGCACATACAGCCTCATTATTTCCTTATACTCCCGTTCTAACTGACAAATCGACCTCTGTACAAGCCGTTTTCCTGGAAGGACAAAAAATTTATCGCATCAGCATGACCGCTCCACTTATCAATCAGGCCCGGAATATCGCATTTCTTGTTTTTGGGCAGGGAAAAGCTGAAGCAGTGCACCATGTATTGGAAGATGAATTTGATCCGGAAAAATATCCGGCTCAACTTATCGATCCTGTGAAGGGAGAATTACATTGGTTTTTAGATGAAGCTGCCGCATCTCTTTTGGAGAAACGACATTAAACCGCTGAATTAATTAAAATTGAACTAAATTTAAAAAAATTATAAAATGTTACCAAAAATTGATCCCACACAAACTTCCGCCTGGAAGAAGCTCAAAGCTCATTATGCCGAAATGAAAACGGTTCAAATGAAAACGCTTTTTGATAATGACCCTGAAAGATTTAAGAAAATGTCAATTCAGTTCGATGACCTGATTTTCGATTATTCAAAAAATATCGTCTCAGCCGAAACACAGGAATATCTCCTGGAATTGGCTGCTGAATGTCATTTAAAACCTGCAATTGAAGCGATGTTTACCGGTGAAAAAATAAACGAAACTGAAAACCGGGCAGTTTTGCATACAGCATTGAGAAATTTTTCAGAAGCACCGGTTACTGCAGAAGGTGAAAATGTAATGCCCGAAATAAAAAAGGTCCGCCAGCAAATGAAAATATTTTGCGATAAAATTCATAGCGGAGAATGGAAAGGATATACAGGCAAAAAAATAAAACATATTGTCAATATTGGAATTGGAGGAAGTGACCTTGGGCCGGTAATGGTTACTGAAGCACTCCGCCCCTATTGGATGGAAGGAATTCAGGCTCATTTTGTTTCGAACGTGGATGGAACCGATATAGTTGAAACCCTGAAAGATCTGGATGCCGAAGAAACACTTTTTCTTATCGCATCGAAGACTTTTACTACCCAGGAAACACTAACCAACGCACATACAGCCCGGGAATGGTTTCTAAAATCGGCAGAAGATGAAAAGTATATTGCAATTCATTTTGTAGCCTTATCTACTAACGAAGAAGATGTGGTCAAGTTTGGAATCGCCCCTGAAAATATGTTTGTTTTTTGGGATTGGGTTGGTGGGCGATACAGTTTGTGGAGCAGTATCGGATTGTCCATTGCACTTACAATAGGATATGACAATTATGAGCAATTACTGAAAGGCGCACATGAAAGTGATGAACATTTCAGGAATACTGCTTTTGAAAATAACATTCCAGTGGTCATGGCCTTAATTGGTTTATGGTACACCAACTTTTTTGGTGCTCAAACCGAAGCTATCCTGCCTTATGACCAATACATGCACCGCTTCCCCGCTTATTTCCAGCAGGGAAATATGGAGAGCAACGGGAAGCATACAGATAGAAATGGAAAGGATGTCACTTATAAAACCGGCCCTGTTGTTTGGGAAGAACCGGGAACTAACGGCCAACACGCCTTCTATCAGCTTATCCATCAGGGCACAAATTTAATTCCCTGCGATTTTATTGCTCCCGCGATCAGTCATAATCCAATTGGAGACCACCATCCTATCCTGCTTTCAAATTTTTTCGCGCAAACCGAAGCATTGATGAACGGAAAAAGCAAAGAAGAAGTCGCCAAAGAATTGGAGGGAATGGAAAAATCACAAATGGATAAATTAATTCCGTTTAAGGTTTTTGAAGGTAACCGTCCCACGAATTCTTTTCTGTTGAAAAAAATAACCCCATTTTCTTTGGGATCGTTAATTGCGTTGTATGAACATAAAATTTTTGTGCAGGGAATTATCTGGAATATTTTTAGTTTCGATCAATGGGGCGTTGAGCTTGGAAAACAACTGGCGAAAAAGGTATTACCCGAATTAAATGATGATACCGAAGTTTCCTCTCATGACACTTCCACTAATGGATTGATCAATACATATAAAAAATGGCGTAAATAATCTAAAGGAAAAATGCGGGTTTCCGGTAAAGTTTCACATTATAAAGAAATACAGGATAAGATTGATTATCCCAAATCAGAATCACTTTAATTGAGACCCATCGATTCAACCTCGTTTTATTGAAACAAAAAAACCCCGATCTCTCAGGGCTTTTTTTGTGCTCCCAATGTTTCGGGAATGCTACTGGCCACTTTAAAAAATTGGTAACTTTTCCGTTTTAATTGGCGATGACCAATTTTTCATAAGATCTGCCATCACTGGTGATCAATTTACAAATATAAGTGCTGCCCGGAAGGCCTTTGCGGTCAAACTGCACCTCATAATTTTGGTTTGCATTTACGTATCCGGAAAAGGGAGATGCCACTATCCTACCTGTAAGATCGTGAATTTGCACAATTACAACGGCATCTTCCTTGAAGCTAAAATTTATTTGAGTAGTTTCCTTAAACGGATTTGGTGCGACCTTCATAGTTGTCAAAATTTCTGCTTCCAAGCTTTGGCTTCTGGCCAATAAATCTTTAGAAGTCACATTATTACCAAGTTCAGCAATAGCTTTCTCCATTTTTTCGCCAACAAAAAATGGCCTCATCATATCGTAATCTTCATGAGAAAGAATATGGCAGTGCCATACATAAAGACCTGGTTTATCAAAAAGTGCCTTAACGCGCGCTACATGACCGGGCAGTACCACAAAGGTATCTTTCAACCCAGCGTTTACAGCCGATGGCCCTTGAGGTTGCCCATTTAATTGAATAGATCCCGGATTGCCCGGAATAAATTTTTTAACGTTGAACTTTTGAGTATTGATTACCTGAAAATGAACCAGGTGTAGGTGAACCGGATGGGCATCGGGGGTGGTATTATAAATTTCCCATTCCTCAATAGCATCCATCGCAGGTTTCTCGGTAATTTCATCCATATATTCCATGGGGCCATTTACGACTGTTCCCAGCAGTGGTTTTATACGTCCGTATTCATCCAATCCTTCAAAAAGTGCCAACTGTCTCTTCACAGTGGGAGTACCCAATGCCGCAATTGGGGAACGAAGGTTTGTGGGAATCAAACTTGTATCTGTTCCATTAAGAGTTGTTGCAACCCTGAAGGCCATGATCTGGCCTGTTGTTCTCGGATTGGGGGTTTCTCCAAATGGAAATGGTGAACGGGCATTATTTTTAAGGATCAGCTTTTCTCCAGGCACAGCGGAAAAATCTACTATTACATCTATCCTTTCTCCTGGAGCAATTGCGATCCTATTGGTCAAAACCGGGGAATTGAGCAATCCTCCATCCGAACCAATCTGGTAAAAATTAACCCCGGGCAAATAGAGATCATAGAACCGGGAATCGGATCCATTCAAAAGTCTTAGGCGGTACTTCCTTGGCTCTACATCCAGAAAAGGCCAGACGGCACCGTTAACCAAAATAAAATCCCCAAACATTTCCGGAAGAGCTGTTACAGACTCGGGCCAAGTTGCGTCATCATCAAGATCGCCCGGATTAGACGGATAATAAAGGGAGCCATCTGAATAGAAAGAGCGGTCCTGGATAACAAGCGGGACCTCATATTTTCCGGAAGGCAGGCCGAGGCCGTTTTCGTTATCGTCACGCAAAAGGTAAAATCCCGCCAGACCTGCATATACGTTTAGCCGGGTAATTCCCATGACATGATCATGATACCACAGGGTTGCAGCTTCCTGATCATTAACATAAAAATAATCTTTCTTTACATAACGTGGCCCAATCTCACTATTTGGAGTAAACCAGGCCTGAGGACCTCCGTCACTATCAGATTCGACATGTCCACCATGTAAATGGGGTACTGTTGGAATCCCCTCAGTCTCCAGGTCAAAATCAAAGTGTATAAGTGACTCATCTATCGGTAACAGATGTGGCAGTACATTCCAGTCCGAATCTACCAATTCATTTATCCATTTCACGTTAACAGGGGTCCCTTTCAAGGCTTCTATGGTGGGACCCGGATAAATACCATTGTAACCCCAAACAGTTGTCTTAATAGTACCTCCGGAAGGATCTTTTAGACCAAGATCTTGTTCAAACTGAGACATACGAATAACATAATCATGACCTCCGGGATCCTCGGGTGCTGCAACCGCAGGATACGGCAAAACGTTCACGAACTTGGTTTGAGAAAGGGGATCGAGAAGGGTGGTAAATTGCGCTTGCAAAGACTGCCAGGCAATAAAAAAGGCGAGAAACATAAATAAATTTCCGAAAAACTGCAATGAATTTTTCATCATAAAAGTGTATTAGTTTGGTATTTAACGTTCTATTTAAGCTACGACATTTATTAATGTTAAAATAACAGATTTCTTTCATTTGAGAATTTCGGGTAATTTCCCCCATAGTCTCGAGACCCAGAAAAAAAATAAGAATTCAGAAACTTCAGCAAACATTGATATTTATTTTAATCCGATTTTAGTTTTTTCTTAATATCTGGCACCTCGTTAGATACTGAAAAAAGAGGGAAAGAGTCGAAAGGTTTTAGCTTTTCGGAAGAATTAAGCAGAAATCGCTTTTTGATTAAAAAAGCTTTGGAACAGTAAAAAAAATTTTTGAATTCTTCGCGCAAATCAATGGTTTACAAATATTTCACGACTTTATTTAATAGCATAAAAAAAACCCTGAGAGATCAGGGCTTTTTTTATGCTATTGTAAAAATGAACCTCAGCAACAAGGAAATAGCTCCCTTGCTTAATATCTCTGTGCGGGGCGTGGAAACAGCCAGGTACAGGGTAAGAAAAAGATTAAAAGTCCAGGAAACTAACTTCATTGTCTTTTTAGAAAGCTTATCTGAACCTGTTCCCAAAGAATAGCTCTCTATCACAAAAAGCACTTAACGGTTCTTACACCCGCTTTTTACATTTAAGGATGGTGTGGTAACTATTTCCTATTAATGGAAATTCCTTTATCACTTCCAATCCAGCTTCTTTTATAAGGTTTCTCATCACTTTTATACTATACATTTTGCTATTGCCATTGGCTATTGTTGTAAAGTAAATCGAGGTACCAGTCAAGCAATACTCAGCAGCAGGAAATTCCTGATTGTCAATAAACGGCTCCATGATATAAATATTGGTATTTTCATCGGATGCCTGGTATACATTCTTTAAAATTTGAACTATTTCCCTGTTTGAAAAACAATCCAGGAATTGACTCATCCAAACGGTATCAGCACCTTGAGGTATTTTTTGAAAGCTATCCAATAAATTGATCTGATGAAAGTCTATTCTATCTGTTAAACCTCTTTCTTCAACATTTTTTCGTGCAACATTCAGTTGGCCCGGTAAATCAAGTATTTTAACTTTTACATTGGGATCGTAATCACAATATGCAAAAGCCCATTTCCCTGTATTACCACCAATATCAAAGATATACCTGGGAGGTGTTTGGTTTACAATTTTTAATGCAAATGGAAAAGCATCATCAGAATAATAGTGATCAAACTCAAACCATGAGGTTTTAACTTTTTCAGGCAAATGAGCCAGGCCTTCATATACGTTATCCCATTCCCCAAATATTTTTAATCCTTCCGGCTTCCCATTTTTGATACTTTCAGTTAATGATTTTGCTCCATCATAACAAACATCATTAACAAAATTAATATTCACTCTCGTCAGGTCATCCTTTAAAATAAAGTGACCAATTTTACTCAGTTTAACAGTATCATCATCAATGTATTCAACGACATCAGAAATTTTTGCAGCTTCCAAAAGTACTCTTACCCCATAATCTGAAAGATTCAATGAAGTATAAATATCTTTAATTTTAATCCCTTTCCTATGTTTAGAAATATATTCTAATATCCCTAAATCTCGTAATGCAACCATGCATTGAAAATAAATTGGAGCAAAAGCTAATTTCTGAGCTTCATATTTTGCATCCATTGCGGTTATTGTCTTATTCATAGGTAGATATCTATTGTTTTTTTATTGGTCATAACTTGTCCCGATAATTCGGGATGTAATTCGCATATCCCTGCCTGCCGGCAGGCAGGTTCATTGGCAATTGCATCAAGTTTCGGTTATGCTCATTTCATGTTCATCATTTTCAAAATTAATTGAATACCATTTTTCCTGCAACTTTTTATTATGTCGAATTTATAACTAGCATTATTGAACTTGACAAAACTAATTATTCAATTGAAAAAAACAGCGTTTTTAACCATCTTATTAGGATTTTTAAGCAGCACAAAGATACTAGTCCTGCAATATTGGTGTTCAAAAATCAATAATTTATATCATTGAAAAAAATTCATTTTAGGGTATAAGAAAAGCCCTCATTTCTTAGGGCTATTTCCTCTTTGCTCCCGATGCTTCGGGATTGCGATCTGGACGAGTCCAGAAACTACCGCCGAAACTCGTAATAAATTGGTACCTCCCGATCCCGGCTTTTTACAAGCAACGATCTATGCACCTTAAATATAACTTTAACAATTGATCCATCGGTAGAACGGGTACTTAAGTTGCCAAAAAATAGGGGGCTTTTCTATTACATTTTCTATCTAAACCTTCTATGCCTGCCTTCACCGGGAGTGCTCCCTCCGAAATTACCTAATTTATAAGTAAAACTAAGCATTGCATAACGTGTCAGGATTAAACTTCGGGTGTCCTGAATGTAATCATCACCGATAATTCGACGGGTATCCACATTTTGATCCAGCAAATCGTAAACATTAACTTTTATCGATGCATCGTCATTCAGGAATTTGTAACCAAGGCTCATATTCCATAAAATTGAAGTATTATCAAAGCCCGGGGAGACATTTCCGAAGTAATTGTAGGAAATATCATTACCAAAAACCACATTTTTTGGCCAATAGGATGTAACTCCCAAACCTACGCGATGATTAATGATCTCTTCATCCCTGTCAGGATTTATATCATAACTTATATTTTGATACGATAGATCGTAATTAGGGTTAATTTCAAAAAGTTCTTCTATAGCATACGTGAACCCGATGTTAGGACTAATGGAATAACTCTCGGCGTTGTATTTAACAGCATTAATGAAACCAACATTTTTGTTGTATGAAGTATTTAATCTTATTGAATATCGAAATTCCGTATTCTCATCTTTAATTTGCTTGTTAAATGATGCCCCAACATTGGCATCTTTAGATCCGTTGACATTAGTATAGGTAGTATTTCGAACCAAATCGTCATCTACAGTTGTGACCGAAACAACTTCATTATCTGTAAAACTCATGTTAATCCAACTTGAAAATCCGCTCCTGGTAGCAAAATCAAAATTCCGGTAATCGAAATTTATTCTTTGCCTGTAGGATGGCCTGAGTTCAGGGTTTCCCACAACAATGTGCAAAGGATTGGTGCGATCCACCACCGGCTGTAACTGTCTTATAGAGGGAATGTCTGCACTAGTATCGTAGCGAAGGGAAAGACTTTTGGACCTTTCTATCTCATATCTAACTCGTGCCCTTATAAAAAGATTGTTATAAGCGTTATCAAAAGAAGTCTCTTCAAGAAAATTTTCATTTTCAAGGCTTGTGTGAATTAATCCGAAATCTGTGTTAATTCTCCAACTATCACCTTCATAATTTAAACCCAAACTTGGGGTATGTCGCTTACTTGTCACATCGAAATCGTTGCTTAAAACATTATTCAGAATATTATAAGCACCATCTCCATTTTCAGCTTCATATACAAATCTTTTATTTGTTGAATTGGAATAATCAAAATCGTA
>Ga0314774_1001523_pt1 | contig 14606 bp, 9 predicted proteins | sample MetaGCBIA2018_FD_204515 | JGI IMG/M metagenome (GOLD analysis project Ga0314774, IMG submission 204515) | Cryopeg brine microbial communities from Beaufort Sea near Barrow, Alaska, United States - CBIA 2018 | ecosystem: Environmental > Aquatic > Marine > Coastal | place: USA: Alaska | collected... | reverse complement strand
TAATCATCGTATAGACAACAGCCTATGCAGACCGCATTGGGAGAATGATCTTTAGCTTGGAAGCCAAGAGCTTTGTGATGATTCTATGAGAACAGTTGCCGCTGTTCGCCTTTAATATGATTCATAAAAAGCAACAATTGCCTATCAAGAATTTATGAAGGAGTTGATAACAAATGGATAAAAGCAAGATCAAAAGAACTGAAAGCTTTGCATCTATATTCGGTGATGACTTTAATGAGTCACCAGCGAATAAAAGTGAAGGTGCAACAGACTTGATGTTAGAGCAACTAATCCCTTTTCAAAATCATCCGTTCAAGTTGTATGAAGGTGAACGTTTTAATGAAATGGTGGAAAGCATTAGGAATTATGGTGTCATAGTACCCATAGTTGTACAGAAAAAAGGTCTGAAGTTTGAAATCTTAAGCGGCCATAACAGAGCTAATGCGGCCAAAGAAGCAGGATTAGAAACGATACCTACTGTCATAAAAGAAGGATTGACAGATGAAGAAGCAATATTGATTGTGACAGAAACGAATCTAATGCAAAGATCTTTTACTGATTTGGCTCATTCAGAGCGAGCTACTGTTATTGCTACAAGGCACAGTGCAATTAAGCGGCAAGGAGTTAGAACTGATTTACTAGATGAAATTGAAAGGCTATCTAAAGCCCCTAACTTATCAAGGAAATTAACTTCGGCTCCATTGGATCCGAAGTTGGATTCAAAAAAGGAATTGGGTCAGGAGTTTAATCTCTCAAGAGCCTCTATAACAAGATATCTAAGAATTGACAAACTTAATGAAGCACTAAAGTCACAGGTCGACGAAGGTAAAATCGCAATGCGAGCCGGAGTCGACCTTTCCTATTTGTCATCAGAGAATCAAGAAATGATAGAGGCTATTGTCTCAGAAGATACCTTTAAAGTTGATATGAAAAAGGCATCTATGATAAGAACCTATGAGGACGAAGGGAAGCTCAATTGGAAGACGGCAAAAGAAATTATAACGGGTGAAACCATGAAAAATCCTAATAAGCAAAAACCTATCAAAATTCAGTCTAAGATAATTAGTAGATTTTTTACTTCTAATCAGAATCTCAAGGATATTGAAAATATCCTTGAGAAAGCACTGGAGATGTATTTTAAAAAACAACAGGAACCAGTAGATATGAAGGAAGAAGAGGGAGATGAGATGCTTATTTGAGTGATTTATTAATTTCAGTAACTAGAAGACCGACAATGAAAGCTCTGCTTTCATGAGGGCAAGCTTCCCATTTGTTTAACAAATGGTGTTTGAATATTGGGATGTATCCCAAACCCTCTGATAATAATTGAAATATTGAAATAAAGTATAAAAATTATATATGGGGTAATCACTAATATTAGCCAATACGTATCCTTGTCCGCACTGGACAAGGATATTTTTTTGTCCAATGATATGAAAAAAATTACTCCATTACGAGGATTAACTGCTCTTAATCATGTGGTTTTTTCTGCATTATAAAATAGTTTATAGAATTATATAATTATAAGAATGCGATCAGTATAAGGAGGTGTAATGATGAATCTTAATCCAAATGAACACAAGCTTTTGCTTGAAATGATACAGCATGATATAATAAATAATGACGTGCTGGAAGCATTGATAAAAATGAAAAAAGATAAAATAAATGAAGTTCATCATTACAAAATTACCGAACCAAACAAATCAGTAACACGTTGGCAAACTTATTTGAAAGACGAGGAGAATGGAAGGAAGAAGATTGTAGCACCTACAGAAAAAGAGTTGTACAAGAAATTATATGATTTCTATTTTCCGCATGAAGGTATTACTGTTAACGATCTTTTTCCTAAATGGATAGAAAAACGTCGATTACAAAATTTGTCTGACAGAACAATTAGAAGAAATATTAATTATTGGAATAAGTATTATGTGGGTCATTCTATTATTAAAAAGAAAATGACAACAATTACTTTCGAAGAAATAGAAGAATTTTTTCACTTAATGATTCGAAAGTATGATTTGACAGTAAAAGATCTAAATAATATGAAAATTGTTTTAGTAGATATTTTCAAGATGGCAGTCAGACGAAAAATCATTAATGAGAATCCTTTTAAATATGTTGAGCTTAATGCATCTTGTTGTAGACCACCAGTCAAAAAAACTGACGCTGAACGAATTTTCCTTCATGATGAGAAAATTTTATTCTTTGAAGAATTGAATAAAGATTTGCAATATAGACCGAGTATAACTGACGGATTTGCAATTTTTCTATTATTCAAATTAGGATTGAGAATCGGTGAAGTGGTTGCATTGAAATTTTCTGATGTTAATTATAAACATTCAGAAATACATATTCATAGGATGGAAACTAAAGTTGAGGATAAAAAAGGCAAGTTGGTAATATCAGTAGTGAATCATACGAAAAAGAAGAGTACATCAGGTGATAGATTCTTACCTATTAGTGAGTATGAGCTTAATCTGATAACAAAAGTCATAGAAATTAACAAACAATATCAATATTTTGACGATGACTTTATTTTTTGTGATGAGAATGGTAGAACACCAGCAAGTGCATTGGACTGCCTTATTCGTAAACTAACAAGAAAAGCTAACATTAACGATAAATCTGCTCATGATATTAGAAGAACTGTAGCATCAGAAATGTTTAATAATGGAGTTCCAATTGAAGTTGTTAGAGATTATTTAGGACATTCAATTATCGAAACAACTTGGGGCTATATTTATAATAACCTTGGAAAGAAGAACACATCTTCGATGATACATGAATCATTGAGTAGTATGAGTGGGTTCGAGGTACCTGTTCTCAACTGTTCTCAAATTGATGAAATAAAAAAACCACGAGAGCCTTGTAAATAAGGGCTATCGTGGCTTTACATTTGATGCAGCCGGCGGGACTTGAACCCGCACGGGGCTAACCCCACAAGATCCTTAGTCTTGCGCGTATACCAATTCCGCCACGACTGCTAAATCTATTAAAGCGATAGGCTTGCTACCACGTCAGATTACTTAGTGTATTATACTAGAGATTTTCATAGATAGCAAGAGCAATTATCAAATATTTAATAAAATATTTGATATACAAACAGATAAGGGCTGTACACGCAGAACAACCCTTATCCGACTAAATCAGAGACCTGTTATTCAACCTCAAAAACCAATATACCAAACTCAACTTTTGCTTGCAGAATTCTTTTTAATGATTCATTGATTCGAGATACACTAATATCACCATTTTTAACAGCCGTCAAAATAGCATTATAAGTCAATTCGAAATCATCAGGAATAAGTATAAGGTCTCCGCCGGCTTTAAGTAACATAACACCAACTTCTTCCGGTGTATAATAATCAGTAATCGCTTGCATTCTGAGTGAGTCACTCAGAACTAATCCTTCATAACCTAAGTCTTTTCTAAGAAGTTCAGTGATCATATAAGGTGATAAAGAAGCGGGGACATTATCTCCTGTAATCTCAGGTGCGCTTATGTGTCCCATCATGATAGAAGGAATATCATTCTTAATAGCTTCTTTAAAAGGTTTAAGTTCTATTGAGTTTAGCCGATCAAGATCATGGTTGATAATCGTTATGCCAAGATGGCTGTCAGTGGCGGTATCACCATGACCTGGGAAGTGCTTGCCTGAAGAGATGACTCCGGCTTGTGATAAACCGTCTGCGAAGGCGGACCCTATCTGGCCAACCACCTTAGGATCAGAGCCGAAAGAGCGATTACCAATAACAGGATTATCAGGATTTGTATTAACGTCAAGAACAGGAGCAAAGTCCATATTAAAACCTAGTGCTTTTATCTCAAGACCAAGGTCATATGCCAATTGTGTGATTTCTTCAGAAGTTTTGGTGCCAAGTTCGCTGGCATCAGGCAAATGAGTAACGCCAATATCAGCGTTTCCAAGGCGTGAGACCAAACCGCCTTCTTCATCAATGCTTATGAATAGTGGGATAGCTAAGTCTTTCTGAAAACTTGAGTTCATACTTATCAATTGCTCTCTTGATTCGATATTTTCTGCAAAATAAATGACGCCACCAACTTGGTAGTTTTTAAGAAACGAATTTATTGTTGATGTGTAGTCTTTGATTTGGTATTCATCTGTCATTCCATAAAAATCAACAATAAATAATTGAGCTATCTTTTGTTTCAAGGTCATTGAGTCGATAAGTACGTCAATGCTATTGGCGGATTCTAATGAAGTTTGGTTCGTTGTTTTTTTACTGGCCAAAGGTTCGTCTATTGTATCGGATTCAGTCTTATCTGAGTCGGAACCTGGTGAATTAGATTCTGTTGTAATGTTATCATCTCCATTAATGTTATTTATGGTGTTTTGCAAACTATTACCTTTTAGATCTTTGGTTTCATAAAGGCTTTTGTTGCATCCGGTTATCATAAAAGCTAGAATTAGAATGTTTATCAGTGTTAATAAATATCTAAATCGACTTGATTTATTGAAACGGGTAATTCGAAGTTTTAAATGCATATTTTTATTATTCAACGTAATGTCCTCCATTTTTCTTTCATTATAACTGAGGTTTAACATTAACACAACTTTACATCAACTCTTCCCTATGGTAAAATTTTCAAGCAGCTATAAGCACACATGACATTGGAGGATTAATAATTGAAGAAAAAGGTGAGTTCAACACTTATAAAAAGATTTATTGCTTATTACAAACCGCATTTAGCTCTATTTATATTGGATATGGCTTGTGCATTACTTGTAGCAGGGATTGATTTAATGTTTCCAATGTTAACAAGAAAAGCACTGCAAGATTATTTGCCGGATATTGGCTCAACAAATGGCGATTTCAGACCGTTTATAATCTTTGTCATTGCACTGGTCTTACTCTATGTAATTCGAACAGTGTTCCAATACATTGTTGATTTTTATGGTCATATCTTAGGTATTCGTATGGAATATGATATGCGCAAAAAACTATTTGGACATCTTCAAAAATTGTCATTTAAATTCTATGACAAGAACAGAACAGGACATTTAATGTCGAGAATGATTAACGATTTAAATGAGATGACTGAACTTGCACATCATGGTCCGGAAGATTTGTTTATTTCTTCGGTTATGTTGATCGGTTCATTCTTTGCATTACTTATGATAGAGTGGCGTTTAGCGTTGTGTGTGTATTTCTTTATTCCGATTTTAGTGTATTTTGCCATTAATAGACGGACTAAAATGAGCCGTAGCTTTAAAGCAGTCAAAGAAAAAATAGCGGGAGTCAATGCAAGTCTTGAAAGCAGCTTATCAGGTATTCGAGTAGCTAAAGCGTTTACCAATGAAGAATATGAGATCAGTAAATTTGATGAAGGCAATCTTAGATTTAGAGGCGCTAAAGATTATGCATATAAGAATATGGCCATATTCCTAAGTGGAATGGGCTTTTTGACGAATATTCTTAATGTAGTCGTCCTTGGTTTTGGTGGTTACTTCATATATACCGGCAGCATGGATTATGCGGATCTTATCGCCTTTACATTATATGTAAACTCATTTTTAATGCCTGTTCGTCGACTGACTCAGTTTGTTCAGCAGTTTGAATCCGGCATGACAGGTTTTGAAAGATTCATTGAGATTATGGATGAAGAACCTGAAATCCAAGATAGAGCAAAAGCCATTGAAATAAATAAAATTGTAGGTAATATTGAATTTAAACATGTGCATTTTGCCTATAACAATTATGAAAAAGTTTTACATGAGATAAACCTGCATATTCCCGCAGGTAAGACACTAGCCCTTGTTGGGCCGTCCGGTGGAGGTAAGACTACATTATGCCATTTGATCCCAAGATTTTATGAAATCGATAAAGGTAATATACTACTAGACCAGACTGATATTCGGGATATCAGAATAAGTTCACTTCGAAGTCACATTGGTTTAGTATCCCAAGATGTATATCTTTTTGCAGGAACAATTCGTGAGAATATATTATACGGTCGTATTGATGCAACAGAAGAGGAAATGATCGATGCAGCTGAAAGTGCAAGGATTCATGAGTTTATTGAGTCGTTATCCGACGGTTATGACACTAATATTGGCGAACGAGGCATTCGACTTTCAGGGGGGCAGAAGCAAAGGATAAGCATTGCCAGAGTATTCCTCAAAAATCCTGAGATATTAATACTTGACGAAGCAACCTCCGCATTAGATAATGAAACGGAGCAGATGATTCAAATGGCCCTTGAGAAGCTATCAAAAGGAAGAACAACCATTGTCATTGCCCATCGGCTTTCAACGATACAAAATGCAGATCAAATTGTTGTTATTACTGAAGAAGGTATCGTTGAGCAAGGCACACATGAAGACTTGTTAGGTCAAGAACAATTGTATTCAAAACTATATCATGCACAATTTAAAGGTTATATTCCTGATAGTTTATAATGATCAAAGAGAGGTTATGTATTGGAACTTATTGAAGAGGATAGGCGTGATTAAACAGTGTAAAGAACGCCTTTAGGAGTTTTAGATTAAGTGGCTAAAATTCCTGATTAATGATTTAAAAATAATCAAAATAAAAATTCGAAAAAGTGTTGACGTGGATGTAATGCGTATGTTATACTTCATCAAGTCGGTAGGGATTGCAAGATTGAAAGCGACAGGGTGACCAAGGTTATTGACCAAGGTTATTGCAGTAATAAAAACGTAAATACCTCTAACTGAGACTAAGGTTTCTGCATCAATCCATCTGGCTTGATACATCTCCCTAAATCCCAATAAGAATGATTTACTTCATGCATGAGTGGCTCAGTGGTAGAGCATCGCCTTGCCAAGGCGAGGGTCGCGAGTTCGAATCTCGTCTCGTGCTTAAACAATGAAACTCTTAAGACTTTGTATAACAAGGTTTTAGGGGTTTTTTATTTTTATTTACTTTGAGTCCGCTTGAGTCCGTTCATTGATTTAAGAGATTTCGCAATCATACGTGAACGTTTGGCTTTAGAGATGTTGTCATATATATAACCCCATGTTGTGCTTTCTTCCTCATGACCACAAAAATCTCTAATGAGTTCTAACGGAACTCCTTTAATATGCAATTCAGAGGCCACCGTTCTTCTTATATCATGTGCAGATTTCACTTCTATACCTGCTGCTTTGCAGCATTTTCTAATGCGATTATCAATTGCTCTAGCCATACTCCTACCATCTTCATCAATAAATATAAAGCCTTGATCCTTATAGTTATATTGTTTGTTAACGGCAATAATTTTTTTGAAAAGGTCAATCTCATAGTCACCTAAAGGCGAAAATCTATCGCTATTACTTGTCTTCGGGTATTCCACAACTATCGGCCTTAGAACACCATCCTCATCTTCTTTAAGGGATTGCATTCTTTGGATGTGAAATTTCTCCTTCTTCAAAGTCTAAGTCAATATAAAAAACCGGGACTTCCAGGTTTAGGGGTCAGACACCTTGTTCACAAAGTGAACTTTCTAATCATTTAACTTGATTTTCTTTTTTGTGCATTTAATTCCTCAATTAGTTTGTTAATAGTATTATCACAACATTGATTAATCTGGCATTCCCATAATGTTATCAAAACTAAAGTGACAGTCACCACAATTCAGACAATTGTTAGAAAATTGAAGTGAATTATATCTCTTTGTGTGGTGAAAAGGACACTTTCCACAGAGGATTATATATGAGATTTTCATCAAAATATTTTGTTGGTCCGGGTGATTGACTGAAGTTTTGATAAAGAATATACTTAATATAGTACTTATTATTATGTGGGATTTCTAAAATGAGTATCTATAATTAAAATGATTTTTGGAATGGCATATTTAGAAAGTAATAGAAAGAGGGATAAGATGGAAAAATTTTGCAGCAATTGTGGAAAACCATTAGATGAGGATTCGACCTTTTGCGGTTACTGTGGTATACCGGTCAGTGGGAAACCGACCCCTCAGAGAGTGTCAAATATTCCCGACAAGCGGTTAAACACAGCAAGTAGGAGAACGGGAGTAGTGGTGAAGGTTGTTGGAATCCTATCTGTGGTGTTGATTATCGGTATTCTTATCGTTATTATGAAAGGTCGAATGTCAGAAGATGAACCGGATGTAGCGGCTATGACGAACAGTGATAGTGCTGAAAAATCTACTAATAATGCTGAAAATGAAACTCCATGGGTAAATTCGATGGAGGCAAAGACAGAAGAAAAGACAGAAGAAAAGACTCTGGCAGAATCTCAAGAAGAACTCCAAGAAGAACCAACAGAAACGACCCAGTTGGACACCCAAAAACAGAAAGAGGAATCTTTGGTTACTGATGGAGTGGACGGAATCGTTAGTGCTGAGTCTTTATTATTAGAAGAAATCAGCGGCAAATGGAGCGGTGTTATAACACAGAATTCTTCAGGAGAAGCGGTATTAGATATGAGTATTGAACTTATATTGACACCGGAATCTGAGAGTTCAGGTACATTATTGTTTAAAAGCTTTGGAGGCACTTATGCAAATGGTGATTCCTTCGAAGATACAGAAGAACATACTTTGGAATTTACTTATGAAAATGACACGCTTTACTTCACAGTGTCAGATAACGGATTGACATTTTCTGTTATTTTTATTAAAGATAATGGAGAAGTTTATGGTTACGGATACACAGATGAAGTGAATCAAACCTATTATGGAATTGTCATGTTCAGAGACTGAAAGAGGTAGAATATGAAGAAATGTAGAAATTGTGGGAAACAGATTCCTGATACTGCTTTGTTTTGCAAGTTTTGCGGTCAAAATATTGAATCAGAGAGTTATAAGGATACATATTCTAAAGTTTGTTCTCATTGCAACAATGTAAATTCTATGGAACATAACTTTTGCAAATACTGTGGATATTCCTTGGAGCCTCTTGATACATCTACAAAGGTGAAGACTAAACATATCTGGAAAAAAGTTTTATTATCCGTATTGGTATTCGTGGTTACATTGCTTTTTGTCATAGGTATAAGGAATGTTATTTTTGATGGAAACGCAGATGAAGCATTAAGTGCTGAAAATCTTGAAATGATAGGAATTCAGTTTGATGGTAGTGGGGATTTTTTAGAAAAATACGAAAGTGGATTATGGCCGGAAATGCACGAAGTTTCAGTAAGCCAAGCTTGTCGTATAAGTTTTGAATTGAATCCCCATAATAAAGAATACAATCTTGAAAAAATCACGGTAACCGATACGGAAGGAACATTGGTTGATGTTGATATCAGTGTCGAAGACAATATTGTGACCATACAACCATCCCAGTCGTATTTACCCGGTCATTTTTATCAGATTAATATTGATGCTTCTTTCCAAACCCAAAAAGGGATAACGTTGGCTGATGCTGAAACCTTCGTGTTTTCGACTCAACCTTCGGAAATATCCACGTTGTTGACCAGTGAAAAGGTACAGCCTTCTGATTCGAAACAACGGGTTGTTACACCTGAAGGAGCAGCTCTTGTGATTCCTGGGGGGCTGTTTTCAGAAGAAAAGACAGTTGAAATCAAAATGATCCAAGGTGCGATGGAACAGATTTCGACTATTGATCAGGTACAGTTGGCAGTTTATGAATTAAGTATAAGTGAAGAACGATTATTTAAGCAGCCACTGTTTATTGAATTGCCGGTGGATTTTTCACAGGTTGAAACTGAAATCCCCAGTGAGTTTGTATTTAAAACAAGCTATTGGGATGAGATAATTTACCGATGGGTAGATGCCCCTTGCATGATTGACAAAGAAAACAGCCGTTTGATTATACCTACTTATCATCTGACCAAATGGTCAGTAAATGCTATAAAGGCAGATGGACATATTTATAATGAATATTTTTCACTATATTATTCCAGCGACGAGATGAAGCAATATGAAGCGGGTCTGATGCCTTTTGATTCGGCGGTATATATTGATGAAGTATTTGATGCGTTTAATGAAGTGAAGGAAAAATATGAAAAGGCAGGATTCAGGCCGTTGGAAAAAATTCAAGGGGTACAGGAAGTGTATCTGGAAGAATACCCTCAGGCGATTCAGGTTCCTTATTATAATATATATCTTACAGGTAATGTAAAGGATGTGAATGCAAGTCGGAGTAAGTATACCGGTAGTATTACTATTCCTGTGGATGATGCGTTCAAGTTTAATGGGGTGAACTATTTTCAGATTGCCCATGAACTGTTTCATAATTTTCAAAATCGATATTATTATGCCATCGGTATGTCAGAGTTCGGAACACCTTTTACAACTGCACCGTCGGACCAGTTTCTGATTCGTCAGTGGTGGTTGGAAGCCAGTGCGGATTATGCAGCAGGACGCATTGCTTATCCAAACGGGGACAGACCAAACAAAGACATGGGTGGAATTATCAGTGCCAAACATCTGGAAAAACCGTTGATCTATTCACCGAGTTCCTTGACTTTTTGGTCGCCTGAAGATCGGCATTCATATAATAACGCTTGGTTGTTTGAGTTTCTGGTGACAGAAAAGGGTATTGATTTCAAAGATATGTTTGAAACAGTGGCTTCATACTATAACCCTAGTATTTACAGCAATTTTGTTTCCTATTTGCTGACTAAACAACTTGATATCAATGAAGTGTACAGTGATTATGCTAAGTGGTGGTTTTCAAATCCGGTAAGTCCTTTAAGTGATACAGCAAGAGAATCTGCAATAGATAAGAAACTGGAATTGTCTTTTCCAGCAGCGGCAACCTATTCTTTTTCTTTTTTAGCAACTCTTGGTGGAAGTGGGATTGATAATCTGCAAACGACAAAGGCTATTAAGTTTGTCTTTAATGATGCGAAAAAAGAATCAAGGATATTGATTCTTTCTTCGCCAAACAGAGACAGCTGGGAAGAACTGCACCATTTTAGAATATTTTCTTTACCCGGAGATAAGAAACAAGTTGTGATGGATGATAAAATGACCAAGGATACTATATATCTGGTGAAGAAACTGCAGGCGGAAGATCCCTTATATGTGTTGTCGGTTAACAACAAGGGGGATGTATGGGATCAGTCCATTCGAGTGGATGAAGTGGAATTCATCTGCACTTATGAAAAAACGGAAACCGGCTATGAATTTACCGGTGAAGCTGGCAATATACCTCTTTTTATTGGCGAAGATTTGACTGTTACATGGGTGGTGGATGAAAAACCTGCATTGGTAGATGATACGCCAATAATATCACAACAAGAGGATGCCCTTGAGGTGGTTAGCGTTTTTACGATGAACGAAATAGAAGAACATGAAATCAAGGTCATCTTGACAACAGGAAAACAGGAACAAATTGCTGAAATCCTTGTAAAAGAGGTGACAACAACATTGAAGATAAAGCCTGATGCAATCGATAACGGAACGTTTGGAGTCGAATACGATTTTGAATTTGAAGCGGCGGGTATTCCCAGAAGTATTAATGATGTCGTTTTCGAATGGAATATGGGTGATAGCGGTAAAGATTCCATTGGAGAAGTCACAGCTTCGGCAGAAGGGGGAAAAGCTAAAATCAGTATACCATATACTTTCTCTAATCCGGAAGAAGGGGAAGAACAGGTGGATTTTATTGTTCATGTGGTTTTGAAAGACGCAGCAACAGGAAAAGAGTTGGTTCAATCTCAAGCATCAATGCAATTCCTCAGTACAACTGTAATCATACAAGCGCCGAGAAGCATGACCTATGAATTGCAAGGTGGGGCTTCTGAAGTGATGCATACATTTGAAGCGTACGTTAAAAATCCGGTGATGAATCAATATATGTTCCTGTGGAATTTTGGCGACGAAAGTGCCGTTGAACAATCTATCGGACAGAAGGCTACCATTAGTCATACTTACACCAAAATCGGAAAATACTATCCTTCAGTGGCTATTTATACTATGGATGGGGATTTTGTATCTGAAGATAGGATCATGGTTGAGCTGACACAAGGCAAACAGACGTCAACAAGCGGTGAGTTCAACCCGGATGAAGCTTTTTTTCAAATAATGAAAGAAGACGGATCTCCTACTGAATATGTATATAGCTTTGTTGATGGTCATGTGGTTCAGGGTCGTTGGGATCAAGTTAAGATGTTCTTTGAAGATGGTATTTTTCTTGATAAGAATTATATTGCTTTCGGAACTTATGAATATGATACCGGAAAACAAACTTATTATGGAGAATTAGAAGATGATGGGGCTTTTAGTGGAGTGGTACAGGGTGAATGGATAAACCTTTATAACGCCGACAATACTTATTTAGCCAATGCTGTCTTGCTTAGTGAGTCTAGGCCATATATGCAAAAAGACTACTGGTCAAACATTCCCCCGAGTAATGATAGTATTATACCTGAAGGTGATTAGTAGAAGGCTAGGCCCAATGACCTAGTGATAGGGACCCTTGGTACCTGTCACTAGGTCATAAAACCGGGAAGTCCCGGTTTAGGGGGCAGGCATCTTTTTCACGAAGTGAGCCTTCTTGAAAAACCTGATTGTATTGTTCGATTTTTGAAACGGCGTCAGTCCCCGAAAAGGACTTTAGTCTTATTTAGAAATTGAAGATATACCTGTGGTTGATTTATCATTCAATGACTGGTATATTGGAGAATCGTTAGAACGTTTGAAGGTCGGTTATGATGGAATTTCATATAAATATTTACGTAAAATTCGACACTATTAAGCGATGCATTACTAATTTCCCCATTAATTTATATCTCTGGTGAGAAGCCCTCAAATACGACATTTTCACTATACTTTAGACCCCATATATAGGATTCTTTACTTCTTGCTGTCCAACTAAACACAGGGACATTGAAAAATTTAATCAGTCGTATCGGCAATCTTCTAAGACCTGCAATCTCATAATTTACAAAATCAGGCTTCGTAAGTAAATGAAAAAAAAGATTTCTATAAAGAAAGTTTTCATACCATTTTAGAGATGTAATATGTAAACCAGACAACTGACCTCTGATAATTTGTGGCTCATTATCGAGTAACCACTTCAGCCTATAGGGACTGAATGCTTGAAGAATAACTTCACCCTTATAGTCATTCAGAAACGACATGAGTTTCGTCTCAAGTACACCTACATCCCCTGAGTTTTTTAGTTCAATGAGAAGAGGTACCTGTCCATCAACCAATTGCAGCGTTTCTGATAAATGTGGAATTTTTTCATTTGAATCCTTTAAGTTCAACTCACAAATATCTTCTAGCGTTACTTCTTCTATTTTTCTATCGTCTCCCGTCATTCTAAACAAATCATCATCATGAAAAACAATTATATGACCATCCCTTAATATATGAACATCTAATTCAATTGCATACCCAAACTCTATCGCCCTTCTAAATGCACTTAATGAATTTTCTGGATGCAACTCATTGTGAAAGCCTCTATGTGTTATCTTTTTTTTATATATCCATGAATTCTTTTTTAATCTAGTCACTAATACATTTCTCCTTAATATTATTGTTAGTTGCATACCAAGTGTTTATCATCTATCAATATAATAGAATTTTTTTGTATTGTCAAATGGCACAGCATATATAGGTGACAGGCAACATAACAAATAGTACCTTTGTATTGGTGACAGGTACCATTTTTAAACATCAATTAACTATGGATTACTAATAGGAGTAATTCATAAAATACACTTTAAACAGAGGCTTAAATCTGTTAAAATAAACATAGGGTATACATATTGGACTGATAGAATTATAAAAAAGATCAAGAGGTGTATGATGCTAAAAACAAGAGGAAATTTACTTTTTGTTGTACTCAATGTTGTTCTTATTTACCTATATTTAAGTAGTGCTATTCTCGCTGAATCTGAGGGATTAGCGCTAATAGATGAAAACAAGATACCGAATTTCGAGTCCATAGGGCGTGAAGAAGGATTATCAAATCTGTCAGTTTCTTCTATAATTCAAGATAAATATGGTTTTCTTTGGATAGGTACCCAAGGAGGGCTTAATTGCTATGATGGTACAACTATTGTTACATATCGTAGTGATCCGTTTACTGTTTATCAAATACCCAGCAGTTTAGCTTCTACTATTAAAAATACTAATTAACTCAATGGTTTAACTACCATCATGAAAGTGCATCAAATTCGGGAATTAAGAACTTTGAATCTAATCCCGTTTTTGTTAAACTAATAGTAGAAATGGGGTTTGAATATTGAGGAAAAATTACTTTGAAAAGCTGGTTAAATATATCAAAAAAGTTTATAAAATGGATAAGCAAATCAATTCCCTATCAGATGAGAGAATTAACCCGAGGTATAAAACCGGACAAGTCATGTTACCATTAGTGCTAGGATTGTTACTTAGAATTAAGAGTTTAAATGAACTCAATTGCATGCTAAAGGAAAATGAATTCAAGAATTTAATACCAAAAGGTGAACGTTTACCACAAATTGATACAATAAGAGACACACTGAAATCAATAGATTTAAAAGGTCTGGAAAAAATAAATATAAGTATCATTAAGAAAGCTATAGAGAATAAAGTTTTTAAAAATGGAACAATTGATGGTCATATGGTAGCAGCCATCGATGGCACTAAAATATTTGGAAGTTATAAGAAGTGCTGTTCAAAATGTTTGACAACAGAAATAAAAGGGAAGCCACATT
>Ga0314774_1001522_pt1 | contig 14609 bp, 13 predicted proteins | sample MetaGCBIA2018_FD_204515 | JGI IMG/M metagenome (GOLD analysis project Ga0314774, IMG submission 204515) | Cryopeg brine microbial communities from Beaufort Sea near Barrow, Alaska, United States - CBIA 2018 | ecosystem: Environmental > Aquatic > Marine > Coastal | place: USA: Alaska | collected... | reverse complement strand
GCCATTTTAGTCTTAGTGATCTTCCTTTTTCTTTTGAAGTTCCATCGAATTTCATAGGCAAAGATTCATCATTTGGACAGGTTGGAATACCATTTTCATTAAGCTTAGGTTTACCTATATCTTTAGATCCTCTTGGATTGAGAGGAATTATAGGAATAATAGCATGATCTTTATAAAGATACTTATAATTTTCAATGGCATCAAAGCCAGCATCACCTAAAAAATATTTATACTTAAAATCAGGATGATAACTGAAAAAATTATTAAGTACAGGTATAAGGCTCTTAGAATCATAATCATCTTTATGTTCAGCGCCCGATAGGGCATCAGCAATATCAATAGAATTATCACTATTATAAAAATCAATATGCCTTATGATGCCAAGACCATTTGTGACTAAGGCAACTTTCTTTGAGTAACAATAATGTCCATTGATATAAGATAATTTGATATCTTTATTAGCTAAAGATTCTTTTGGCATCTGTGAACAAGCGTAGCTGTGGGCGTTGAAATTAGGAATGTTCTTGGAAAATTTTTTAGTAGTCCTCATAACTGAGTCAAAGGCTTTAGGGTTGTTTTCTTTAACATAACCCTCAATACCTTAGTATCAGCAACCAGAATGGAGGCAAGTTCAGGACTTAGGCTATTGCAAATAGGTTCAGTAATTTCAACGAGATTATTAAAAAACTGAAGAAAGTCAGCCTCAAAGTCAATTTTTAGTCTTGAAAATTGAGAGGCGTTAGCTACTCTGGAAAACCCACATAAAGTTTTAAGCTCAGAAGAAAGATTAAGTATGTTGATTAATAAAGAGATATCTGGAATAGAAAGTATCATTTTGATGATCAAAGCTGTTAACATTGATGACAATTTATAATCTCTAGGGTGACCTGTTGATGCATAATAGTGATTAATAAAGCTTTGAGGAATTAACTCGGATAAGTCAATATATTGGTCAAAAAGTTTAATTAATTTTGGTTTATCTTGCTGAAAATACTCATCAATATCTGTATAAATATCGGCAAGAGATAACTGTTTTAAATCTGATTGCATGGAATTCTCTCCCTTCGGTGAATTTAGTTGTGATGAATATAAATTCGACAAAAGTGGGGGAATTCCTGTATATATAAAATTGCAAAGCCTTGCAGTCACTTGATTACAAGGTTATGCAATTAACTAATTTAAAATAATTTATTAGGGGGAATTTTATAATGAGTTTTATTAAATTTATTCTCGATCTTGGACCATCTGTTATGTTACCTATAGTAATTATTATTTTGGCACTTATAATTGGTCAAAAACCGGGTAAAGCGATAAGATCAGGTATTATGATTGGTATTGGATTTGTTGGTATAAGTCTAGTAATAGGTTTGATGCTTAACAATTTAGGACCAGCTGCAGAAGCAATGGCTAAAAATTTTGGAGTGCAATTAAGTGTCATAGATATTGGATGGCCAGGCTCTTCACCTATGACGTGGGCATCAAATATAGCTACAATAGCCATACCAGTTGCTATTGGAGTAAATGTAATTATGCTAGTTTTAGGACTTACCAGGGTTGTAAATGTTGACATATGGAATATTTGGCACATGGCTTTTACTGGTGCCTTTCTTAACATAGCAACAGGAAGCTTTACAATTGGAATTATAGGAGTTATTATTCATGCTGCTTTAGCATATAAATTGGGAGATTGGTTTGTACCAGTAATTGAAGATTATTATGAACTTGATGGTATTGCAATACCACATGGATCAACCGCTATGTTGGGACCAATAGCAGTTCCAATAGAGTGGTTACTAAATAGGATTCCTGTTATAAAAGACATAACAATAACTTCAAATACTATTGAAGAAAAGTTTGGGGTACTTGGTGAACCAATGATCATTGGTGCAATATTAGGTATAATTATAGGAGCATTAGCACGTTATGATGTTAAAACAACTCTTCAATTAGGCATGCAGATGGCAGCTGTAATGGTTCTTATGCCAAAGGTAGTTAAATGTATTATGGAAGGATTAATGCCAGTATCTGAAGCAGCTAAAGTTTTCTTAGAAAAGAAATTCACAGGAAAGAAATTTTATATCGGTCTTGATCCAGCACTACTTTTAGGAGATTCTCAGGTTGTTGCAGCAAGCTTATTATTCGTACCTCTTACTATACTTATAGCAATGATTGTACCAGGTAACAAGGTTCTTCCATTTGGAGACCTTGCAACAATTGGATTTTTTGTAGCAATGGCTGTTGGTATTCACAAGGGTAATCTGTTTAGAACATTAATATCAGGTTCTGTAATAATGTTTACAACATTATGGATTTCTACTCAGCAGATTCCATTTCACACAATCCTTGCTAAAAATGCAGGGACAAAGCTTGCAGCAGGAGTAACTCAAGTTGCGTCTATGGATCAGGGCGGTTCGCCTATAACTTATATACTTACACAAATTTTCCATTTAACAAATTTACCTGGACTTTTGATAATAGGGATTCCGTATATTGCTTGTTTAGTATGCACTGTTATATATTCAAAGAACAGAAAAATTGAAAAAGACAGAAGAATTGAAAAAAATATAGAAGCATAATATAATATAAAAATATTAATAGGTGGGTTAGAGTTTAAATATTCTAGCCCTAAATATTAGGAGGCATGGCATGAAAAAAATGAAAGCATTAGTTATGAAAAATGTTTCTGAAATAGAATTAGAGGAAATAGAAATCCCGAACTATAAAGATAATGAGGTTCTTATAAGGGTAAAAGCTTGTGGTATATGTGGTTCGGATCTACCGAGGGCATTAGATGGAGGAGTACACTCATTTCCTATAGTTTTAGGTCATGAATTCTCAGGCGAAGTAGACAAGATTGGAAACAATGTTAAAAATATAAAAGTTGGAGATAGAGTTACTGCAGCACCTCTGTTACCCTGTGGAAAATGTGTATATTGTAAGGTTGGTAAGCCATCCATGTGTCAAAGCTACGGTTTTTTAGGTTCTAGAGAAAATGGTGCTATGGCAGAGTATATAGCTATTAAAGAAGAAAATGTAATTAAACTTCCCGAAGAAGTTGATTTTTTATCAGGTGCTATGATAGAACCAATAACTGTTGCGATTCATGGAATAGAAAGGGTAAAAATTGTAGCAGGAGAATCTGTGTTTATATTTGGAGCTGGGACCATAGGACTATTGGTACTACAGTGTTTAAAGGCAATTGGAGCAGGAAAGATTTATGTGGTAGATGTTGTAGATGATAAGCTGCAGCTTGCTAAAAAACTTGGAGCAGATGAAGTTATAAATTCTCTCAAAGTAGATATACTTAAGTATTTAAATGAAAATGGTAAACCTTCCGCTGTCTTTGAAACATCGGGATCATCTATAGCTCAAAAACAATGTTTAGATGTGGTAGATAAACTTGGTAAAATTGTATATATAGGCACCTCGACCAGAGATGTAAACATTCCTCCTAAAAGTTTTGAGAGTATTTTACGAGGAGAAATTAATATTACTGGATCATGGATGTCATACAGTGCACCATTTCCAGGCTATGAATGGGATACTGCAGTTAGATTTATAAAGGAAGGGAAAATAAATCCAAAAGAGTTAATAACTAATACTTATAAATTGGAAGCAGGAATTAATGCCTTTAAAATAATGAGAGATAAAACCCAACTTACAGTAAAGGTAATGTTTGAAATATAGTAATAATTTAAAAACAAGGGAGACAGCATGAAAATTGTAACAACAAAACAGATTTTAATTGATGCTCAGAAGAATGGTTATGCAGTACCTGCTTTTAATATTCATAATTTAGAGACAATAAGAGTAGTAGTAGAAACAGCTGCCGAGTTAAGATCCCCAGTAATATTAGCAGGAACTCCCGGAACAATAGATTATGCAGGAGGAGAATATTTATTTGCAATTGCAGAGGCTGCAGCTAAAAAACATAATATTCCTATTGCATTACATTTAGATCATTTTGAAGATGTAGATCAAATAAAGAAATATATAGACTTAGGTTTTACGTCTGCAATGATAGATGGATCTATGTTATCCTTTGAAGATAATATTAGCATCGTTAAAAAAGTTGTAGAATATGCCCATTCTAAGGGAGTTGTAGTAGAGGCTGAACTTGGAAAACTAGGTGGAATTGAGGACGATAAAGCAGTTGATGCAAAGGATGCTATGTACACAAACCCGGATTCAGCTGTGGATTTTGTAGAAAGAACAGGTATAGATTCATTAGCAGTAGCTATAGGAACAGCTCATGGTTTGTATAAAGGTGAACCAAAACTAGATTTTGATAGATTAAAGGAAATAGAAGAAAAAGTATCAATTCCTTTAGTACTACACGGAGCTTCAGATGTTCCAGAGAATCTAGTGAAGAAATCAATAGGACTTGGCATATGTAAAGTGAATATTGCAACTGACTTAAAAATTCCTTTTGCAAATGCTGTAAAAAAATACTTTAAGGAAAATCCAGAAGCAAATGATCCAAGAAAATATATGACACCAGGAAAAGAAGCTATGAAGAAAATAGTAATAGCAAAAATAAAAATGTGTGGAAGTGAAAACAGGGTATGATAGAGATTATGAATTTTACAATAATTTAGTCTATATAGTCAAATAATTGAACCTACTAAGTGACACTAAGAAGTACTTTATTGATAAGAATGATTTCGTGGAAATTATGCTGTAAAAAGTTATATAACTCATAATCCGCTAAATAAAAATTGATAATTAAATTTTCTCTTTAATGTCATAAAAATAAAAATAATTAGGAGTGATTTTATTGTAAAAAATAGAATTTAATAATTCATCTATATTGGATCAACTAAATAAAGGGAGGAAAGAACGAATATGAAAATTGAGAATGAAACCTTAACTAATATTGGCCGAATGATAGACGTTAGTGCAGTTCGCACTGATGTAACTATGGAAGATATTGATAAGATGATTGAGATTGTAAAGAAATACAATTGCATCTGTGCAAGTCCTATGCCGTGGGCTACCAGTTATACCATTGAACGGCTCAGTGATACTCCTGAAACGCTTGTTACTGGTGTTGTGGCATTCCCGGCAGGCGCAGAAACTACTTTTATAAAAGTTGCTACGGCTAAGGAGATGATCTCTCTCGGCTGTAAAGAACTGGATATGGTAATAAATGTAAGTGCGCTTAAATCAGGATTGTACGGTTTGGTAGAGAGTGATATCCGAGCTGTTGTCGATGCCGCAAATGGTATTCCCGTAAAGACGATACTTGAAATTTGCTATCTGAATGATGATGAGATTAGACGTGGTGCAGAAATTGGAATCAAGGCAGGTGCTACCTACATAAAGACAGGAACTGGCTGGGGTCCTAAACCGACAACAGTAGATACTGTGAGACTGATTCGATCCGCCATTGGGAATGCAGGACTTATCAAGGTAGCTGGTGGTATACATGATTTAGATACCTTGCTTGCTATGGCTGATGCGGGATGTGATCGTTTTGGTATTGGAGTACGTTCTGCATTGAAAATTTTTCGAGTTGCTTACGAAAGAGCTGGCATGGGCACACTAAATTCTATTGAGGGAGAGAGTGACATCGACAATTATTAAGATGGATTTCTGAATACAGATAGACGACGCCACCAAAAGATTTTCAGCAGTGAGTGCTGATTTTACAGAATCACAAATACTAGGAATCTCCGTTGGTTCCACTTTATTGTGTAGCAAACGCATTACATATATTGCTCAAGGAGTTTTTGAGTACAATATAACAAAGATTATGGCAGATAAATACGAATATTGTGTTTATATTCACGGACGTGATAACTTAACTTGAAAGAAAATGTGAATTTTCATGCATGACAAAAAGACTCTAATTTTACAATTCAAAAGAAGAGGGTTATAAGCATAACTATATTAGCTTGATTGAGGTGATAACTCCTGGTTAAGTTTACTTACCTCAAAGCCTTGTGATTGAAGAAATATAATTATTTTATTAATATTTGGTGAAGGGCTAGTATCTCTTTTTAAATATTCTTCATACATGGGGTAGTACCACATAGCCATCAAGTTAAGAAAATTCTATAAAAATAAAGCCCCCCATTTGTAAAAATGTTATTATTTGAAAGATAATAAAAACACATCAATGGGGGGAATTTACAAATGATAGAAGAAAACTTAAAATTGGATAAAGATATGAAACATTTTGCAGCTGAAATTAAAAGATGTTTTTCAAAAGAGGAGATTGAAGAAATAGCGAGAGAAACAGGTTTTGTGAAAAGAAAAGGTAAAATTGAAGCATGGGAATTCATTTGCTTATGCTGCTTTATGGATGTAGAGGTTGCGAATAATACACTTGTTACCTTATGTACAAAACTTAGTGCAAAAATAGGCGTAATTATTTCTAATCAAGCATTAGATCAACGTTTAAATGAAAGATGCGTGCTAAGATTAGAAGGAGATGTCATTATGTACGAAGCGGAAATTGTGTTGATGAATGAGCAAGGTTTACATGCAAGACCAGCCAGCATTGTAGCCAAAAAAGCATCTAAGTTTACTTCACATATAACTTTAATCAAGGACGGTAAAGAGTATAATGCTAAAAGTATAATAAACATATTGAGTATGGCAGCTTCAAAAGGCGATAAAATTAAAATTATAGCGTCTGGTGATGATGAAGCAAAAGCTGTAGAAGAATTAAGAACAGTAATTGAAAAAGAGATTGTAGAACTTTAAAAAGTACTGGGGTTTAGTATAATTATATACATTGTAAAATTCACTCCTGAGTTAGCAGAATGTTTTAATTGCTACAAGGGGTGAATTTCATTATAAGAGGAGGTAATTTAATGAAAGGCATTGGAGTTTCGCCTGGAATAGTAATAGGAAAAGTATTATTAAAAGAAGAAAATAAAATTGTTATAGAGAAAAAAAATATTATAAGCTGCAAAGATGAAATTACAAGATTTAAAACTGCCATGGAAAATAGTAAGGTTGAAATTCAGGAAATATATAATAATGTGTTAAAAAACATAGGTGAAGAAGAAGCTACAATATTTGAAGCTCATTTAATGATATTGGAAGACCCTGAAATGAGTCAGCAAATTGAGAAAGAAATTCAAGATAATAGTGTGAATGCTGAGTGGGCATTAAAACAGACTTCAGAAACCTTCATAGCTATGTTTGAAGCTATGGATAATGAATACATGAAGGAAAGAGCTGCTGATATAAAGGATGTAACAAGTAGACTTATGAAAAAATTATTAAATATTGAAGAGGTTAACTTTGGACAATTAGCTAGTGAAGTTATAATTGTAGCTAATGATTTGACTCCTTCTGACACCTCACAGATAGATAAAAAAAAGGTTCTAGGTTTTATAACTGAAATTGGTGGAAGAACCTCTCATTCGGCTATAATGGCTAGGACTTTAGAAATACCAGCTATAGTTGCAGTGAAGGATATTACTAAAAAAGTGAAAAATGGAGATTTAATTGTTTTCGATGGTGAAGAAGGATTGATATTTGTTAATCCCGAAGAAAAAATAGTAAAGCAGTATGAAGAAAAAAAAGCGGAATACAATAAATCACAAAAAGAGTTAAGTCTGCTTATAGGCAAAAAAAGCACAACTACAGATGGAGTAACAGTAGAACTTGCTGGTAATATAGGTACTCCAAAGGATTTAGAGAGTGTTTTAGGTAATGATTGCGAAGGCATAGGCTTATTTAGATCAGAATTTTTATATATGGATAGAAAAACAGCACCTTCTGAGGAAGAACAATTTGCAGCCTACAAGGAAGTTGCAGAAAAAATGAAAAATAAAACTGTGGGTATTAGAACACTAGATGTTGGTGGAGATAAGGAATTAGATTACTTAAATCTACCAAAAGAGATGAATCCTTTTTTAGGATATAGAGCCATAAGGGTTTGTTTAGACAAGGTAGATATATTTAAAACTCAGCTAAGAGCTATTCTAAGAGCTAGCGCCTTTGGAAATGTTAAAATAATGTTTCCTATGATTTCTAGTGTTGAAGAATTAAGAGCAGCAAAAGTAATATTAGAGGAAGTAAAAACTGAATTGCATAGTGAAAAAATAGAATTTAATGAAAGCCTAGAAGTGGGAATTATGATTGAGATACCTGCAGCTGCCATTATTTCTGATTTATTAGCTAAAGAGGTAGACTTTTTTAGTATAGGAACTAATGACCTTATTCAATACACAACTGCAGTAGATAGAATGAATGAAAAAATATCTCATTTATATAATCCATTTCATCCTGCATTACTAAGACTGGTAAAAACCGTTATAGACAATGCTCATAGTGAAAATAAATGGGTAGGTATGTGTGGAGAAGTGGCAGGAGATCCTAAACTAATACCTATTTTAATCGGAATGGGACTAGATGAATTTAGCATGAGCCCTATATCTGTTTTAAGGGCAAGAGCAATTATTAGAAATATATCTCAGGAAAAAATGAAAGATTTAGCTCTGCAGGATATTAACTTACCAACAGCTGTGGAAGTTGAAGAATTCATAGAAAAAAACATAAATAGCAAACATTAGAATATTGCAGCATGGCAGATGATGATTTAACAATAAAAGGAACTCCGAAATTTTGGAGTTCCTTTTTTCATGTTAATTTTATTCAAAAAAATAAATTTAATTAAAAACGGGTACAGCCGACATACATGTAAAAACCGGCCACATCGTGGATAATATTTCCATGATGTGCTTTTTAAGCTCTTAATCTAAACTCTAATAATATATTTCATCAAGTACACTCTAATGACACTGCTAGAATATGTTTCACAGAAGTTATAAAAATAATATATGAAATGTTTCAAATACAAATAGACTTGATGAAACACCTATAAAACATTATGCAGCCACATAATGGATATTAATTCCAGCATGTGGCCGGTTTTTACCCGTATGTCGGCTGTACTCGATAAACGTCTTATGCTACTATGTAAGACGTTTTTTTATGTTCAGTTGTAAATCTTAATTGGTTGAATAAATAAGGCTTAAAAACAGCATATAGAGAGAATAACACTAAGTTTTATATGGTTTTAAATTTTAATTGTTCTTAGGTTATAGAGTTTAATAATTTTATTTAGAATTTGGGTGTTTTTGCCTATCCCCCCGAAAAGGTATGTTAGTGTATTTTTATATCGGAGGATAGACTTATTTTTATTCATTTGAAATGTTCATCCCATACACTTTGTATACAAGTATTATTCGTTATTGTTTGGAGAAATAGGTTCTCAAAAATCTTCTTTAAAAATTCCAAACATCTTTCATTTAAACGTTGATCTAATGCTTGATTAGAAATAACTATCCCTATTTTCGCACTAAGTTTTGTACATAAGGTAACAAGTGTATTATTCGCAACCTCTGCATCCATAAAGTAGCATTAACAAACGAATTCCCATGCTTTAATTTTACCTTTTCTTTTCACAAAAATCGTTTCTATTGCTATTGCTTCAAGCTCTTCTTTTGAAAAACATCTTTTAATTTCAGCTGCAAAATGTTTCATATCTTTATCCAATTTTAAGTTTTATTCTATTATTTGTAAAATTACCCACTTGATGTGTTTTTATTATATTTCAAATGATAACATTTTTACAAAGGTGGCTTTATTTTTATAGAATTTCCTTAGCTTGATGGCTATGTTTCCGTATCCCTATATGTGTTATAATTTTTTTAAAATAGTACCTATCCTTTTTACCGATTTTGTTATCTTATTAGGGGTATGAAGAACATAGCTGTAACCAGAAGCAATAGGAAATTCCTAATTTTCCATATATGAAAGTTCCGAATCTTATTTTGGAACTTGAACTTAGGTGTATTTAGAGCATTTTGTTGAGTGTTTTAGATTGATATGGTAAACTAATCTCAGGAAAAGTTCCTACTCTTGGCATTATAGGAACTTCCAAAAGCAATTTATGAAATCTAATAATAAAATTGATGAGCTCTTTAAATTTAATGAAGTAGAAATAGATATTGTTAATAATAGAAAAACAGAATTAAAATATGGTTTGTAGTTCTTTATAAATTTTTTTAAAACAACAAAATTTATATTTTAGATGAACGTATTTGTTATATTTCTGAACAACTTGGAACACACGATGCTTTGATTTAGCCATGTTTAGGTCATGAAAGCAGAAAAGCCCTTGAAATATATCAATTGCCGAAGCTGAAGAGATTTATGATGAAGTTATTGCTTCTGGTTACAGCTATGTTCTTCATACCCCTATGTAGAGGAGATAGCAGGAACACTTAAGGATTACTTTAAAAAGAATAATATAGAGGCTAAGGTTATAGCAGTAGGAAAGCTTGGTAAACCTGAAAAGGCTGAGGAGGTTCTTGAAAAGGGATGGTGTGACTTCTTTATGCTTGGAAGACCATTATTAGCGGATCCCTATTGGCCTCAGAAGGTTAGGGAAGGAAGGGTTAAGGAGATTACCCACTGCATGGGTGATCAGGAGGGTTGTATACAATCCTTCATTCTTGGTGGACATCCTTGCTGTGCATTAAATCCTTACACTGGCTTTGAAGATACAAAGAAATCTGTTAAAGCAGATAAAATAAAAACTGTAGCAGTAATAGGAGGAGGACCTGGAGGATGTGAAGCTGCAAAAACAGCCTATCTTAGGGGTCATAAGGTTACGCTATTTGAAAAAAGTTCTAAATTAGGTGGGCAGTTAATTTACGGTGGTAATATGAAAATAAAACATGATCTTTTAAGATATGTAGAAAATCTTCAATATCAGATGGAACTTTTAGGTAAGGCTGGTCTCCAAATAAAATATAATACCACTGTAACTCCAGAAGAATTAAAAGGAAAATATGATGTTATAATCTGCAGCAATGGCATAAAGCCTTTTATACCTAATATAGAGGGCAAGGATACTATAAGGTTTAGTGAAGCTAGAGAATTTTTAAGCACAGACATGAAACTACCAGAGAATGTTAAAAAGGTTACTGTTGTTGGAGGCGGCGTAGTTGGCTGCGAAGTGGCATACTCTCTTGCCTATGAAAAAGGATTGGAGGTTACTGTAGTAGAAATGCTTCCAAATGTAATGAGTGGAGTAGTACAGGCCAATAGATCCATGCTGTTATGGATGATGATGGGAAATGGAGCTCCCTCAGGGAAAATTCAGGGCGCAATAAAAACTCCAGTAAAAATATATAATGCATCAAAGGTTGTAAAGTTTCAGGAGGGTAAAGTGTCCATCAAAGCAAACAAAAAGAGAAAAGAGCAGTACACGCCTTGGCAGACCCTTGTACCTGAAAATATTCATAACCCCTTTGATAAGATTTTAGATCCAAATAACACAGAGGATATATCAATTGATACTGATTATGTAATATTTTCAACTGGAGGAAGTGCTGATGATTCTCTGTATTATCAGCTTCTAAAAGAAAAGGCTGCTAATGAAATTTATTGTATAGGTGATGCAAAGCAGCCAGCAAGAGCTTGGGAAGCGATTAGTTCTGCAAATGATATAGCTAGAAGCATATAAAACAAAGTGTGGTTAAATTCCCTCAAACTAATAATTTGAGGGAATTGTTTTAATAAAGAAATTTATGTAGAATAAAGGGATAGGGGTCTCTGTAGTAATGGAACAGAAAGTTACAACTTAGTACCATTTATTTACATATAAAATTTATCTTGTAATTTTAGCTAGTGTTCAAAAAAGGATGATATATAGAACACTGCATTTTAGCGTTTAGAAAGTATAAAGATCAAATTTATGAACGTTCTGTTATTAAAAACTAGGTTTTTGAACGTTTAAATCTATAATTGGTATATTGTGTAAACATAATGTAATATTCTGTTCCGTTACTACAGAGACCCCATAGAGTGCTACAAGACAATATTGTATAAGTATGAGCGATATAAGCTGGTGGAAGATTAAAACTGTTAGATATTTATGAGAATCTCCTAAAATATTTTTTTTGATTAATAACTAGAGATGTGGTTATAATAAATAATGTTAGATATTATAACATAATATATTGCTAAAACTATCAATATTGCATATAATAATATTAAGGGGAGTGAAATTTATGTCAAATACTTTAAATGAAAGACTTAAACAAGCAAGAAAAAATTTAGGATTATCACAAGAATATGTTGCTGATGTAATGGAAATGCATAGAACAACCATAACAGCGATAGAAATCGGAAGTAGAAAAGTTACAGCTAGTGAACTAAAAGCATTTGCTGAGTTGTATGGAGTTACATTAAATGAATTAATATACAATGAAGAAAACAAAAATGAAGATAAAATGTTTGCAAGAGCATTTTCAAGTTTATCAGATATAGATAAAGAAGAAATAATGAATTTAATTGAATTTAAAAAGAAATTTAAGGAAAGAAAAATCAAGGAAAGGTATTTAATGAATGCCTAATGATATTGATTTAAGTAATTATTTTTACAATTCGGAGGTTCTTGCAAAAAAAGTATTAGAGATTTATTTTTCAGAAAAGATACCTTCTTATCCAATAGATCCTTTTGATATTTTGAGTTATTTTGATATTCTATATCAATTTAGGGATTTCAAGGATTTAGAAGGTATTTACATTTTACCTAAAGATGAAGAAGATATTCCTATTATAGGGATTAATAATAATAGACCCATAACAAGGCAAAGATTTACCGCAGCACATGAACTGTGTCATCATTTAAAAGATAGAAACAGTGATTTTTTTTGCCCTATAAATGGAATAAAAAATGATGTTGAAAAATATGCAGATAAATTCGCAAGTGAATTGCTAATGCCTACAAAAGAGTTAGAAGTTCAAGTTAAAAAACTAGAACAAAATGGATATATTGATTTTATAAATATTATTTATATTACAGATTATTTTGGCGTTAGTTTTGAATCATGTGTTTTTAATATTGCATACAACATAGGAAAAATAGAAGGAGATATTGGGTCAAAAGAAATAAAAAAAAGAATTCGTAAGTTTAAACCTGATAAAAAACGAATGGAATTAGGAATAAAAAAATATAATATTTCACTACTTAGGAACATAATTAATTCATATAGATATTTTTTTGAAAATGATAGCAAGGCAGTTTGGTATAAATTTAAGAGCAACTTTATTTATAATGAAAATAGACTTGAAGGTATAAATATAGATGAGAAAGATGTTGCTGAAATTTTAACTGATATAAGAATATATAAACAAGATAGTAAGTATTGCAAATCAGAATATGAAAATATAATAGAAGTTGTTGGACATGCTTCTATGTATGATTATTTAATGACTACAAGTGACCAATTAAATATATTTAAGACGTTAAGCTTAAATGCTATGCTATTTCAGTACGCGCCATATCCAGAAGGTGGGGGAAAGATAAGAAACGTAAATAATTTTATAACACAATCACAATTTGAAACTGTTGATTATCATGATATACCAAATGAGTTATTAAAATTAGATGAGTATCTAAAAAAACTATTAAATGAAAAAGATACTATATCTGATTCACAATATATTGATGAAGTAGTAAAAATTCATCATAAAATAACAATAATACATCCATTCACTGATGGAAATGGCAGAGTATCTAGGTTAATGTTAAATTGGCTTTTCAAACTTAAAGGGTTACCACCAGTATATCTAAAATATAAAAATAAAGATAAGTATTATGATGCTTTGAAGGCAGCTGATTTAAATGATGATTATTCTTATTTAAGTGAAGTTTTCTATAGGGAGATAATTTTATCAATAATTCAATTGAATACAAAGTTTAAATTATAATATTTATAATGAATAATATATATTTAAAATAAGTACAATTGGGAAAATTAAGAAAAATATATAACTTAATTTGATACATAAGAAACAAAATGAGTTAATATTGAGGTAATAAAAGTATCGGCTATAAATTACACCAATGTTTTTATCTTACACCTTCACGTGTATTCAGACTACAGTGTTTGAGCAATGTGGATCATAACCCCACCTTTCAATTATAAATGTCTTACAAACCTATTAAATGATTTTTGAAAACAAATAAGGCTGCGAAACAATTTGCCCCTTTTTTTGCCCCTTATAGTTTAAAATAAATAGGGATAGACAAGTATAGTTTAAAAAATAAAGTGAGTATTTAAGCCGCTTTGAGCACTGTTTTAAATTACTTAAAACGTCACTTTACGAACCAGTTGGTCGCAGGTTGGGTGTTTTTGCCTATCCCCCCGAAAAGGTATGTTAGCATTTTAATATGAGGCAGTACCGGCATCCCTGTGTACTTAAACGTAATATATTACATAACAATATCAAATATTAGTATTAAGTAACATTCAATTTATGATTCCCATATAAAACACCAAAAAACGTTGATAACTAAGGAAAGTGAAAGTTACACAAGTGAGTTGTGTTACATTCGATATTAAGATTTCACGTGCTAACTCTCTATTGAACTTTTGGACGATATGTATAAACAACCCCATTTTATTACATTAGAATTTTTAGGAAACCTACTATATTTACTATAATTTACTTAAATGTTAGGTAACTTTTCTTATTGAGTAGTTGATATTTTTTTGGTTTTCAAGAAACTCCATTTAGTTTCTGTTGTTATTATTGCAATAAATATAGTTAAACAACCGAGTATCATT
>Ga0314774_1001521_pt1 | contig 14611 bp, 9 predicted proteins | sample MetaGCBIA2018_FD_204515 | JGI IMG/M metagenome (GOLD analysis project Ga0314774, IMG submission 204515) | Cryopeg brine microbial communities from Beaufort Sea near Barrow, Alaska, United States - CBIA 2018 | ecosystem: Environmental > Aquatic > Marine > Coastal | place: USA: Alaska | collected... | reverse complement strand
ATGGATAAAAAAAAACTTCCATAAGAAAGGCTAACATCAATAAAGCTACGAAAGAACAACAAGAAATTACAGCAAGTAATAGAGAATTGCAAGAGATACGCAGTAGAAATAAGAAATGGCAACACGACCAAGACCAACGACCAGGAGCAGGCAATATAGGCTCTAAGTATACTTCAAATAAAACACATTACAGTCCAACTGACCCCGATGCCCGCATTAGCGTAAAACCAGGTAAAGCAAGAAAACTTAATTATATGAGTCAATTGAGTGTTGATACTGCTCATCATGTAATCACAGATATCCGAGCCTATCACGCAGACAAACGAGATAATCAGTATTTACAAGATATTAGTACACGTTTAAAAAAACGATTACATAAACAAGGACTTATTTGGCGTAATTGTGTAGCCGACACAGGTTACAGCAGTGGAGAGAACTATGCCTTTTTAGAAGCTGAAGGCTTACAAAGCTATATTCCACCTCACGGAACTTATAAAGGCGGTCCAGAAGGTTTTATCTATAACGAACAAGAAGATTGCTGGATATGTCCACAAGATAAAACCATTCCATTTACCAAAGTGTTTTATGAAGGAGAAAACAATAACAAAAAGAAAGAGTACAGAGCGTCTAAGTACCTATGTATTGATTGCCCAATACGGAGCGCTTGTTTAAAAAAGAGCCAAGAAAAACGCATTACCATTACTTATTACAAAGAGCAATATGAGCGTAACATTACCAGAGTAAACAGTAAAAGAGGCAGGTATATGAAGTCCAAACGGCAAAGCACTGTTGAACCTGTGTTTGGAACCCTTACCCAATTTATGGGACTTCGTAAAATCAATACCATTGGCATACAACAAGCAAACAAGGTGATGCACCTTTCTGCCATGGCTTATAATATTAAGAAGTACTTGAAATTCATCTCAAAAACTGTAAAAAGCGATGCAAAAACATTGCGTTGTTTTTTTAACGGCATAAAAGCCTTGTTCAGGCTTCAAATAATGCTTTTAGCGAACCATTAAAACTCAAAAAACATCAGCCAAATTAAAAACAAAAGCCCCTTAAAAAGGAGCTTTTCATTTAATTTTTATCTTTTTTGAAGGCTTGTGCAACGATTACCGATGTTGTAAAACGTTTTTAATTCCATTCCACATTTAATTTTTCCAATTCCGCATTCAACTCTGTTAAAGATTTTGGGTCTATTATTTGCGTGTTGATAGTTAATTCCTTTTTGTCAGTTTTTATAATATAATCGCCAGCAAACTTTTTAATCCGTTTAATTTCGGTTAAATTTACTTTCTTTCCAAAAGAACCATTTATCTTTAATATTCCGTTTTTTATTGTCAGATATTTATTCTGTTTTTGGTAGATAAATAAAACCAAATACAATATTGCGAATACTATATATCCATAATCTGTCCAGCGATTTTCTCTGTCATAATTCAAGTTTAGCAATCCAATTGCTAGCATGACAATTCCTAAAATCAGGAAAATATTTAAATGTCTTTTTTTATATTCTATTCTCATTTTTCAAATGTTTTACAACTTGTTATATCATTTATAAATATACTGTTTATCATTTTTATTGTCGGGATAACCGTATATTTTTGTTTTGTTTATCCGTTTATATATTTTCACAAATAGGCTATCGAAATAAGCTTAACTCTTCTATAAATTAGGATTTTGATTTTAGCAATTTTATCCGTGAAAACTTAATAACTATCAAATGTAATATTATTGGATTAAAATACATAGTTGGTATGCAATTTATATATAGTCTAAATAGCAGCTTTTGTTTTATTGGTTAGATAAAGTATTTGTTATTATTTAATGTTTTAACATTGTAAATATTATAGCAATTAAATTTCTATTAACGAAAATTCTCTCTATCCACTCCTTTCTCAACCGTCCTCAGATAGCCCCTTTTTTATGCCATATTTTCAGCCTAAATCAAATTTTGATGATATTTCAAGAATTTTAAATTTCGTAAGATATTTATACTTTTATTTTAATTGGTTTGCTTGCATACACCTCTGTTTATCTTGTAGTTACATAATTATTTTGACCAAAAATAAGAAAATGAAAGCTGCCTTTTAAATTCAAACCCAAATTTCAAAATTCTCTTATTACACAAATGGTACATTTTAAAAAAATTGAATAAAAAATTTTTTTGATTTTATTTAAAGAAAACGTGAGGGACAGTATAATTTACCCCTCCCCTAATTTCTTTTTTCTAGGGTACCTCCTAGTAAAAAATTTAAGTAGTAAATATTGGTTTATGAACATTAAAGGATTGTTAACATTCAAAGAGTAGTGACACAAAAAGTGACACACTAAAAAAAGAAAATCCCGTAAACTATTATGTTTACAGGATTCTTGAAATTTGCTTGTTGACCCACAAGGATTCGAACCTTGACTGACGATACCAAAAACCGGAGTGCTACCATTACACCATGGGTCATTTTGCGGGTGCAAATTTAGCTTAAAGTTTCAATTCAACAAATAATTTGCAGTCTTTTTTTATAAAATTTCCTTTAAAAAGAATTTAAGAGTTATTTAGCATTGCATATCATCATAACTTTCCATAATTAATTTTTATTTTACTAAATTCGCTTCGGTTTAAAAATTTAACATGAACGCATTCAAATTTACTAAATGGAACACCATTCTTGGATGGTTTACTTTTGCAATAGCCTTAATAACTTATACTTTAACTCTTGAACCAACAGTGAGTTACTGGGATTGTGGCGAATACATCTCCACTTCAATTAAACTTCAGGTCGGCCATCCGCCGGGAGCTCCTTTGTTTCAAATGTTGGGTGCTTTTTTCGCCATGTTTACAGGTGACGTTGCCGAAATCGCAAAAATGGTAAACTTTATGTCGGCTTTGGCCAGTGCATTCACCATTTTATTTTTGTTTTGGACCATCACCATATTGGCTAAAAAATTAATAAAAAATCCTTTAGAATTAAGCAAAAGTACGGCAATCGCAATTTTAGGTAGTGGCTTTGTTGGTGCTTTAACCTATGCATTTTCAGATAGTTTTTGGTTTAGCGCGGTGGAAGCGGAAGTTTACGCCATGTCTTCATTTTTAATGGCGCTTTTATTTTGGCTGGGATTGCGCTGGGAAGCGGAAATGGATCAGCCCCGAGGCAATAAATGGCTTTTGCTCATCAGTTTTGTGGTAGGATTGTCGTTTGGCGTGCATATTTTATCATTGCTGGTAATTCCTTCCATTGTGTTTCTTTATATCTTCAAAAAATATAAAAATCTAAACTTTAAGCAATTTATCGTTGCCAATATTGCTGCGGTATTGGTATTGTTGCTTGTTTTTAAATTTTTATTTCCGTTTACGCTTAAATATTTCAGTGCTTTAGAATTATTTTTTGTGAATACCATGGGAATGCCTTTTAATTCGGGAAGTATTATTGCAGCAATTTTATTAATTGCCTTTTTTTACTTCGCACTGCAATACACTCGAAAAAAACAACAGGTTGAAGCAAACACCCTTATTCTTTCCGTATTATTTATAATGATTGGCTTTTCTTCCTGGACCATGTTACCAATCAGGGCAAATGCAAACACCACCATTAATGAAAATAATCCGTCGAGTGCGCGAGAATTATTGGCCTACTACAACCGGGAACAATATGGAGACACCAATGTTTTTTATGACACTTATTATTCCATTATTTATGACAGGGAAGCCGACAAAAGCAATCCCACAAAAGATGACAAGCCGAAATATGAAAAGGATGAAGAAGCCGGCAAATATATTATTGTAAATAATTACAAAGATGCGTTGCCCAACTGGAGCAGCAAACACAAAGGATTTATCCCGAGAATGGTAAATACGAATGCTTCGGTAATTAAAAATTATAAAGCTATTGCCGGAATCCCACAAAGCAGCAAAAGCAGGCCCACTTTTATTGAAAACATTAAATTTATGGTCGATTTCCAATTTGGCTATATGTACGGCCGCTATTTTATGTGGAATTTTGTGGGGAAACAAAATGATGAACAGGGAAATCTCGATTTACAAAATGGAAATTGGCTGAGCGGCATTAAATTTATTGATGAATTTAGATTAGGCTCTCAATCGAATTTACCTTCTGATGTACTTGATAACAAAGGCAGGAATACTTATTATTTTCTTCCTTTTATTTTGGGAATTATTGGACTGTTTTTCCATTTAAAAAAGGACAAAAACGATTTTTATATCCTATTGCTGTTTTTTGCTTTTACAGGTTTGGCCATTATATTTTATACCAATCCAAAACCATTTGAACCCAGGGAACGCGATTATGCCGTGGTAGGTTCATTTTACATTTTTGCCATTTGGGTAGGATTTGGGGTTTTGGCCATCTTTGAAAAGTTAAAAAATTACGCCAATAAAAATGCAGTTGCCATTGCGGTTACACTTGTTTCTTTAGTTGCCGTTCCTATGCTCATGGCTTTTCAAAACTGGGACGACCACGACCGATCAAATCGTTATACTTCACGCCTTAATGCAACGGCTTATTTAGATTCTTGCGCGGAGGATGCCATCTTATTTACCATTGGCGACAATGACACTTTCCCGCTTTGGTATATGCAGGAAGTTGAAAATTACAGAACCGACATTAAACTGATTAACACCAGCCTTTTCCAAACTGACTGGTACATTGATCAAATGAAGCGAAAGACCTATGAGGCCGCCCCTATTCCATCGCAATTAACCCATGACAAATACAAATGGGGAACCTTGGATGTTGCTTACTATTTTCCTGAAATTATTCCGCAATTGAAAGATTCTGTGGTGGATATTAAATACTTTATGAAATGGGTTGAAAGCGAACAGGATATTACTTATTACGATTTGGATGATGACGGAATTCCAGAAAAAATTCTTCCAACGAATAAAATCAGAATCCCGGTTGACAAAGAAGCTGTTTTGAAAAATGGCATTGTCGCCCAAAAAGATTCTGCCCTTATTGTGCCCTATATTGATATTCAATTTAAAGGAGCGCTTACAAAAAGCCGTATTTTGATGCTCGACATTTTAGCCAATAACAAATGGAAACAGCCTATTTATTTCACGGGTGGCGCACAGGCCGACGAGGAATATATTTGGTTGAAAGATTATTTGCAGTTGGACGGAATGACCTACAAACTTGTACCAATTTTAACGCCAGATGATGGGAATTTCTTTGAAATGGGTCGCATAAATACCGATGTCATGTACAAAAATGTCAAAAAATGGGATTGGGGAAACATTACCAACGATGACATTTATTTAGACACCGAAACACGAAAAAACTCAGTAACCTACCGTAACAATATGGAGCGTTTGGCCAGGGCTTTAATGGATGAAAAGAAATTTAAAAAGGCTGAAGAAATTGTAGATCTTTCCTTAGAAAAAATGCCTGTAAATAAATTTGGGCATTACAGCATGCTTATTGGTTATGTTGATTTATACTATAGCTTGGACAAAAAAGAAAAAGCCAGAAAATTAACTGGAGAATTAAAAACTGTTTTACAGGAAAATTTAAGGTATTACAGTCAATTTGATGAATCAGATGTTGAAGCTGTTTTTAGTGACATTGAACGCAGTTTGTTAATGTATGACCAATTGGTAAAAACGGCAGTTCAATTTGATGATGAAGCTTATGCAAACACCCTTAAAGAAGAATATGTTGGTTATTTAAAGTTATTTGATTTTTTAATCAGCGAAGAAGACAAATAAAATTCTGACTGCGCACTTATCCGGCCATAAATATGGCCCTATTTGGCGCAGTCGAAATTTTTATTTAAAATAATGCTCAACTTATGAAACCTTATATCATAAAAACACCCAACCTTTTCAAATTCATTTTTAAAAACTTGGTTTGGCGTTTTTCTTCTAAAGAAAAAGTGCTTTACCTCACTTTTGACGATGGTCCAACACAAGAAATTACGGAGTGGACTTTACAGGAACTTAAAAAATACGATGCAAAAGCCACCTTTTTTTGTATTGGAAAAAATATTGCAGAACACCCAGAAATCTTCCAAAAAGTTATTGAAGAAAAACATTCCATCGGAAACCACTCCAACAACCATTTAAATGGCTGGAAAACCAACACTGCAGATTACATAAAAAACATTGAGGATGCAGAAAAATATTTTGAAGAAAACTCAACTTTAAAAGCTGTCATCCTGAGCGCGGTCGAAGGGCAAAACTCAAAACTTTTCAGGCCTCCTTACGGAAAACTTACTTTTAAACAATCCATAAAAATTAGAAAAAAAGGCTATAAAATAGTGATGTGGGACGTTTTAAGCGCCGACTTTGACCCTGCTGTTTCCAATGAAAAATGTTTGGAAAATGTAATTCGGAATATCCAAAATGGAAGCATCATAGTTTTTCACGATAGTGTTAAAGCAAGTGAAAAGTTACACTTTGTACTTCCCCGGCTATTGGAATATTATTCAGCCAAAGGATTTTGTTTTAGTAGTATTGCGTAATTGGAATTTGGTGTTGAGACAAAAAAAATAAAATTGAGAAGCGGAAAAAGACTAAAAACCTCCTTAACCATTACCCATTGATCATTACGAATTTATTTAGATGTTAAAGTGTTTCATTTAAAATCCATTTAACTTTCAACTTAAAGATACTGTTGCATCAAATTAATCAGGGTATTTGCATCCTGATCACCAGATTGACGCCATTTCATTTCACCGTCTTTGTAAATAATAAAAGTTGGATTGCCTTTAATTCTAAGCGCATTGGCAAGTGTTTCGTTTTTTTCGATATCAATTTTTATCACTTTGGCTTTATCGCCGAGTGCTGCTGCCACATCACTTAAAACATCATGGAAGTCATCTGAACTTTCTTCCTCCCAATCTGCATAAAAATCGATTAACACAGGAATTTCTGAACCAATTAATTCTCCAAATTTTGCCATAACCTAAATTTTTTTTGTAGCATGATTAAAAAACAAAAGCCTTATACCTACAAATGTAACATTTTTATTCAAACAAACGAAACCTAAGTTTTTTTCAGTGTAATTACCGTGATTTCAGGCCAGATCCCCACCCTGCCAGGAAAAGCCAAAAAGCCAAAACCCCTGTTTACATTGATATATTTTCCAAACTCAGAATATATACCTGCCCATTGTTTATAAAGATATTGTATCGGACTCCATTTTATGCCAGGAATTTCAATGCCAAATTGCATTCCGTGCGTATGGCCGCTTAAAGTAAGCTGAAAATTACTTTGGTGATTTTTTATCTCGGCATCCCAATGAGAAGGATCATGACTCATTAAAATTTTAAAATCTTCTTTATTTATTTTTGTGGAAGCCAAATTTAAATCTCCAAGTTTTTTAAATCGGGTTCCCCAATTTTCAACGCCAACCAGTGCCATTTTTTCATTTCCTTTTTCAATATAAACACTGTCATTCAACAATAAATTAAATCCGATTTGAGGATGTAAATCTTTTATGGCCTTAAAATTTCGTTCCTTTTCTTCTTCGGTACCAAAATGCACATATTCCCCATAATCGTGATTTCCCAATACAGAATATTTTCCATAATTTGCTTTCAGTTTGCTAAAATGAGCAATCCAGGGAATCATTTCATCGGCAGTATTGTTCACCAAATCACCCGTAAATAAAATGATATCCGATGCCTGTTCATTGATTAAATCGATGCCTGCCACTATTTTTTCTTCATCGTCAAAACTACCACTGTGAATATCAGAAATATGTGTGAGTTTAAATCCATCAAAAGCTTTGGGCAAATCGTTAAAATATAAGGTGTGGTTTATTACCTGATAATTGTATTTTCCGCGCGCCATTCCATACAAAACTGAAGAAAACGGAATTGCCGCAAGCGCCAAAGCCACTTTACTCATAAATGCCCTTCTGTCGGCCAAAAAAGCTTTTGACTCCCCCTTTGAAAAGTAATTAAAAACACCTTTAAAAACCCTGAAAATATCTTCACCAAAAAGCACTAATAATGCCATAATTTTTGGAAAAATGGATAAAATAAGCAAGCCAAAAGCCAGCATCATAGGTTGTGTCAATCCTCTTGAATCATTAAAAATAAACAATTTATAAAGCAAGTTGATTAATATACCGAAGGAAACTACCCAATAAAAAATCTTAACAATTAAGTTTTTAGTGAGTCTTTTGATGCTTTGGTAGGCATAAAAATCCACGAATAAAATAAATGCCACAAAAATAATCCAACGTATCATCATAAAACAAATTTAATTATATTTTATGATTGTTAAAATATTACAGTTGAAATTAAGCTGTTTTTAACAAGTTAATTATTCCTTTGTATATTCTTGATTGCTACCGTCACTATCAATTTGATAATGAAAATCAATCTCTAACAAACCAGCCTCACCATTATAAGTATCAGTGCCTGCTGAAGAGTTTCTAAAAAGTCTGCACACTAACATACTAGAAAGTGTTTTGCCAGTAGCAACAATACCACCAGTCCCTAAAGGGGTAATAACATGTTCATACAAAGCAATGCTACCGGTATTAGGCGTAGCAACAGTAGTCCCCGTAATTATAGTAGTACCAGGAAATACCTCTCCAACAATTGCCCAAGTATATTCTAAACCCCAGGTAACTCTATTTGTACCCGGAGCTGTACTATCATCTTCAAGCTCTCCATCCTCATTTATTTTACCTGCTGACCAATGCACATGTGGAAAAATATTTGTTCCTTGTTTCCAACCATGAGGCATTTGTACTGTAAAAACAACCTCTTGTTCTTTATCTAAAGAACCTTCATTCTTAAACCAAAGTAGACCAAGAGAAGCGCCTTCTATAAATCCAGCCCAATCCGGTGGATCAATTTCTACACCTTCATTATCTTTTTTTGCCTTTATCTTAACAGCGTTTACCGGAACCTTTAAATCTTCCCATCTCGTAGCGTTTCCAACATAGCTCAAAGAGCCATCTGCAGTAATTTTAGTGTAATTTTGTTCTAAAGTTGTATCCGATTCTAAATCATCTGCAACCCCACCTGTAAGGGTTGAAGCAGCTCTATTTCCCAACTTTATATCACCATTTGACCCAATTTGCATGTATTCTGTACCAACTGTTGTAAACCTAATTATATCTTCATCTGCACTTTGCTCAACTTCAACTCTGGTATCGCCATCATCATCAATAAGCGAGCTCCCTGAAGTTAGTTCCTTCCATACGTCCAAATTGTAAAACCAAAAACTTTTTGTTGTAGTATCAAAAACCAGCAAACCATTTGCAGGCGAACTGATACCTGGAGTTCTTTGTGCTGTTGTCATTCTTGGTATTAAAACCCCTTTAGCGTCTGACTGTATGTCTAGCATAGAAGAGTCATCCGGCGTGGTTGTTCCAATACCCACTTGCGCAAAAGATTCTGTATTAACCATTAAAAATGCAATTATCATTGCACTTAAAACATATTTATTGGTGGTTTTCATATTCCTGATTTTTTGATTAGAAAATTGTATTTTGCAGTAAATTATTTATTTATTATTTTAAAAGTTTCATTGCCCAACTCAGAATCAACAACGACAATATAAACTCCTTTTGGGTATTGGAAAGGAATTGCAATCACATTTTTATCCAACTCATCACCATTTACCAGTTTTATTTGCTGGCCTAAAATGTTATAGATGGAAATACTATTTACTTGCAAATCATTTTTTATCCTCACAATAAGGCTGCCGTTTTCATGATATTTAACGGTGGTATTTTCTACTGAAAAGTCTTGGTTTGGGGTAACATCTTCAACAACAACAACAACAACTGCGTATTTATCTTTAAACACCAATTTAAATCTTTCTAAATAGGTTCCTGGCGGCAAGTTTGGGCAAAAGTTACCAGCTGTTAAATCGTAAGTGACATCTGCCAACACATCTTTAATATAAACTTTGCCTGTAAAATTTTCAACGGCATCAAGCATAATGGTATGCACACCAGCTTCGGTCATCATTAATCCCAAAGCAAATTCATTATTTTCATCAAAAGCATTTACGCCTTGTATCACATACTTTTTGGTAAGGTCATTATCAATAATAAAAAACAACTCATCTTCCCTTGGACTCAACATTAAGGCATCATAACCGCGGTTATAGTATAAATCGGCAGGCGAATCTGGCATAAACCCAAGTAATAATTGTCTGTGAAATTTTTCAGGATCTTCATAGCCAATTCTAATATAACTACTTAATGCATTGCTTTTTGAAAGATTACTTTTTGTATTAGAAGCCTTATAAAAGACTGATATCCCAGAAGCTTCCGTTATAAAATCTCGTTGAGCATTATTAAAAACTATTGTTCCATCTCCGGTAGCCTCAACAAAAAAACCTTGACCAACAGCAATATATTGTTTTGGTATTAACCCAGAAGCTGTTCCTATACCAAGAATACCAGATGGCACAGATGGTGTTGTTATACCTGTTAAATTTTGAATAGCATATCCCCCCAAATAATCTGACAAATAATGTGAATCCGAACCACCATCAACCCAAAATTCAACCATATCAAGCAAAGAAATATTATTATTAATAAATTCTACAGAATTTAATGCAGAAGGATAAGGATTACCCAATAAAGCACTTTGACCTTCAATAATTGGAAATGTATAATCTCCATTATTTGGTGTTCCCTTAAAGACATAATTTTGATTTTCTACCCCAGTTCCTTTCATGGTAAAACCTTCTCCCGGGTTTATAGGGGAATCTTTATAAATTTTATCCCAACCTGCATAGCCAGCAGAACTTGGCGGATACGTGTAAAGCCATCTTTCACTTATAAATAATGGTGTTGTTACATTACCACCACTAAGTACAGCAGGAAATCCATCATAAGGTAATCCTGGATAATTAAATGAAATTGGTTGTGGTGTAAAAGAATTAATTCCATTATTTGCATTGGCATCAGTTCCGTCAAACAAACCACCATTTAAAGCAAAGGTTCCTACGTTATTTACCGGTGACGACCAATAATTGTAACCTGTAGTTGTAGAAATTCCTTGCTGGTCTCTTAGTAATTTACCGGTGCCAGCTGTATTAGTATCTATTCCTGTTAATGTTTGATTTTGTATCAACTGTGCTTCATCAACCAAACGCAGATCTCCATCTGTCAAATTCACATTGTTTGCAACTATTAACCCGAAATTATTGTCAACAGAAACACCTGTTAATGAATTATCAACTTCCAAATTAAAAAAGTTAGCTGAATTGGTGGCACCGGAAATGGATTGAATGGCATTTACTGTGCTGTTAAAGTAAGTTGTACCACTTGTTGGAACTGTAGTTGTCCCGTTATTTATAAAATTATCATTTAAATATAAATTGCCGTCGTTGTTATGAGTACCAGTAGATTTATTGGTGTATTCATCTCCAAAATAAACAATTGTTGAAGTTTCAATTTGTAAAATTCCTTTATTGACAATTTGGCCAAATCCAAGAGATTTGCAAAGAAAAAACAAAACGAATAAAAATAAGTAATTTTGTTTCATAACTTTGAGGCTTTAGTTAGTATCCATAAAGATATACTAATAACGTTATATATATAATGATATTAATCAATATTAAAAAATTATATCTATTTTAACAGTTTAACCAACAGTTTATTACAAAAACGCATGCAACAAAAACGCCTTTTCCTTTTAGATGCTTACGCCTTAATTTTTCGCGGGTATTATGCACTCATAAAAAATCCAAGAATAAATTCAAAAGGGATGGACACTTCTGCTATTTTGGGATTTACAAATTCTTTGCTTGATGTGATCAAACGTGAAAAACCGGATCATTTGGCGGTGGCATTTGACAATGGAGGTTCGCACATGCGATCTGAAGCTTTTCCGGAATATAAAATGAACCGTTTGCAAACGCCGGAAGCCATTAAAATTGCGATTCCTTATATTCATAAAATTTTGGAAGCCATGCACATTCCAATTATTGAAAAAGAAGGTTTTGAGGCCGATGATTTAATTGGCACACTTGCGAAACAAGCTGAAAAAGAAGGCTTTAAGACTTATATGGTTACTCCAGATAAAGATTTCGCACAATTGGTTTCCGAGAATATTTTTATGTACAAACCCTCCCGAATGGGAAATGGCATTGAGGTTTGGGGAATTCCCGAAGTTCAGGAAAAATTTGAAGTCGAACGACCTGAACAGGTGATTGATTTCCTTGGAATGATGGGTGATGCCATTGACAATATCCCCGGATTGCCGGGTGTTGGTGAAAAAACAGCAAAAAAGTTCATTAAGGAATACGGCAGCATGGAAAATCTTTTGGAGCATACCCATGAGCTGAAAGGTAAAATGAGAGAAAAAGTTGAAGAAAATAAAGAACTTGGCTTGCTCTCCAAAAAATTGGCCACTATTATGTTGGATTGCCCAGTTGAATTTCATGAAAAAAATTATGAGTTAAATCATCCCGATTTCGAAAAGGTAAATGAAATATTGAAAGAATTGGAATTCAGAAGAATTGCGGAAAGCCTCAATACTATTTTTAAAATGCCTTCTGAAACCACAAAAAGCATTCAGAAAGAAGAAGAAATAGTTGACTCTAAAAAACAGCAAGCTACAGCAGAACATCAATTCGATTTATTTTCAACATCAGAAAATGTAACTCCAAACGATACCTTTTCCGCAGGAGATAAAACCACCGAAAACACCAATCATTTATACCAATTTGTAAATTCCTCTTTCTCCAGAAAACTGCTTCTCGAAAAATTATTGACCCAAAAGTCGGTTAGTTTTTACATAGAAACCATTGGGGAAGAATTATTTGAAACCGATTTGGCGGGTATCGCATTTTCTTATGAAAAAGGAAAGGGTTATTATGTGTCACTTCCTGAAAACAAGGAGGAAACACAAGGGATATTAGAAGAATTCCGTCCGTTTTTTGAAAACAAAACCATAGAAAAAATTGGCCACGACCTAAAAAATAGTGTTAAAGTTTTAAGCAATCACAAAATTGAAATCAAAGGAAAATTGTTTGATATTATGTTGGCGCATTATTTAATAAATCCAGATATGCGCCATGATTTAATAGTGCTCACTGAAACTTATTTAAATTACAAACCTATAAATATAAACGCTTTAGTTGGCAAAAAAGGAAAAAACAAAATTTCCATTCGTGAATTAGATCTCAAAAAACAATCGGAATATGCGGTTGAAAATGCCGATGTTGCCTTTCAGCTTAAAGATTTTTTTGAAAAAGAACTGGGAGAATTTAACCTTGCCAAACTTTTTAATGACATTGAAATGCCGCTTCTTCGTGTATTGGCAGCCATGGAATTGGAAGGGATAAAAGTGGATGCCGAATTTTTAAATTCCCTTTCAGAAAAATTAACTGAAGATATTCAACATTTGGAAAACGAGATTTATAAAGAAGCTACTATTGAGTTTAATCTGGCTTCCCCAAAACAATTGGGTGATGTGTTGTTTGACCATTTAAAATTAATTGACAAGCCTAAAAAAACCAAAACCGGACAATATGCAACCGGTGAAGAAATTTTATCAAAACTGGCCGCGAAACATCAAATTGTAAAGAACATTTTAGAATGGCGCGGATTGGTAAAATTAAAAAACACCTATGTTGATGCGCTGCCAAATCAAATTGACAAAAAAACGGGAAGAGTTCACACCACCTACAGCCAGGCTGTTGCTGCAACGGGAAGGTTAAGTTCCGTAAATCCGAACCTACAAAATATTCCGATGAGAACAGAACGCGGTCGCCAGGTTAGAAAAGCCTTTGTTGCGAGAGATGAAAATTACACTTTAGTGTCTGCCGATTATTCTCAAATTGAGCTTCGTATTATTGCTGCTTTAAGCAATGACGAGAGTATGATTGAATCCTTTAGAAATATGGAAGATATTCATGCCTCAACAGCCGCTAAAATTTTCGACGTTCCTTTAAATGAAGTAAGCAGGACACAACGTGGTGAGGCAAAAGCTGTAAATTTTGGCATTATTTACGGTCAGGGTGCTTTTACATTGGCCGAACAATTAAACAAATCAAGAACCGAAGCAAAAGAACTGATAGACAATTACTACAAAACATTTCCAAAATTAAAAGAATTTATTGCCAGTCAAATGGCATTGGCCCGAGAACAAGATTATGTGGAAACAATTTTAGGGCGTCGCCGATATTTGAAAAACATCAATTCACAAAATGCTGTTGTTAGAGCCGGAGATGAAAGAAATGCCGTGAATGCTCCAATTCAGGGAAGCGCCGCCGATATTATTAAGATTGCAATGATCAATATTTTTAAAATATTGCATGAAGGCAATTATAAATCAAAAATGCTGTTACAAGTGCATGATGAGTTGGTTTTTGATATTCACAAAGAAGAACTGGCTGTTCTAAAAACAAAGATTAAGCACGAAATGGAACATGCATTTACACTTTCTGTTCCGCTAACTGTTGAGTTAGGCGAAGGAAAGGACTGGCTGGAAGCGCACTAATTAATTTTAAGTTGTGGGTTGTAAGTTTTGGATTGTATGATGTCAATGCCTAAATAACGTTGACCTGATTTGATACTCTATTTTTCATTTTTAAAATTTTCAAACTTGATGTTGATAGTGATTTTCTGTTGACTTCGGGAAATAACTCATAGAGTTATTCTCGAAA
>Ga0314774_1001520_pt1 | contig 14617 bp, 7 predicted proteins | sample MetaGCBIA2018_FD_204515 | JGI IMG/M metagenome (GOLD analysis project Ga0314774, IMG submission 204515) | Cryopeg brine microbial communities from Beaufort Sea near Barrow, Alaska, United States - CBIA 2018 | ecosystem: Environmental > Aquatic > Marine > Coastal | place: USA: Alaska | collected... | reverse complement strand
AACCAATATTAGGCTCATTCCACAATTCCCAGTACCAAGTTTCTACCTCCTCTTTACCGTAACGATCTACACTATGCTTTACCCATTGATAAACAAGTTCAGCCCATTTTTTATAATCATTTGGGGGGTATGCCCAACCAAGATATATATCTCCGTATTCGGCTCCCGGTTTCCAGTGATGACGGTATGGTTCAGGCATGGTTGATAGCGCTTTTGGCATAAATCCAATCTGCGCCAGGGGTTTCATGCCTCTTTCAACATAAGTATCAAAAATTGAGTCAATAATAGTCCAGTTATAAATTGGCCTACCATTCTTATCTTCAGTATAGGCATTACTAGATCCCCACTTGAGGGCTGAACGAGGCCCATCATCCGTAACCAAGAGACTGTGGACCCGCAAATAAACCGGAGTGGGACTTAAATTGGCCATTTCAGAAAGAAGTTTTTTCCCATTTTTCATATAGGTGTAATTTGGCTCATCGTGACCCCACCATGCCCAAATAGGCTTCATATCTCCTTTATTCTTATTAAAATCCACCTGAATAGTCACAGTTTCCTCAAATAGAGTATCCCCATTTTGAGAAAAAATCAATTCATTAGTGAAAACCGCAAAAAAAACTAAAAGAACAATTGAGGTCTTTTGTAATCTTAAATAGTGATAATTTTTATTATTCATTTTTTGTAAAGTTTCACCACATTGTTAATGGCATTTCATCCCCTTTGGGGGTTTTATTTTTCGGCACTGCCTTCAAAGGAAACCCCCAAAGGGGACAGATAAAAAAGTTGATTATTTTCATTTTACTACAAATAAAAGTAATTATGCAATAAATCTATCATTTCAAGGTCAATACGAATATTCATAATCTAATTCAAAATAACACCCAAGGAATTCAAAAATTACATTTTAATTTACAATCTAGATTAGTCAGCTTCCATTAACAACCTTGTGAAACTTGACATTTAATAACTGCTTGGCAAGCCATCTGTTTTCATTCCCTGAACAATTAGCGCATGTATAATATATAACATCTCATTCCCAGTATCTTCATGAGCTCCATTAATTCCATAAGGCCAAAAATGCATAGCATCGCCGTTTATTTTTGATTCTGGGGAATCGGTCATCATTTGTAATATTTTATTGGCACGGGAAGCGGATTTCTTACTGCATAAATTTAGTGGTTTGAACTTTTTATTTTATTTGATCCTCGAGTAATTCCGACAAGGCTTCCCTTTTGTAATTGCTATATGGTTCAAGCCTATACCCCACTTAAAAGTCCCTATAAACAAAATGCGTAAAAAGGCTGGCATAAAAATTTTTTGAGGTAGGTACTTAAGCACATATTAATTCTTTGTGTGAAATATTATCTGATTTGACCATTCTCGTTATTAGATTGTTGAATATTACATCCTTGCTTTGAGAGCGATTTATTCTATAACAAAACGCGTCAAAATATCTGTTGATATTCTTCTCGCTTACCCAAGAATAGGTTGTTCTTATCCAAGATTTCACTTGATGAATCATTACATGTAAGGCTTTAAAATTTGACCCCTTTTCACTTAATATCTGTGTTAAATCATAATCTTTAGCAATTGGATTGTAACCTTTCCATTTATCGGTAGTGATCCTTGCCTGTTTATCGATATGTTTTTCAAACATTTTTCGTAATGATTTAGCCGAGTAATCCGGGATTTGAAAGGTGTAAAAACGCTTGACTTTCCCTTTATCTGTAAGTTCAACAGCACATACTGCTTTTTTCTTTGTGCTGTCGTAGCTCCTACCTGGCTTGCCTTCTTCATAGCCTCCTACAACATATTCGTCAACATTAACTATACCTTTCATAGGAAAATCCTCACTGGATTTCATCGCTTCGCGTACTTTGTGCATAAACAATCTAGCGGTTCTTTGGTGAACTCCAAAACGAATGGACATTTGGGATGCCGATAGACTTTTGGTAGTTGTTGACATTTCAAAACACATGAAAAATGATTTACGTAATCCAAACTTTACTTTGTGAAACAAGGTGTTTGCAGTGGATGATTCAGTATCACTGCAAATATTGCAGGTTCTTGAAAAATCCTTACGGATCTGACTTTTTGTGTGGCCACATTTTCTACAAACATAGTGTTCTGTCCACTTAATTTCGGACAGGTATTTCTTACAATCTTCATCTGTTTTAAAGCGTTCAGCAAACTCTATGAGATTTTGACCCCTAAAAATTTCCATTTTTTACCATTTTTATTGATTTTAAAGATATGAAATTAAATGCCTACCTCAAAAAATTTTAAATCCACCAATGCCAATGATATTCATCCATTCCAAATCTTTCTTCATTCCGTCTTTGGCCACATTTCAATTCATCCACTGCCACCATACCTGAGGTTTTAACCCGTTTGCCAATTTAAAAACTTACTGCTAGAGTATCTTATATATTATCCTTCCTTTTCCGAGCAAGATGTTAATCCAAATACAATTAGAATTATCAGGCTGAATAATAATATTAATATTTTTACATTTAATTTTTCACTTTAAATGTATAGGATCCCGATTCTAATCGAAAAATCAATCTATCATCCTTTGATGATAAAAACCGGACACCATTTGTATTCTCAATTTTTTCTCCATTTTCTTCAACCTTTGAAATGGAAGTTGCAGGTAAATAAAGTAGAGCATTTGTATTTGCGGGTATTGTAAAGGTATAAATAATATTTTCCTGATCAACAATTTTCCATTCACTTGTAATTCTGCCATACATAGAATCGTAGTAACCTTTTGCCCAGGTCATAACTTTATCGGGATCTGGAGTCGGTTTTAAAATAAATTCCTTAAATCCGGGATCCTTTCGTTGAATTCCCAAGGAATAATTATACATCCAGGCAGCTACAGCACCAAATGAATAATGGTTAAAGGAATTCATGCTATTGTTCCCGCCAAAACCATCTTCCACGGTATATGAATTAAGGCGTTCCCAAATAGTAGTAGCACCATTGACCACTGAATAGAGCCACGAAGGATACGAAATTTGTTGCAACAAACGGTAAGCTAGATCACTGTGTCCATTTTCAGAAAGTGCCTTACCAAGGGAAGCTGTCCCAATAAAACCTGTCATTAAGGAGTATTCAGGCCTAACAATCCCCGCTTCATCTATGTTTTTTCTTTTTATTGTATTTGCTAAATGAGCTATAGCGAAAGCCTTGTGCTTATCATTAAATACATTAAATGCGAGGGGAATTGCATAAGATGCCTGAGTATCTACGAAATCACCTGCTTTGGGCTTACGATCTTCCGGTATTGTCGGGCCAAAACTAAAACCTTCCTTTCCTGTATGAATCGTTTTGTGTGATTGTATATCTACATATGTTTTATTAAAAAACGCCTTTCGATCTTTATGTTGATTCCAAAATATTGAGGCATCTTCTTCATAATCCAATATTTCTGCCACCTTTGCCAGAATCTCCAAATCATAAACCTGATAGGCATTCCATAATAATGAATTGTCATTTTTAAACCCCTCTGGGCTTAACCAGTCCCCAAGTGGTCCTTCATCCAAAATTCCAGTTTTAGGATTGACCTTAGTGCCAAGAAATTCCACATAACTTTTCATCGCGCCATAATGTTCTCGCAACAATTCTGTATCTCCATACTGTTGGTAAACTTCCCAAGCGACAACAATTCCTGCACTACCCCATAATGTACCTCCAAAACCACCGCCAATGGGTGCCACGTCGGTAAATCTCCCCTGCTTATTTTGTATATCACGCATTGCCTGCATATGACGCCGCAAAAAAGGCTGTACATCTCCAAGATAAGTGGACGCGCGGGAAAATACGTTAATATCTCCGCTCCAACCCATACGTTCATTTCTTGCAGGCGTATCTGTCGGAATTGAAAGAAAGTTTCCGCGCATAGACCAAGTAATATTCTCCCAGAGTTTATTTACCATTTTATTGGAAGTTTCGTAATGAGAGGTTATTTTGTCAATTGAACTAATGACTTTTCCTTTTACATTTTCTATGGGTATGGCTTTATCAAAACCGGTAACTTCCAAATACCTATATCCGTGAAATGTAAACCTTGGCTGGAAAACTTCATCCCCGCCTTTTAGAATCATAATATCCTGTGTTAATGCTGCGCGTATGTTTTCAAGCATAATCATTCCTACATTGCCTTCATATTCTTTTAGATTAGGATATTTTACTTCAGCGTATCTTGCGATTATGGTATCACTTCGCTGTCCTCCATAAATTTTTATTTCAGGAAATCCCACCATATTTTGTCCCATATCATAAATAAAAACACCCGGACGAACTTCTTCCACACTATTGGCTGTCAAGGTCTTTACAACTTTTGGATTTTTACCGATTTGTGCAATGATTTGTAAATCGTTATAATTAAAATCATTGGCCATAAAGCTTGTTCCCTCAAGAGGAACTTCAACTGCCGGCTTCCATCTGCTGTCATCATAAGATGAGGTATTCCATCCTTTTACAGCTTCTTCTTTTCTGGCATCATAAACTTCTCCCTGGAAAAAACTACCGTAAAGAATGGGACCATCATTAAAATAGTTCCATTGATTTGGATTGGAAGTTACATGCTGTTTGCTTCCATCTTCATAGGTAATTACTAATTTTGACAATAAGGATTGTCGATCTCCAAAATAGTTCCAATTTTCACCGACATAACTAATATTTCCGCTCCACCATCCTTCACCAAGCCAAGCTCCCAAAGCATTTTCGTCATTTTTTTGAATCATGTGGGTAACATCATAGGTTTGGTACATATGAGTTTTATTATATTGGGTAAGACCCGGATTAAAATAATCTTCCCCAACCTTTTGGCCATTTAGGTACATTTCATAAATTCCCCTGGCCGTAACGTAAAGTCTTGCTTTTGAGATTGGTTTATTTTGGACCTTAAATTCGGTTCTTAACATGGGCATTGAATTTTGACTAGGATCAGCAGTAATCAAAACCCCGTTAGAACCACCATCCAATAAGTAAGAATTTGGAGCAATAGTCAGTCCTGAGCTTTTGTTATTTACAAAACTTGAAAATATTCCATCATACGTTATTGCTTGTCCAATTTTCTCAAAAAACAAGGTATTAGAAGGGGAACGGAAATTTCGAATCTCAATTTCCGAAAAAATTGCCTTTTGTCCACGACCCAATTTAAACCCTATATCTGCGACCATTGGGTAACTAATATAATTACTCCCTTTTCCTACAGGATTTAGGTTTATTTCTGTGGTGCCGGAAGGTTCTCCAGCGGAATTATTCAAATCGGTAATTTTATTTTCTTTCTCCTTTCCATTCAAATAAATCTCAAACAAACCAAAATTACATTCAACATAAAATTGATGCTGAGTGTATTTATTTTGATTGTTTATAATTGCTTTTGGAATGGTAAAACTTTTAAATGGAACAGTTGCCTTATCATCCAAATGATAACCCACACGATACATATTGAAATTAGCAAGTCCACTTTCAGTGCCATCAACCTCAGAAATATCCAATTCAAATGATATATAACTACCATTTGCTTTATTTTCAACTCCTTGAATATTAAGATCTTTTTTCATTAACCTTTTGTCATTGGCTCCAAATACAAATCCGGCTTTAGTCGTTTTTGAGGGTTTATCCAATTGTAAATTATATTTAAGCCTATAAACGGAAAGATATTGAGAATAAAGAATTAAATCATTGTTTCCTCCACCAATCCATTTTGCACCCTCCCAAGCTCCCAGTTTTGGGTCAGGATTCATCAATCCTGTTTCAAACCATGAACTGGAAAAAGAGCTCGCATTATCCTGATTCCATACCAATACCTTCCATGTATAAGTGGTTGAAGCTTGTAATCTCTCTCCACTATAAACTATTCCCAAGGATTTGTTCCCCAGAACCTTCTTGGAATCCCATACAGTATGATTTCGTTCGTTTTTTACAATAATTTGATATGCAGTTTGGTGAATTCCTCTTTTTTTAGATGCCACTTTCATTTGCCAACTAAAACGCGGGTTTTTAGAATCAATGCCTAAAGGCATTTCTTGATATTCAACTTGAAGCTCATTAATTATTACATTGGATGGAATTTGCGAAAAAACTTGGGTACAAATAAAAGTTATAAAAATCAGCACTCCATTTTTGATTATTTTTAAAATTTCTCGGATTTTCATGTTTTTAAATGTGTACATATTAAGATTTCATGAATGATTACTGGTTAGTTTTCCAGTAAGAAAAAACACTGGCTACCACAAGCCTTTTAAATATTTGACCTAAAATATTTTATATTGGTCTTGGAAACAAATTCATCAAGATAGTTTTGCAGATATTCTCCATTGATTTTAGGATAGATAGACTTCTAAAAAGTTCTTTTTTGCATTAATAATAGCAATATGTACTCATTTCAGCGTAGTAATCGTTGTTTGTTTAGTTGATTTCTCAGCTATATGAGCTTCCATGTAATTCTCAAAATTACAGTAGCCGGTACTCTTATCGAAGAATACAACAGCTTTTGAGTCCTACCAAATTAATTGTCAATTATTTTAAAGATAAAAGAGAAGAAGATGTAACACCTCCCTCTCTTAAAAACTACTGTAGTGTATTGTTCAAAAACTATTCTAATACTACTACTATTTCATAGGAAATAATATTTGCAAAACGACCAGCATCAGATTGGGTTGTTAATTCCCCAACTGTAATTTCACTAGTTTCATCTAGAGTGAATTCAATAACATAATCTAGACTAGATGAACCTAAAATTCTTTTATAAGCTAAAACTTCTGGAGCGGTTGCAAGATCTTCAACATCAGGGAAACCTGTATTTCCTTTTGTAATTACAAAATAGGCACCGCCTGCATCATCAACAGAATGATTTGTGTCACGTAGTTTAACTTTTAATTGATACTTGGCTGGTTCTGCATTAACAACTTGATAGATTTTACCATTTGTAATAGCAGGTGCTCCCCATCCAGATTCTAAATTAAAAATATTTCCGTTCCATTCGTCCCAGCCTCCATAAACACCATGGTTTTTTGCTGCATCATTGGTTATCCAAGGATCTCCCAAAACACCCCATCTACCCTCTGTTGCAGATGCTGTAAATGGCACTTTAGCATTCCCTAAGACAGGAGTTGGAATGGGTTTAACATTTTTATAATCTGTGTAAAAATTATCTATGAATTCTTCAACTGGAACAAAAGCAGTTCGGTAACGATATGTTGAACCACTTTCAAAATCTGTTAATTCTAAACTAGAATCAGCTCTATCTACAAATATAGTATTTAGTGTTCCACTTGTAGTTGTGTATTCAACTTCACTACCTAAAGCTCCAGAATTCTTACTCGTCTCTGCAAAATCAATTGTGAGGTTGCTTCCAATAAGTATATTGGCCATTAAAGGCGTATTCAAAAGCGACGCTAAATATCGAGCTCCATATACTTCTGCAGAAAGAGATACAGGAATTGAACTATTCCCATTATTATCAAAAGTTCTAACCACAAAATTATATACTTTCTCTTCAAGACCTTCAATAATAGTTGAAATCGAATCAATACCTGTTGACCTTATCACCGGCAAAACAATTGAGTCCATATTATTATTCCAGTAAACACGTAGTTCGGTAATTTTAGGATCTCCAATTATTAAGCCTTCAACTTTAACCCGGTTTTTACCAGGCATAATTTGCAAAGAATCAATAGCACCTGAATAAGAAATTTCACCGCCTTTTACGTATTTTAGATACTCAGTATCACTTGTACATGAGTATATTACTAGAACTAAGATGATAGCAGAAATCGCTGCTTTTATTTTCCTTGAATTTTTCATATTTTTCATGTTTTTGTTAAAAATCAGGATTGCCGTAAACTTGCACTTCAGAAACCGCCATATAATCACCACCAGCCCAGCTTTCCATACACTGTATTCTAAGATATCGCACTGCTGGATTATTTATAGAGATTTCGTAGTCTGCACCATCTTTAGCGGCTACAAGATCATTATTATCTTCTTGCCCATAAGGCAGACCGGATGGTTTCTTAACTTCAAATTCTCCCAAAAGAGTCCATCCGGATAAATCACCATCATTTAACTCGTTCGCGCCCCATACTTTGAAGTATCGCATAGCTCCTAAATAATAATATAATCTTTGACCTCCAATAGGTTCTGAAAATTGCCAGATATGCAAACGACTTAATTTTGTTTTTCTACCAATATCAAAAGTTACTAAGTGGTCTTTCGTATCAACTGTTCTACTGGTAAAATAAGTATCGTAATATTCAAGGGTTCCACCATTAAACAAGTCCCTAACATTTGACCATGAAGAGGGAGCCAATGCATCATTATTTAAAGTAATAGGCATCATATTCTCCCTGGGCATTAAAGTTTCATAGATTGGTTTTAATGTTGTAAACAACGTATCTGTTGTATTTAACCATCTATCCCTAACTAGAAAAGCAAAATCTTGGGGTATGGTATCAAAACCTCTTAAACTTTGGGATATTTCGCTTACAGATGTATAAATACTCGTAGGAAGTGGTTCCCAATCGTCTTGAAGGTTTTTTTGCAGAACCAGCAATGCTATATCCTCTTCAGTTGGATTTTTGGCATTTATGCGTACACCTCCAAAATCAGGACTTGTTTCCAAAGATTTAAATACATCAAAAATTGGAGCTTCAAGAGGTGCTACCGTCACAGTAACTGGTTTAGATTCTATCTCACTCCTGTTAACCGCAAAGATCTTAACCTCTTGCTCTGATAACCCTGTAAAACCTTCTATTAACATTGAATTATTATAGTAAGAAGATTTAACTTCCAAAGGCGTACCATTTTCTAATGTATAACGAGCTACAACATATAGTAAATCTTCATCTTCAGGCAAAGTATATTGAAGCTTTGCTTTACCTGGCAAGTTCTCTACAGTAACGTTTTTAACTTCACCTGGTGGCGTTAAATTACTTTCTAACGGTATTGGTCCTTGTTCTTCTGAGCAACCTAAAAAAGTTACAATCAGGGATAACATTATAATCCTTAAGGATTGTATTAATTTTCGTTTCATAATTTTCATGTTTTTTACCAACCTCGACTTTGAATCAGATTAGGATTTTGAATTAAGGTTGTTTGATTAATTGGCCAAAAATAATCCTTTGGAGATACAAATCGTTGTTGATATAATGTTAATACTTGATAGTATGAACTTTCCGAAACCCCATAGACATTCCAACCTTTTACAGGTTGATTAAACTCGTTTGTAGCTTCTTTCCACCGTCTAATATCCCAATAGTTTTTACCTTCATAAGCTAATTCTATACTACGTTCTCTATGAATAATTTCCCGCATACCATCTTTAGTAGTATATTTATTTGGATTTGAAGAGTAGGTTTGCCATGATGTTGCAACCCCTTCTAAACCAGCTCGTTCGCGAATAGCATCAACATACTGCAATACCTCTCCTGTAGGTCCTGACACTTCGTTTAACGCTTCGGCATACATCAAGTATAAATCTGCTAATCGCAATTCTGGCCATGCATAATCATTGTATGATGCACCACCATTACTATCAAAACTCTGTTCCCAGTCTACAAGTTTCTTTATATAATATCCTGTTACATTAAAATCGAAAGCATCGGAACTACCTGCATAATCTTTAAACTTAGCTTCAATATGCCAGCGTGTTTCATCAGAACCGCTATCATACTTATACCAAATTGAACCATCAAAACCTAAATCAGCATAAAATCTAGGTTCTCTGTCAAAATTTAATATTGACGTACGATACCCTTCCTTAATATTAAGGGCATCATCAGGTCCAGCTTCTCTAATCACTGTAATATCATCATAATTTAATGTCTTATCTTCTTCGATTGGCACGCCATTTTTGGTGTAAAAATTAGAAGCAGACTTAATAGTAGGTGAAAATATTTTTCTTGCTTCTCTATGCGGCACTGTGTTGGCTAAAGGCGCCATACATAAGCGTTGTAACTGCCAAGTACGACTATTTGGATTCGCCCAAATAAGCTCATCGTTAAATCGTTCTGTAACAGCTTGTCTAATATCAAGTTTCGTTTTTGTTGTTTGCGAAATGTTAGCTGTGACATCCTCCATATAAAAAATACGATGTCCATTTGCTTCTGCTACATCAATAGCTATTCTAAGAGCATCTGCGGCTCTTTGCCATTTAGTTTCGTCATAAGAGGTGTTAAACAACTGTGTTCCATCCTTATTTGCATAGCCTGCCATATCTGAATTACCATTAAACAATGGACTTGCTGCCATAAGTAAAAGCTCTCCCTTTATACCTAATGCTGCGGGTCTTGTAATTCTTCCCAATTCATTTTGACGATCCACAATTTGTGGAGGAAGTATTGCTATTGCCTCATCCAATAAAGTTACTAAATAATCAATACTTTCATCTATAGGTTCTCGTGATACTTGAAGTTCATTTTCTGGAGCATCAACCGGTATTGTATTTCGTATAATTGGGATAGGACCATACATTCGCATTAAATAGTAATGATAGTATGCTTTTAAAAACTTAGCTTCTCCTATCCATCTTAAACGATCTGCTTCAGTGATATCCGGAACCTTAGTTCTGTCTTCCATATTATCTATAAAAATATTACAATGTCTTATCCCATCGAATAACGGATAGTTATCTCCAGGTCCAGCGGCCTGATAACGACCTTCCCATGCATCCATATAAGGATTTGTAACTCTTTGTAAACCGCGGGCAATATCAAAAGCATAACTATTTATAGCCGCATCTTGACCTGCAATCCAGGTTTCATTTCCGGCCAGCATCCCTATATTAAAAACCCCATCTCCATTTTTAGGAATATAAGAGTAGCAGGTAAATAAATACTTTTCTGCTTCATTTCTTAATTTGAATGCCTGATCTATAGTAACTACGTTATCTGGAACAACATCCAGAAAACTTTTTTCACAAGATTCTAATCCAAATAGGATAAAAATTACTAAGGAAATTCTTAGTGCTTTATGAAGCTTTGGGAAACCTTTTATTAATATTATTTTCTTTGTAGTTCTCATACCTTATTTTTTTTTATAAATCAACTTTTAAACCTAAATTGTAAACAGACTGAATGGGGTAGCCCAAGCCACTGCCTCCCATTTCTGGATCCCACAGTTTGAATTTACTCCAAACCGCTAAATTATTACCACTAAAATAAATTCTAAGGGCTTTTATCCCAATTTTAGATGTAATTTTTTCTGGCACATTGTAACCAGCTTCTATAGATTTTAATCTTAAAAATGACCCATCACGCATCCACCAAGTTGATACTTGATTATTATTTTCAACAAATTCATCACTTAAACGTGGCCAAAATGCATAAGAATCGCGATTAGCTTCAGACCAATGATCTTCTGCAACAACATTTAACAAACCGCTTTGAGCAGAGCCATTTATTACAAAAGGTGAAATATTTTGGGGATTGATAAAAAATGACGAGCGTGCAGATCCTTGAAAAAAGATGCTAAAGTCGAAATTTTTATAACCTATTGTTCCTCCAAAACCATAAACAATTTCTGGAATTGTAGGATATCCCAATGGCACCTTGTCATTTTCACTAATGAAGCCATCTCCATTTACATCACGGTACTTAATATCACCTCCTGTATACTCTCCAAATTGCGTTGGTGAATTAAGGGTTTCTTCATGATCAATAAATAAACGTTCTGCTATATAACCATATGTCTGTCTAGCACTATTACCTATATGTGAGCGATATGCCAAATCTTCTGGATATGAAACTTCATCATACACTAAAACTTTATTGGTTGCATAAGTGAAATTCCCTCTTAATTGTGTCCACCAATCTTTATTAAATTGCTTGTTATATGTTATAGAAAGATCTAGACCGCTACTTTCCATTTCTCCAAAATTAGTTGAAGGTGTAGCGGTGAGCCCTAAAGTAGAACCTATATTAGAGCGCTCTTGTAAAATATGAGTACGCGTTTGCTTAAAAGCGTCTGCCGTTAGATTTATGGAGTTAAATAATTCCAGGTCTAAACCTACATTGGTTTGCTGGGACTGTTCCCACCCAATGTTGTTATTTGCATAACGACTTGTAAATACACCTGGCCTAGAATAACCAAATTGTTCTCCAAAAGTAGCTCCATAATTACCATCTAAAAGGTTTACATTAGACAGGTAAAAGAAACGATCTTCTAAATTACCGATAGCATCGTTACCAACAAGACCATGAGTAAAACGAAGTTTTAAATCTGAAACAACATTTTTCAAGGAGTCCCAGTAATCTTCATTAGACACATGGTATGCGAAACCTATTGAAGGGAAAAACCCATATCTACTACCTTCTGCAAATCTCTCAGATCCATTATACCCAAAATTAAATTCAAATAAATACCTGCTATCGTAAGCGTATGTAAATCTACCTGCAATACTATGATTCCTATTTGGTAGTGAAGTTTGTACATTTCCTGAGTTACCAGTCTCATAACTCGATAACGAGTTTACAAGCATCCCAGAAACAGCATGCGTCTCATTAAACGTCCTATTATAATTAAGAGCGGTTTCAAGATAAATCCTCGAATCTAAATTTTTATCACCTTCGTTATAGTTAAGATACTCTGTGCCAGTTTGGCCTATAGAACCTTGACCCCCATGATTTAAAACATTTATTTCGAGCTCTCCTGTTACAGGACTAATACTGGAGCCATAATAAAAAGGGTTGTATTCCCTGGAAACTTCATAAAAAGAATAGCGTTTTATATACCCCATAGCACGTGCAGATAAGCCTTCAGTAATAAAGTTTAAATCCTGTTTAATCTCTACCTGTGTCGATATTGTAGAAGCCTTACTGGTTTGATAACCGCGCACCATTTCTGCGTAGGGGTTTATCAATATGGGTGCTCCAAGACCAGAACTTGCTGGTTCTCCCCCAAATAAAGGGTGATCTACAAAAGGTAGATAGCTTGCTGGATATACTTTTGGAAATTTTACTGGGTTTGACCATAGTGCTAAATTAAAAATACGTGCTCCACCTCCAACTGGTCCACTATAATCATCAAACTGACCGTAAACACGCGCTATTGCTTTTGTTGTAGGTGTAAGATCTAAATCTAAATTACTTCTTATAGAATAATTTCTAAGTTTAATATTATTATTAAAATTATTGATACCCTCTACATTTAAGACACCATTATCTACATTATAAGTACCAGAAATATAATACTTCGCTTTTTCTCCACCTCCACTGGCACTCATATTTAAACCTTGGTTAATAGTATACCCCTTAATTAATTCATCAATCCAGTTATTACTAGGATATAAATAAGGATCATCACCTAATGAGGTTCTATAAATTTTGTTTTGATTATAAGGAAGTGCTGCTCTAGGATTACGTGTTAATGCCGCTTCATTAGCCAAATTCATGTACGTAATATTATCTGCAAAATTAAAATTTCTTGTATTAGATGACATCTTGGTTTCGCTACGAAATTGAAAACGGGTCTTTCCTGCTTTACCCATTTTGGTACTGATCAACACAACACCATTTGCACCACGTGCACCATAAACTGCAGCTGCGGCTGCATCTTTTAACACCGAAAAACTTTCAATATCATCCGGTTGTAAACGCGCCATATCTGTATTAGTAGACTCAATACCATCTATTAAAATTAGTGGATTAACCTTACCTGAACCAAATGACCCCAAACCTCTAATAAAGAAATCTGAATTATCGGCTCCTGGCTCACCACTACGTTGAAAAGCAATCATTCCAGAAACCCTACCTGCCATCATAGTAGTTAAATTACTTGAAGGACTTTTTAGCTCCGATGGATTAATAGAAGTGATGGAGCTTACGAGACTAGCCTTTTTTTGTGTACCACCAAATCCAATTATTACAGTTTCATCAAGGGATTGCTGATCCGGGCTAAGTGTAATGTCAATTTGACTTCTACCGCTGATCTCAATTTCCTGAGTGGTAAAACCCACATAAGAAAATACCAGTACCGCATCCGGACTCACGGCAATTGAATACTTTCCATCAAAATCAGTGACCACCCCATTCGGAGTTCCTTTTTCTACAATAGTTACCCCAGGTAACGGCCTGTTAGTATCACCTTCCATTATCGTTCCAGTGATAATCATTTGCGTAAGGCTAACTTCTTTTTCTAAAGAAGTATAATCTCGGGCAGATAATGAATTACTTGCTATTAATATAGTCAGCAAAACACCAAATATTACTTGGAATTGCACTTTTACTTTTAGAGTATTCATTCTTTCATAAGTTTACAGATTAGTTAATTATTTTAATAAGGTGTTATCAACTAAAACGAATTCGTTCAAACCAGTTTACAGCTAAATTTTCCTTCTCTTGGATGTTACAAGAATAAATGTAAATTTCACATTTGTAAATGTAAACAAAAAACAATGTTAAACAAATATTTAGAGTTTATTTTAGAAAAATTCAAGTAAGCTAACTCAAGTCCTTCAAATTCTTATAGTTATAGATTGATTCCAATGCGTAAATACAAATGGTAACTAATCAGTCTGAAGTTTGAAGACCAAATTTAGCGATAAGCGCCAAGGCTTCCAAGACATTTAATCCGTTTTTGATCGTTGTGTCTATAACAGAACGTA
>Ga0314774_1001519_pt1 | contig 14624 bp, 11 predicted proteins | sample MetaGCBIA2018_FD_204515 | JGI IMG/M metagenome (GOLD analysis project Ga0314774, IMG submission 204515) | Cryopeg brine microbial communities from Beaufort Sea near Barrow, Alaska, United States - CBIA 2018 | ecosystem: Environmental > Aquatic > Marine > Coastal | place: USA: Alaska | collected... | reverse complement strand
TATTCGTATTTCTTAGCTTGATGGCTATGGGGTACCGCCAACAAATCCGACAAAACCCCCTCTAAGCAATAGACTCATATAAGCTAACGGTTTAGGTACTCTATATGAAAGTTGTATAATACTTGATCTTAAGTATTTTCAGCTCCAAAACCATTGTAATCATTAAAATACTATAAAAATTAATTCGTTTTTAAAGGTTTTATTCCTTAAAGGGGGTTTCGTCGGAAATGTTGGCGGTACCCCTCATTTAAAATCCCCTTTTGTATAGTTGTATGTATTTTAAATGATAACATTTTTACAAATGGGGGACTTGGTTTTTATTCGTATTTCTTAGCTTGATGGCTATGTACCACTACCCCTATGTGTAAAAGCCGGCCACATTGTGGATAATTTTAAGCTCTTAATCTAAGTTCTAGTTATATATTTCAACAAGCATACCCTAATGACATTATCAAAATATGTTTTACTGGGGTTATAAAAAGGATATATGAAATGTTTAAAATACAAATAGACTTGGTACAACACCTATAAAATAATATAGCCACATATTGGATATTAATTCCATTATGTAGCCGGTTTTTACACGTATGTCGTATGTCGGCTGTACCCGAATAAAGCACGATTTTAATACAAAAACAATACAAAAAAGTTGTTATATAGCGTGATATGCTTTAGAATAAAAGACGGGAGGTGGGTAGATGAATACTTATTATAAAAGTCAACGAGATTTGGCAAATGCCTTAATTAGGATTATTGATTCATACTGGGATCATAATGTAACTGAAAAGCACTTACTGAAATATCTCCAAACTATCTATGAAAACAATAGTAATAAAATAATTGATGAGAATAGTAGAATTAAGTCAGTAGTAAAACAAAGACTTGGGAAAAAAAGACTAAGTCTAATAATACAGATTCTAAACATAAATGAGGAGGAGTTACAACTATGAAAACAATAAAACAAGCACTTAAGATTAGGGATAGTGTGTTTGATGAATCAAAAAGGGATGATACATTGGACCTTGCAAACCTAAGTGATAAGAGTATAAACGCTGATAGGTTTTTTGAAGAAACGTTTATTACTGAGGGGATGAAGCTACTCTTTGATACCGCCTTCAAAAGATTCAGTGGTGAAGCAAGTAATGGTCTTGTTAAATTAACACAGGCCATGGGTGGAGGAAAGACCCATAATATGGTTGCCCTTGGAGTTATAGCACAAAATTCATCAATTAGAAATAAAATATTAAACGGTAAGTATAGTGGCTTTAAAGAAGACGTTAAAGTTGTTGCATATACTGGACGTGAAAGCGACCTTGAATATGGGATTTGGGGTGAAATAGCTAAACAACTTGGTAAAGAAGCTCAGTTCTCACCTTATTATTCACCACTTAAAGCTCCTGGTCAATCGGCATGGATTGAGCTACTAAAAAGCGATACCCCTACTTTAATATTACTTGATGAGTTGCCACCATATCTTGAGTACTCTAAGACTCAATCTTATGGAACTGGTACTCTACTTGATATTACTACAACTGCATTAGCAAATTTATTCAATGCACTTAATAAAGAAGAACTTCATAACGTGTGTTTAATAGTATCTGACCTTGATGCAACTTATCAGCAGGGTTCACAGGTCATTAATAGCATATTTGACAACCTTTCAAATGAAATTAACCGTTCATCTACTAATATTGAACCGGTAAGTGCCAATACGGATGATTTATATAACATCTTAAGAACCCGTTTATTTACTAAAACAGCAAGTGATACCGAAATTGATGAAATCGCACTTGCATATCAAGCTTCTGTAAAAGAAGCAAAGGAAATGAGATACACAGATGAGAACCCGACTGAAATTGCTAAAGGTATTCGTTCATCATATCCATTCCATCCATCTATTCGGGACATTTTTGCAAGATTTAAGGAAAATCCTGGTTTCCAACAAACACGTGGATTTATCAGACTTACAAGAGTAATGGTAAAAGGATTGTTTCAAGAAGATGGACTTGCGGGTGACAGATATTTAATAAACCCATATGATGTTGACCTTAATAATAGTGAAATGGTAACAATTATTAAAAATATTAGGTCAGAGCTATCAAATGCAATTAGCCACGATATTGCTTCAGAAGGAAAAGCAGTTGCAGAGAAGTTGGATGCTACAACTAAGTCTACGGATATGCAGGATATTACTAAACTTATTCTAATGTCTTCACTATCTAAAGTAACTGGAAGTGTTGTAGGCTTAACAATGAATGAAGTGATTGCTTATATTGCTACACCAGGTAGGGATATAACTAATTTAAACAAAAGTCTTGATGATTTAAAGACAAGAGCTTGGTATCTATACTTTGATAGAGATAATAGACTGTTCTTTAGAAAAGTGCAAAATGTAAATGCTCAGTTAAATGACGAAATTAGAGGATTTACATACGAACAAGCAAAGCTTCATATCAGAGAGTTATTAAGAGAACAATTTAAAGCAAGTAGGAATGATTGTTATCAAGAGGTTATGGTATTCCCATCAATTCAAGAGATTGATTTGAAAAAAAATAAAATTTCCTTGATTCTAACGGAACCAAATATTGAGAATAAAGGGTTGCATGAAGACTTACTTAAGTTTTATGAAGACGCAATATATAAGAATAGAGTTATGTTCCTTACTGGACAACGTGTGGCAATGGACAATCTAATTGATATTACTAAGTCATACAAGGCAATTGAGAATATAATTTACCGCATGGAGCATGAAGATAAGGTTGATGCAAGAGATAGTGAGCTTGTTCAGGCAAAAGACCTTCATGATAAAATAAGTGCAAAGTTATTCTCAAACATTAGAGAAGCATTCATTACATTATACTTCCCTAAAAAAGATGGTCTTGTAAAGAAAGACTTTAAAATGATATTTGAGGATAATCACTTCAATGCTGAAAAGCAAATTAGAGACATCTTACTTGAAGAAATGAAGTTTACGACTGATATTGAACCTTCAAAGCTAAAGAATATGTTTGAAACAAGAATTTTCACTCAACAAAGAATGGCTTGGAATACACATATCCTTGAAAGAGTTGCAACTGAAACTGCATGGCCGTGGCATAAACCTGAAGCACTTAATGAACTCAAGGCAGATTGTATTAAAAAAGGTCTGTGGATTGAAGAAGGTGGATACATTGATAAAGAGCCACCAGCTCCATCAACGTCAGTAAATATATTGGAACTCGGAAGAGATAATGATACAGAAGAAGTGCGGCTAAAGATTCAAGCTACAAACGGTGATGTAGTTTATTATGAAATTGATGATGACGCTACGACTGCTTCAGCACAGGTTTTAGATTTATCAAACTTTAAAACAAGTGAGTTAAAGCTATCATTCTTATGTGTTGATTCAACTGGTAAAAATGCGACTGGTGAGCAATGTTCTTGGACAAATCAAGTTTCTATTAAATATAAGCCATACGATAAAGATGGCAAAAAGTACATGGAATTAAAGGCAACATCTAAGGACGTAAAAATTATTTACACAACGGAAGGATCTAACCCATCAAATGGTGGAGGCACCTACCTAAATCCATTTGAGATACCTTCTGGTTCTAAGTATGTACAGGCAATTGCTGTTAACGAAGAAAAGGGAATTTATTCAGAGAAGTTTCAGTATGAAGTAAAAGACGAGAATTTTGAAATTGACAAGAAGAAACCTGTTATGATGTACGTGCCACTGATGCCTACCTCAACAAGTGAGACGTATAAAGTATTAGATGGTCTTAAAGTTATTGATACGACTGTTAAGGGTGTTGATATTACTGTTTCAGAAAAAGGTGGAGTAAATAGTGGATTTATGGTTTTAAGCTTTGGTGACATTAACATTAATAATATAGATGACCTAATTGACCAATTAAATCAGTTAATTGATAAGTTTTTTGTAGACAAAAAATATGAAGTTACTGCGACGATTAATAACGTGATATTTGGCTCAGGTCAATCCTTTGAGCAATGGATTTCTAATCAGAAGTCCACTGTAGAAGCATTTAAGAATAAGATATCTCAATAAGGAGGTGGATTTATTGGCTAAGCAACAAGCAATTGGATTCGGGTATATGCCCGAAGAAACTAAACATCACTTCTTGGTTAGAATCCCAAGAGGCAAAAACAATGACGTGGTTGTCTATGAACGATTTGAGTGGGACGAATCAGAAGAACAGAAATCGGATATAGTGGAGGAAAATATTAAAGTAGTCATTAGTAAAGAAAAGTGGGACGCTATTAAATCAGTTGTTGAAAAAGAATTCAACAGAAGATTACAGGTTAGCAATATTCTTGTTGGAAAGTTTAAATCTGTAGATATACCATTGGAAAGACTCTTTGGTAAGGAATTAGTACTTCTTCTATGGGCGATTGAAGATTCGGATCCGAGCCTAATCAATACAGCTCTTAAGAACTGGTTAGGGTTATCTGCTGAGGAACGATGGTGGTTGTTTACCATGACGAATGCAAGCACAGGGCGTTATGACAAAAAAAAAGGCTGGAGAATTGCAGTTAGGTATGCACTGACTGAGAATCCAGTCAATGATAAAAGTGGTATTCAAGGTAACGTAATGGAATTGCTTTACAAGCAACTATAATAGCATAGGGTGGATTTTTATCCACCCTATTATACATAATTTTACGAACATAAATTCGGAGGTAGCAGAGTGTTAGATTATTCAAAATCATTTATTGAAACACAATTTCCCGTGTCTAAAATATCAAAGGAAAGCTATAAAGAGAGAAAGGCAAACCTGGGTCAAACTCTTACTGGATTAGGTAAGTGGTGGGGTCGAAAGCCTCTTATTCTTGTTAGGGCGACATTACTTGGTATATTAATGCCTGCATCAGAAGACCCAATTAAAGATAGAAAGATATTCTTAAAGATACTTACTATGGATGAGGATGGTCTATGGTTAAGGAAGTTTAAGCCTATTAGCTTAAAAGATTTATATAAATCCTTAAATTCATTAAAAATTGAAAAGTACTTTGATTTATCGTCAACGGCATCGAAGCCTAAGTATAAAAAGGGTATTACAAAAGAGGATAAAGAATATCTTCAGAAGATTGTATTTAATAGACTTTCATATGACAACAAGTTAATTTATTGCTTGCGTCCTGAAAACATCAAATTAGAAGATGAAAATGCTTGGGACGAAATAAATGAACATTTAGAAACTAAGGCTTTTTCAATTGAAGAACTCACTAAACAGTTGGGAGAAAAAAGGTTTGGGCGTACCCCCAGAGTTGGTGATTGCTTTTCTGGTGGTGGGTCTATTCCGTTTGAATCAGCACGTATGGGTGCCGATGTTTATGCCTCTGACTTAAATCCAGTAGCAACTATGCTTACATGGGCATCTCTAAATATAGCGGGTACTTCAGATGATGAAGTTGCTAAGCTTAAAGAATTTCAGAAAAAAGTTTATGATACTGTAGATAAGCAGATAATCGAGTGGGGAATTGAAAACAATGAAGTAGGTGATAGAGCTGACTCCTATTTATACTGTAATGAAACAGTTTGTCCTGAATGTGGTTATAATGTGCCACTTGCACCGTCATGGGTTATTGGTAAAGGCACAAAAACAGTTGCACTTCTTAAAGATAATAATTGCAATGGATTTGATATAAATATTATTATGGACGCAACTAAAGAACAATTCAATGAATCATCAAAAATGATAACTATAAAAAGTGGTAAAATGTATTGTCCGCATTGTAAAATGGAAACTCCAATAACATCAATTAGGGGTGATATTAAAGATGAAAAAGGTAATACTATTTCAGGGTTAAGACAATGGGAAGAAACTGATTGTTTGGGACAAGCAAACGATGTTTTCCAGGAAAGATTATATGCAATACGCTACATTAGCAATGGTAAACGATATTATAAGACCCCTACTGAATATGACTTGGGGAATGAAGAAAAGACAGTTAATATTTTAAAGAAATATTTTATAGATTGGCAACAAAAGGGCTTTATCCCTTCGGCAAGCATTGAAAAAGGCTATAATACAGACCAGCCTATCAGGGAAAGAGGTTGGCATTACTGGCATCAACTTTTTAACTCAAGGCAATTAATTTTATCTGCACTAATTGTTAGAGAAATATTATCAACGGCTAAAACAAAAGAGGAATTCGTTTTTGGTGCTCTTGGTGTTAATAAAATAGTAGATTGGAGCTCTAAGTTGTGTATTTGGAATGTAGGAGCTGGAGTTGAAACAACTCAAAATACTTTCACCACTCAAGCTTTAAATACTTTATATAATTACGGTGCGAGAGGGTTTAGTAAATATGACAAGAATTTTTTAATTGAGCCAAACAATAGTAAAATAACAAATATAAACACTGTTAACGTTATTGACGCAAGAAATGTAAATTATGGGAATGATATTTGGATAACCGACCCACCTTATGCTGATGCGGTAAACTATCATGAATTAACAGAGTATTTTTTAGCTTGGGATAAACCAATAATTGAAAAAGCTTTTCCAGAGTGGTACTCGAATTCTAAGAGGGTTTTAGCAGTTAAGGGGACGGGTAATGATTTTAATCAAAGTATGATTGAAATTTACCGTAATTTAGCGAATAATATGCCTGACAATGGATATCAGGTTGTCATGTTCACACATCAGGATGTTAAGGTTTGGTCAGAGCTTGCTATGATTTTGTGGTCAGCGGGTCTCCATGTGGTATCTGCATGGAACATAGCAACTGAAACTGAATCTGGTGGACTGAAGGCAGGGGGGAACTACGTCAAGGGAACAGTTTTATTGGTACTGAAAAAGCAGATGTCAACTGAAACTGCATTTCAAGATGAACTTTACGAGGAAATTAAAAATGAAGTGCAAAGTATTATTGAGTCTATGAAATCTCTTGATGATAAAGATGACCCTGACTTCAATGATGCTGACTACCTCTTGGCTTCGTATGCGTCGTCTTTAAAAGTTTTAACGGCTTATAAAGAAATTGATGGTATAGATGTTAAATATTGGCTATCTCAAGCAAGAGACGCTAAAGAAGAAAACCCAGTCGAATCACTAATCAATAAAGCTGTAAGAATCGCTAATGATTATCTGATTCCAGAAGGGTTTGACAAATCGTATTGGAAAGACTTAAAACGTGAAGAGAGATTTTATATTAGGGGGCTTGAAGTTGAAATGAGTGGCGTTTTAAAGATTTCAAGCTACCAAGATCTTGCTCGTGGATTTGGTGTGCATAACTATGCAGATATGTTTGAGAATTTTAAAGCTAACTCAGCAAGATTAAAAACACCGTCAGAGTATAAAATGTTGTTCTTGGGTGGTAACGGCTTCAATTCAACGCTCTTAAGGCATCTTTTGGTAGCATTGAATGAAGTGACTGTGAATGACTCAACTGTAGAGGGTAGAGCTTATCTTAAGGATGTTTACAAAGAAGATAATCAGTATTGGTATAAAAAGCCATTAATGATTGAGCTACTCTCATTTGTGTCAAATTTAGAATTTATTGATCATATGAAGCATTGGCACGAGCATGCATATTCTGCTAAGCTCCTAAAGGAAGCACTTAAAAATGAAGGCGTATAGGTGATTTTATGATTTATAGATATTCGTCACGGAGAGAGGCTATATCTGACTCTCTTTTAAATGAAAAATTGAATAATGCAAAGTCATATGACCGTATTGCAGGATATTTTAGAAGTTCAATATTTGAGGTTGCTGGAGAGGCTCTGGACTCTGTATCTGGTAAGATTAGAGTTGTGTGTAATTCAGACCTTCTGGTTGAAGATGTGAAGACAGCTAAAATTGCAAATGCATCCATGCGAAAAGAATGGTGTGAGGCAAAGCCAGAGGAAATAGATGGTCAGTCAAATCGATTTAAGAAACTTTATGAATATCTTAGTTCTGAAAAGCTTGAAGTTAGAGTTTTACCAAATGAAAGATTTGGCTTGGTTCACGGAAAAGCTGGAGTAATCACACTTGAAGATGGTTCTAAGACTTCATTTCTGGGCAGTGTAAATGAATCCAAAACAGCCTGGAAATTCAACTATGAACTCGTTTGGGAGGATAACTCTGATGAAGCTGTAAAATGGGTTCAGGAGGAATTCAACGCACTATGGAACGATAAACATGCGATCCCTCTGTCAGAGTTCGTTATCGAAGACATAAAGCGAATTTCAGAGCGCGAGGTTATTGATGATATTGAAGACTGGAAAAAAAGTGAAAGTTCTACTCCTGCTGAAGTTGCGGTCGAATCTCCTGTGTATAGAGAGCAATTAGGTTTATGGGAACATCAAAAGTATTTTGTAGACCTGGCATTTAGAGAACATAAGACGTCATATGGTGCAAGGTATATACTTGCAGACCAGGTTGGACTGGGTAAAACTATTCAGCTTGCTATGAGTGCACAATTAATGGCGCTGTATGGCGATAAGCCAGTTCTAATCATTGCTCCAAAAACATTGCTTTGGCAATGGCAGGATGAATTGAACGACCTTCTTGATTTGCCAGTTGCAGTTTGGGATGGTCATAACTGGATTGATGAGGTTGGTCAGAAATATCATAATCGTGGTGTTCAAGATATCGTAAAATGTCCAAGAAAAATTGGTATCATTTCACAGGGCTTAATAACAAGTGGCTCACAGGTGGCAGATTATATTTTAGCTAAAGAGTATGAATGTGTTATTGTTGATGAGTGTCATCGTTCAAGACGACGAAATCTCGGTGAAGGAAAAGAAAGTCAGGCTCCTGACATGAATAACCTATATAAATTTTTGATTGAAATATCTCGAAAGACTCATAGTATGCTTCTTGCTACGGCAACACCGATTCAACTATATCCAATTGAGCTTTGGGACTTACTAAATATCCTATCACAGAAAAACGATTCGGTACTTGGTTCAAAATCTTCCTACTGGAGAAAGTCGGCAAAGCTGAACGAAGGCTTGAATCTTATTATGGGAAAAGAGAAGAAAGCGTTTATTGATCCAGAAAACTGGGAGTGGATGAGAAATCCTTTTCCACCAAGACATGAACACAATAAATTTAAAATGTTGAGAACTCGTTTTAGGTTGGCGGATGATAAGTTTGTTGTAAATAAGCCACTTAGTCAGTTGGATAAGCCAGAGCAACAATTTGTTGGAAATATTTTAAGTTATGGGTTTTATGAAAACTTTAATCCTTATATCAGACACGTTGTAAGAAGGGAAAGAAAGTATCTTGAAGAAAATATGGACCCTATTACTGGTGAACCTTATCTCCAAAGAATTGGCGTTGAATTACACGGTGAGGGAGATGATGGGGCATTAGTCCTTCATGGTTATATGAAAGATGCGTATAATTACGCTGAAGAATTCTGTGCTCTTCTTGGTAAGCGTGTTAAAAGTGCTGGTTTCTTTAAAACACTACTGCTTAAACGTATTGGAAGTTCGTTGGAGGCGGGCAAAAATACAGGTAACAAAATGCTCCTTGAATGGGGGTCTGGATTTGGTGAATTAGCCAATGAAGATGATGATACATCTACTTATGAAGAAAGTGACCTTAAGAATTTAACTGAAGATGAGCATCTCCTCTTAGAAAGATTTGTTGAGTCACTTGAATCTAACCAAGCAGAAGACCCAAAATATAATAAAACGGTAGAGTTGTTAAAAGAACGCAAATGGATTGACAAAGGTGTTATAATTTTTTCGCAGTATTTTGATACGGCAAGGTGGGTGGCAGGAAAGCTATCCAAAGAATTTACTGAAATGCCGATTGCTTTGTATGCTGGAGGTGATAAATCAGGTGTATTCCTTGATGGAAGCTTTAAGAAAAAAACAAAAGAAGATATAAAGGCAGGTGTGAAAAACCATGAATATAAAGTGATGGTTGGAACTGACTCCGCATCAGAAGGCTTGAACTTACAAGCGCTTGGAACATTAATAAATCTTGACCTTCCTTGGAATCCTACCAGATTAGAGCAAAGAAAAGGTCGTATTCAAAGAATCGGTCAGGTTAATGATACCATTCACGTCTTTAATATGCGATATAAAGACTCTGTTGAAGATAGGGTTCATGAACTTCTGTCAGAGAGACTGAAAAATATCACAGATGTTTTCGGTCAGTTGCCTGACGTTCTTGAAGACGTATGGATTGATGTTGCTAAAGGTGAAATCGACAATGCAAAACAAATAATTGACAACGTGCCAGAGGTTCATCCTTTTGAAAATAGATACAATCAAGGGGTTGGCAACATTGATTGGGAATCTTGTACAAGGGTTCTCAATAAAAGAGAGAAGCGAAAGTACTTTGAATCTGCATGGTAGATAACTAGGCTATTTGTGCCCATCCCGCCAAAAAGGTAAAACTAGATAATGCTGTTATAAATCCAGGTTTAAATAAACGTCTTTCTCAAAGTATAACTTCAATTGATAATATTTTTTAGATAGTTCGTTAAGGGGTCTTGCTAACATTATTCGGATTTACAACGTTAAGGCTTGGAAATATTTAACGGACATAATGAATCTAATGATACTTTGATTTTGTATTGGGTAGAAAAAACTCTACTAATTCACACTAACGTACCTTTTAGGGGGAGCAAAAACACCTATTTGGGAATTTAGGAATTAAAAAATTTGGAAAGATGAGGTAAGAATATAATGATGAAAAAGGTATTAGTTTTATTTCTAACATTTATGTTAGCGCTTGGAAGTTGGACAGTGTCTGCATCTGAAAATGATGAGTATGCAACAAGATTGAAAACAATAGACGTGTTTAAGGGAACAGGGTCTAATGATTTTCAATTAGACAGAGAGCCGACACGATTAGAGGGTCTAGTAATGTTCATCCGTTTGTTAGGAGCTGAACAAGAAGCTCTTTCAGGTAGATAACACACATCCGTTCAATGACGTGCCGGAATGGGCGAATAAATATGTAGGGTGGGCTTATCAAAACGGATATACCAATGGTGTTAGTCCAACAGAATTTGGTAAAGGAAACATGTATGCTAAATCCTATCTAACATTAATGCTTAGATCATTAGGGTACAAAGATTCGGAAGGTGATTTCTCGTGGGATAATGCAATTGCTTTTTCGAATCAAATAGGATTAGTATCGAGTACAGAAGTCAATGAATATAAGACGCAATCGTTTTTAAGAGATGACGTAGCGAAGATTTCTTATGATATTTTAAGTGTTGAAAGAAAAGATGGAATTAAGCTTGCAACGTATCTAATAGACAGCGGAGCATTGGACGCTTCAAAGCTTTCAAACATAGAAATAGTAGTAGACAATACGTTTGATGGTTATACGCTTATAGGGGTAGACGGTGGAGATTTATCAGGATACCGTCAATCAAACGTAGTTGTTGATGTTGGATTTGGGGAAAGAGAGTATTGGGCTTTTACAAATGAGCATGGCCAACTCGTCAAGGTAATTGCAGATGAGATAATACTTCAAAATGATAGTACTGAACAAGTAACCGATCAAGGAAGATATTATCCTGATGAAGCTAAGGTTCCAGGCACTGAAAGCTCTACCTTGGATGAAGGTCATATAATTGCTGATTCTTTAGGTGGCGTGGCTAACGCATATAATATTACACCACAAGAAAGCACACTTAATCGGTATGGTGACCAAGCGTATATGGAAAAGGTGATTCGTGATGCAGGAGGATGTAGTGATTTCACTGCTATTATTACATATCCTGATACAACAACACAAATACCTAGTCATTACAGCTATACCTATACATTGATGGGTAATGTGATTAATGATGAGTTTGACAATGTTAATCCAGATGATAGTGTAGTTGTGGAAGAACCAGTTGTAGATGTTGTAGTTGAAACGGTGTCAGAGTCAGTGGTAAGTTCAGAAAACTTTATTATTATCTCGAAATTAGACAAGGAAGCCGAGTATGTAATCGTTACTAACAATGGCACTTCACCTGTCAACATTTCGGGGTGGAGAATTTTATCAGAGAAAGGATTGCAAGACTTTTATTTTCCAAGTGGGACAGTACTTGGTGTAGGGGCTTCATTTAAAGTGACATCAAAAGGTGCTAATGGTACAGGTGACTTTATTATGGCTAATGGCTATATATGGAATAATGATGAGAGTGATCCGGCAGTATTGTTTGATGCAAGTGGTGTTGAAGTCGACAGACGGTAAATTGAGGTATGGTTGAATACGAGTTTAGGAAGTAAAAAAATAAGATCCTGAATAAATACCGAATAGGAGATAATCATATTGAAGGAAATCGTTAAAGATATAAGAAATGCAATAGATACCAACTGCTTAAGATCAGCATTGGCACTAGCACTAGCACTAACAATACCTGATATTTGTGGTAAGATAAAATATCCAAAGGATGGAGTAGGAATGCGCTATTCACGTTGGTTTAATGAATATATTTATCCATATTATTGTGCTTATGAAGGTCACTTTGTAGACGATTGCACAGAGTTTAATGGTATCGTATGTTATGCGTTACGATGTTCTTATCTACATTAAGGGAGTGCTGATGTCAAAGAACAAGGTAAACATAAAGTCTTGGTTAATAAGTTTGAACTTTGTATCTCTTCTTCAAAAGAGGAAGCGATTTATACAGATATGCATGGAAAAACAACTAATAACCAGAATGATAAAGTTGAATATAAAATAAGACTTGATGTTAGAAAGTTATGTATAATACTTTGTGATGCTGCTGAAATATATTATATAGAACATCATGATAAGGGAAAATTCATGGATCATAATATTTCGATTATCGTTATTGATATTGAGAAAGTAGCAAAAGGAATTAGATGAAAATAGAAATAGAAAATCAATTATAGGCATCAATTGATACCAAAAAAGTTGACTATAAGAATTTGAGGTGTTATAATTAATATGGACCCAAGAAAAGAAACAAAACGTCATGAATCAAGAATAGAAGTACAATCATTTATTGGAAATTTGAAATATGCAATAGAAAGTGGATCAGCTAAAATAGATCTTATTGAAAAAAGACAAGTTGATATTGATAGAAAGCCTAAGTTTACCAACAGTTATACGCTTTCAAAATTATTTCCTCAGGAAGATTATGTTGAGGCAATGAAGAAAGAATTAGTATTACTTAAAGTCGAGGACTACATTGAAACGGTTAAAGATCTAAGATTTCCTAAAAAAAGTGAAATGAGAGTTTTCGGCAAGGTATTTACTGGTGAAGATGTTTACATAAAAATTCGAGTTGAATTGCTTAGTTTGGCGCACGCATATGGTGAAAATTATATTATGGTAATGTCATTTCATTATTCTGATAGAAAGTTTAATAAAGAAGATTTTTTATATAGAAAGACGGGTGATTGTTAATGAAAAAGTTGAATAGTGAGAAGAAATTATGTCTACTATGTATGGAAGAACATGATGTTTATAAGGTTCAAAAAACTGAAACACTAGATTTTAAGAATAAGGATATAATATATGAAGCTTTGTATGAATACTGTGAATATGCTGATGAATTACTTGAAACTGAAGAAATGATTAAGCAAAATAAACTTATGATGATCGATGAATATAGGAAACAAGATGGACTCTTAACATCAAATGATCTTATTAATATTCGAGAGAAATACTCTGTCAGTCAAAAAGATTTTTCGGAGATCTTAGATTGGGGTAAAGCAACGATAACAAGATATGAAAATCACCAAGTTCAAGATCGTGCCCATGATGATGTACTTAGAATGGTTCAGTCTGACCCTAAATGGTTTCTTGATAAATTGGAGTTAGCAAAGGAAAGAATTAGTAATAAAGCCTATAATAAGTACAAATCAGCAGCAAATGAGCTATATATTAGTCATGAAGACTGCTATATGATAGAAGCGATTGAGGCAGCATATGCTAGCTTTAATAATCCGATTTTAAGTGGTAATAGAACATTGAGTCTAAAGAAGGTTATCGATGTAATTAATTACTTAGCATTAAATGTTAAGAGTCTTCATAAAGTGAAATTAATGAAATTACTATGGTATTCTGATAATCTCAACTATAAAAGATATGGGCATTCGATAACTGGTTTAGTTTACAAGGCATTACCAATGGGTGCGGTACCTGAAGCTTATGAGAAAATTGTTGAACTTAACAATGTGAATTTCGAAGAAATTTCTTATGAAGATTATGAATATGTTGCACAAAAATTTAGTGCAGTAAAAGACTTTAGTGTTCAATATTTAGATACTAAAGAAGTTGAAGTATTAGATACGATTATAGACAATCTTGGAAGCATGAACAAAGAGGAAATTGTCAAAAAAATGCATGATGAAGATGCATATATAAATACTGAAAAGTATGAACCGATTTCTTTTGAATTTGCAGAGAAGTTATCTATAGATTAGAGATATTAACGAGGTTTATTATAGGGGCCCCCCTTATCCCGTTATTGAGCAACTAAATATATCAACACAAAAGGTTTCTTTTACGCCATTAAAAGTAACACGTCAATGATGATTATTATGCAACTAACAGTTTCTTATAATGGGTAGCGCCACATAGCCATCAAGCTAAGCTATATATAATGATAAGTAGTTTTCTATAAATGAAAAAATTGCCATTTTTTTCATTTACATAAGTTTCAGTAGATAATCATAAGTTTTAATTTTATTTAATGAC
>Ga0314774_1001518_pt1 | contig 14632 bp, 11 predicted proteins | sample MetaGCBIA2018_FD_204515 | JGI IMG/M metagenome (GOLD analysis project Ga0314774, IMG submission 204515) | Cryopeg brine microbial communities from Beaufort Sea near Barrow, Alaska, United States - CBIA 2018 | ecosystem: Environmental > Aquatic > Marine > Coastal | place: USA: Alaska | collected... | reverse complement strand
TACAAAACCGGCAGAACCCCTAACCCAGATATTTTGTGTAATAAAGAGGTGAAATTTAAGGCCTTTTTACAACATGCGATGGAACTGGGGGCAGACTATATCGCCACAGGACATTATGCGCGAATCGGTCGTGATGAAGACAGCACTTGTCACCTGCTAAAAGGGTTGGATGAGAATAAAGACCAGAGTTACTTTTTATACACTTTACAGCAACATCAATTGCAGAAATCTCTGTTCCCAGTCGGTGAGTTAGAAAAACCTTTGGTTCGCCAAATGGCCGAAGAGGCTGGTCTGGTGACGTTTGATAAAAAAGACAGCACGGGTATTTGCTTTATCGGTGAGCGTAAATTTAAGGATTTTTTGCAAAAGTTTCTGCCCGCACAACCTGGCGACATTGTGGATGACCAGGGCAATGTGATTGGAAAACATGATGGCTTGATGTATCACACCTTAGGACAACGTAAAGGGTTAGGCGTGGGTGGCGGTCATGGGCAAGGCAATGACCCTTGGTATGCCGCGGATAAAAACTTAATAACGAACCAATTAGTCGCCGTGCAAGGCAGTCAACACCCATTACTGCTCCACCCTCTTTTGATAGCAGATACCTTGGACTGGGTTTCAGGAGAGTGCCCTGCTTTGAATACACCGCTTAAAGCCAAAATCCGTTATCGTCAGACAGAACAACCTTGTCAGATTACCGAGAGCCAAAATGGTAAGATCGTGGTGTTATTTGATGAACCTCAATCTGCCGTTGCCCCAGGGCAATCAGTGGTGTTTTATCAAGGCGATGACTGCCTTGGTGGCGGCATTATTGACCAACGCTTACACACACTGGCAGAACGTCAATAACCGACGATTAAAGTAAAATTGAAACGCATTATTTTTAGAGATAAAAACCAACTAAAGGCGCTTAGATAGCATGTCGGAATACACTCAACAAGATCGCACCCTAGCACTCATTGGCATTTACCAAGCGTCCCAGCTGATTTATGATCTGGCAACAACGGGGAAAGCTGATGAGGTGGCTTATCACACGTGTATACAGTCACTGTTTTGTACTAATCCCAGTAATACCCTGGAAGTCTACGGTGGAGATATCGCCAATATTCAACTGGGTGTTAAAACGCTACTGAGACAGATGACATCAGAACAAGCGATGGAATCGCGGAATGTTGAAGTCACTCGTTATGTGCTAAGCCTGATTATTTTGCAAAAGAAGCTTTTGGAACAGGGTGAACCTTTGCAGAAAATCTCCAAGATTCTTGAAACGGCCCAAAGCCAACAAGCCCATTTTGGCGAAGAACATGATAATGTCATCGCCTCGATTGCCCGGGCTTACACAGAAAATGTGAGTCCGGTTCGCCCTAAAATAATGATCAATGGCCAACATGGTCATTTACAAAACTCAAGAATCGCGAATAAAATTCGCGCTCTACTCCTGACAGGAATCCGCAGTGCCCTGCTGTGGAATCAAGTTGGCGGTTCTCGCTGGGGACTTCTTTGGTCACGGAAAAAGTATTTGCATGATGCATTAGCACTGCAGCAAAACAACAACGATACTGATGACAGTGACGGAACAACGGATCGCAAAAACAATGAACCGATTAGCCTGTTTAAAAAAGACTAAGTTAGCCTCGTCATAAACATACCCTATTTAGATAACGACTAAAGCACAGGTTTATAGACCCTATCCTTCTTTAAGCCAACAAAAAACCCGATTGACCAGGCCTGGTCAATCGGGTTTTTTTGTTCTTTAAAACGAACTTTTTAAGCCACTATATCTAGGAAGTTGTGTACACAAGCACCCTAGAAAATGGGTTAAAGTAACTTATTTAATCGTTTCATATAGTGGCTTTTTAATCACTTCTGCCTTAGCAACCAACGCTTTAAGGTGCGCCTCATTTTGAGCATTGGCAAACAACTCACTGAAAGCGGCTTTAAGCGGAGCTTTCTGCTTATCATCTAGCGGAGCAACACGAAGGTCTGAAACACGAAGCAGAACAGTATCACCCGTCGACAATTGGAATGAACCCCAAGAGGTTTTCCCTGTTTCTGGTTTAGTGACTTTAAAGACTTCTGAAACCATTTGTGGCAGTAGCGTCTGTGAATCACGTGCGATCCAACCTGCACTGTTCCACTCTACGCCATCTTGCATCAGTGACTCTGGATTCTCACCGGCTTGTACCTTAGCCATCAACGTTTGACCCAAAGCAGCGGCTTGCTTGATCGCCGCTTCACGTACCAACTGATCTTTTATACTCGCGGATACTTCAGCCAGAGTCTTCTGACGTGTTGCTTGGTGCTGATTGACTCGTATTGCGACCGAACGCTTAGCAGACAGCTCAATCGCAACACTGTTTAGATGCTCTTTTAAAAGCTCATCCGAAAAGGCCGCTAGTTGTACCTTAGCATTGGACAATATATCACCCGGTCCACCCGTACGACTGAACATTTCAGAGGTCTGAACCTTTAAACCAAGCGCATCAGCCGCGGGCTCTAGACTGTCTGTCTGTTCATAAACAATGGTGTTAAGCTGCTCTAACAGTTCAAAATACTTACGTTCCGCTTCCTGCATCTTATATTGCTGAGTCACTTCAGCTTTTACACTCTCGAATGGTTGCGCTTTTTTAGGCGAAATACCCACAAGCTTGATCAAATGATAACCAAACTCGGTTTTGATCGGTTGACTGACTTCACCGACTTTCATAGAGAAAACCGCTTCATCAAACTCAGGCACCATCATGCCTTGTGAAAATGTGCCTAAATCGCCTCCTGAAGGAGCTGAACCAGGGTCTTTGGAATAGGTTTTAGCCAACTCTTCAAAAGACTCACCCGCGGCGATCTTAGCCTGAACTTCTGATAAAGTCAGTTGTGCTGCCGCTTCGGCTTTTTTGGTATTCGCCGCTAAAGGGATCAGGATATGTTTTGCATGACGTTTCTCAGGCAAGGTAAACAGTGACTTATTTGCTTCATAGTATCCCGCTAGAATTTTATCATTCACCGCAATACCTTTCGCAATTTCCGCTTGCGACAAATCTATGTAATCAACCGATACTTTTTCAGGCTCAACATAGTCAGCCAAATGGGCTTGATAGACTGTATTGATTTGCTCATCGGTGATCTTAACGGTTTTCAAGAAAGGACGTTGGTCAATACGCAAATAGCTTACTTCACGTTCTTGACCTTGTAACTTTGCAAGTTGGTTTACTTCGTAGTCCGTTGCAAAACTAGAACCGTTAATCAATGAGCGAAACTGGTTTTCTAAAAGAAATTGGCGTTGTTCATACTCAAAACGCGCAATATTCAAACCATTCCGCAGTAAGACTTCTTCATAAATTTTTTCTGAAAACTCGCCATCTTGCTGAAAAACACTGGCCGAATGAATCGCAGAGGCCAACTGTTGGTTGCTGATCGTCATACCATTGTCATTTGCCCATTGGCGCATCACTTCTGATTCGATTAAGGAGTCCAATACTTGGTCACGTAACTCTTCGTCTTTGACAACTTGATTATACATCTCACCAAACTGCTCTTGAAGACGTGATTTTTGGCGATTGTACAGAGACATAAAAGCATTCCCAGTAATGTTCTCGCCATTCACTTCGGCCACGACAACCGCCTTGTCGCCACGCGCGTATTGATCAAGACCAAATAACGCGAAGGTTAATATAATCAATCCGACAATCACCCAAGCAATCCACCCCTGAGCGTGACTACGAATACTTTGCAACATGATGAATCCTTTGTGTTCTGGTTAACGATAAAATAGAGGCTATGATACCAATGTCAGCGCCTTCTTTCACCTATTTCATCCAATTCAAGTGCATTATTTGTCTTCATCAGCACTGGGTAAATATATTGAGTGTCATTCAGAGCAAATGACAAGGTTGGAGAAGCCTTTGACAATGAATCTGACTGAGAAGAATTTGGTCGATTAATTATGCTCTTGATGGGTGAATAGCTAAATGGCAGACATAAAAAAACCGAGTTTTAACACTCGGTTTTTCGTCGAATCAAACGCTGTTTGAACTCTGCTTTCTAAACAAATGGATCCGTTATCACTAAGGTTTCAGAACGATCTGGCCCCGTTGATAGAATTGAAACCGGGACACCCACCTCTTTTTCTAAGAAACGAATGTACTCTATCGCTTCGATTGGTAACGCATCAAAAGAATCTGTGCCAACCGTAGAGGTATTCCAACCAGGCATGGTGACATAGTTAGGCGTACAAAGTTCATACTCATCGGCACTTGCAGGTGGCAGCATAATGACCTCGCCATTTTGAGTATAGGAGACACAAATCTTGATCTCTGTTAACTCATCCATAACATCTAACTTTGTCAGACACATACCGTTCAAGCCATTGATCTGTGCTGAACGACGCAACGCCACCGCATCAAACCATCCACAGCGACGTTGACGACCTGTTGTCGCACCAAATTCATGACCACGATTGCCCAGTTCTTTACCAATAGGATCGCCGATATCTGTATCGCAGTTATAATCTAACTCTGTTGGAAATGGACCCGAACCGACACGTGTCGCGTAAGCTTTCGTAATCCCCAAAATATAATCGAGTTGATTTGGACCAATGCCCGCACCACCTGATGCTCCGCCCGCAGTGGTATTGGAAGACGTGACATAAGGATAGGTGCCGTGATCAATGTCGAGCAATGTTCCCTGAGCCCCCTCAAACATGAGGTTTTTGCCTTCGGCATTGTAAGCGGCGATCAAGTTCGGAATATCTGCAAGCATTGGTACAATTAACTTACTATAACGCTCACATTTTTCCCAAAGTAGATCAAAAGAGACGGGTTCTGCTTTGTAGTAATGCTCAATCATGTAATTGTGATAAGCCAATGTTTCAGCCAATTTCGCCTTGAACTGAACCATGTTTTTAAAGTCACCAGCACGCAAACCGCGACGTGCTACCTTATCTTCATAAGCAGGTCCAATACCACGACCTGTCGTACCAATGGCTTTGTTGCCGCGCGCTAATTCACGAGCGACATCTAATGCCACGTGATAATCTAATATTAACGGACAAGCATCACTGATTTTAAGACGTTGCTGAACCTTTAGCCCAGTGGCTTCCAGTTGATTCATCTCTTTTTCAAGCGCATCCGGGGCTAAAACAACGCCATTACCGATAAAACATTCTACTTCTTCACGCAAAATACCTGAAGGAATCAGATGCAAAACCGTTGTTTTACCATCAATGACCAAAGTATGACCTGCATTGTGCCCCCCTTGAAAACGGACCACTGCGGCAACTCTGTCTGTCAACAGATCCACAATTTTACCTTTACCTTCGTCACCCCATTGAGTGCCGACAACTACAATATTTCGTTTTGTCATAAAGCTACTTCTTAACCACTTCTTAAAATTTTAATACATTCTATATCACAAGACGTAGACGTTTTAAACGCACTCAACAGTCCATTTACTGGACGCATTAGACAACCATTGGTCACCCTCTTGCAATTCGGTTAAGTCATACGATTTAATGACCTTAACGCCTTGAGATTTCAATTCTATAATTTTGTTTTGCAGTGCCTTATCCGCTTGATAAGGGGCATAAACAGTCTTTTTTTCTAAGCTGCTTACCGAGGTTAATAAATCTAAGGCCCCTCGCAGATCCAGACTGAATCCCGTCGCGGGTAGCGCTAAACCAAAATCTGAACCGATATTATCATAACGTCCACCTTTAGCGATGGGTAGAAGCTGTCCACCCGCCGCGTAACAGCCGAAAATAACACCTGTATGGTATTGGTATCCTCGAATGTCTGCTAAATCCAAGTGAATGGCTATTGAGTGGGTGGTTTTCAAATGATCGACCACCGTGGCGAGTCGGGTTACCGCATCGCTTAAACCGGAGGATAAAGGAGACAGCTGCTTTTGCGCGATAGCAATGACGGCTTCAGCATCGCCGCAATAGGTCAGTAAAAGCTTAAAAACCTGATTTACATTGCTTTGTACCGGAGTATTCGCAATAAAAATATCATATTCAGGAATGGCCTTTCGCTCTAAGATACTAATCAATTCGATGGCTTTATGTTCATCTAAGCCCGATAACACGATTAGTTCATCGACAATACCGACATGACCCAAACTTAACTTGATGTCATTTAGATTCATAGCCTGCATACTTTCAAGCATCAGTTCTATGATTTCGATATCGCTTTCAACACCCGAGTGGCCAAAAAGTTCAGCACCGACTTGAATCGGACTACGTGAACCTTTGGCCTTGTTATTACGGGTCTTTAGAACTTCGCCGGCATAACATAACCGCGAAACAGTGTCTGATGCTTTCAATCGATTACTGACAATACGTGCCACCTGAGGTGTCATGTCTGCACGAACCCCCATCATTCTACCGCTTTCTTGATCGGTAAAACGACAGGTATCACCCGCCATATGGCGGGCTGTGCCAGTCAACAGTGAATCCGTAAATTCGGCAAGTGGCGGTAACACTAAATCATAGCCTGAAAGGTGAAAACCATCGATTAACTGACGTCGATAATATTCTAATTTTAGAGCTTGTGCTGGAAGAAGGTCTTCTAAACCTTCAGGAGTAAACCAAGTTGATTGCTGCATTTTAAAACTTCTTTCTAATCACTTAAATTTTGATGAACGATAGTCAGATGACTCATCGTGAAACCCATCATCTTTGAACGCGTTCAATCGTTCGGATTTGTCATATAACGTGTAAGGGAATATTCTCCCGGACACGTTTAAATACACTGAAAGGGGCTCTACGTGGTAAAAAGCATTAAGACAGCCAGGCCAAGAGAAATTGAGACTAAACCCATTAACCGTAACTGCTTTTCGGTTAATAAAATGGCCTCTGACATCATCTTTTGCCATAATTTCGGAAACATAAAAGGCAATAAGCCTTCAATGATAAACACTAAAGCGAGGGCTGAAATTAAAGCTGTTTCGAACATAGTTCCACAAAAAAGGTGGGTTACCCCACCTTCCTTTTATTGAGTTATTTTACTTTGTCGACCGGTTAAAGTACTTGAAGAAATCAGACTTTGGATCAACTAGCATAATATCAGACTTGTCGGTAAACGAGTTTTTGTAAGCATTGATACTATGGTAAAAAGAGTAGAACTCTGCATCAAGGTTATACGCTTTTGCATATATCTCTGCGGCAGTTGCATCCCCTTTACCTCGTAAAATTTCAGCTTCACTATACGCATCTGCCAAAATAACAACTCTTTGACGATCGGCATCGGCTTTAATCTTTTCAGCGGACTCAGACCCTTTAGATCTTAAATCTTTAGCGACACGATTACGCTCTGCTTCCATTCGACGGTAAACCGACTCACTGATATCTTTTGCTAAATCAATTCGTTTAATACGAATATCTTCAATCTCAATACCAAATGAACTGGCTGCACTTTCTGATGTGGCTTTGATATTTTGTGCGATCTCAACACGCTCACCAGAGATAACCTCTTTCACAGAACGATTACCAAATTCTGCACGTAAACCATCTTTAATGATCTGACCTAACTTAATACCAGCTTGACGGTTATCACCATTCATAGTGGTATAGAATTTTTTGACATCTTTGATTCGCCATTTGACAAATGAATCAACGATTAAGTTTTTCTTTTCGCTGGTTAAATAACGTTCAGGCGCAGCATCTAATGTCTGCAGACGTGAATCAAACTTACGTACGTTATTGATAAAAGGCGTTTTAAAATGTAACCCAGGTCCAACATCCGCTTCAACGATTTCACCTAATCGAAGCACAACACCGGTTTCCCACTGATTGACAATATAAACTGAACTACTGGCCACAAATAAAATTGCAGCTACTAATATTGAAAAGACCGCTTTCATTAACGTAGCTCCCTATTTTTTAAGTAATCACGAATATTGGTTTTTTGACCTGAATTATTCGCATTACGGTTTTGATTAGTCTTGTTTGAAGTGGTTGCGGGTGTCGGTGTCACCTGTTGAGGTGCCTGAGTAGGTGCCGCTGAACCTTGGCTGATCATTTTATCTAAAGGAAGATATAACAGGTTGTTACTGCTATCAGAACCAACAAAAACTTTACTGGTGTTACTTAACACTTGAGAAACAGCATCAATATAAAGACGATTACGTGTGACTTCAGGTGCTTTTTTGTACTCTTTTACAATACTGGTAAAACGTGACGCTTCACCCGTTGCTTGAGCAATCACACGATCGTGATAAGCACTGGCTTCTTCCAATTCACGCGCCGCTAAACCACGAGACTTAGGCAAGATGTCATTTGAATACGTTTCCGCTTCATTAATAACACGCTCTCTGTCTTCACGCGCCTTAACCACATCGGCAAATGCAGACTGAACTTGCTCAGGTGGCTGAGCATCCTGTAAGTTAACACTGGTGACAATCAAACCTGACTTATAGGCTGATAATCGCTCTTGCGATAAACTTTGCACACGAGAGACAACTTCATTACGACCTTCTGTCAAGACGAAATCCATTGTGTTTTGACCCACAACTTCACGAAGCGTACTTTCTATTACTGCGCGTAATGTTAAATCTGGATCTGAGACATCAAATAGATATTGGTGCGCACTTGCAACTTGATACTGAACGGCAATTTTCAAATCAACAATATTTTCATCTTTTGTCAGCATCAACGATTCTGTTGGCACGCTGCCATTTCGGTTACCGTCAGAGCGGTAACCGATTTCAGCAGTTCTGATTTGGTCGACGTTGACGATTCGTACCGATTCAATAGGATAAGGAATGTGCCAATGGGGACCCGCTTTGGTTTCTTCGACATACGCACCGAACTGCGTCACAACACCACGTTCTGCAGGATCAACAATGTAGATACCAGACAATAACCAAACAATACCAACAACACCCACAATGACCGAGCCACCAATGCCGCCGATACCACCGCCACTGTTATTGCCGAATTTTTTACTCGCACCACCAAAGATGCTTTGAGCTTTTTTCAACAACACATCAATATCATCATTCTGTTTTTTAGGTGGTTTTTTATCACCGCCTCCGCCATTGTTTCCTGAGTTACCCCAAGGATCTTGTCCGGACTTACCTGGTTCATTCCAAGCCATTCAAACATCTCCATGCTTTAACAAAATAAATAAATATTCATTTTGTTTTTCGCTTTATAAAAAAAACTTACCTGCTGATTAGATTCAAATCTTACACCTGACTTTTGAATCAATTTTTTGCAGACACAATTTAATCATTCTAGTTAGGTTGACTCTAAAAGTCACCTATTAAAATAATTTATAGACAATATAATTCTATGAATTAGTTCTATTACTCATCGAGTCAAAATCCTAACTTAAGACTTCTGCCTTCAATAGTTCCGGCCAATCCTGAATCGCGCCCCACTCTTGATGCGTCAATGACATTTTAAACAGGCTGTTTCCTTCATCATCAAAACCTTCATCTAAGATCGTCCCTAATGAATAAAGATCTGCTCTTTTTTTACCGGCATCAACATTCAGAGTCAATGACACCGTTAAAAATGACCCTTTAAAGAATGAGGCCACGGCTTCAAGCAACATCTCTATTCCAGCACCTTCTTTCGCTGAAACCCACACCCGTTGCGGCACGCCCGCCTCATCACGATCGATTTTAGGCATGACCGCCGGCTCGAGTCGATCGATCTTATTAAAGACCAATAATTGGGGGACAGACTCCGCTCCGACTTCGGCGATAACCTCATGCACATCCCTAATTTTTTCAGTTCTATGCGGATCAGAAGCGTCCACCAAATGGACTAACAAATCCGCTTCTCTTGTCTCTTCTAGCGTTGAACGAAACGCCGTCACTAAGTCGTGTGGAATATGACGAATAAAACCGACGGTATCTGCAAAAATAACCTTACCCGCACCCGGAAGGTGAACGCGGCGTAAAGTAGAATCTAAGGTTGCAAACAGACGATCTTCTGCATAGACATTAGCAGAAGTCATTTGATTAAACAGTGTCGACTTTCCGGCATTGGTATACCCGATGATAGTAATAATAGGAATTTCTGAACGTTTACGTGCCCGTTGACCGAGACCACGCTGCTTACGCACTTTCTCAATTTTAGCTTCTAAAGATTTAATCCGTACCTGAACCAGACGTCTATCCGATTCTAACTGGGTTTCACCTGGACCACGAGCGCCAATGCCACCTTGTCTATCGAGATGCGTCCACCCTTTGACTAACCGGGTCGACATACGCTTCATTTGCGCCAATTCAACCTGAAGTTTACCTTCATGAGAACGTGCACGTTGCGCAAAAATATCGAGAATGAGCCCGACCCGATCTAACACCTGGCAATCAAATAGGGTGGATAGGTTACGCTCTTGGGCAGGCGTTAGAGCGTGATTGAAAATAACCACATCCGCTTCATGGAGTTCGACGGCCGCTTGAATTTCTTCCGCTTTACCTTTACCGACAAAATATTTTGGGTCGGGTCTTTGGCGTTTAGTGGTTAGGAGCGTACAAGCTTCTGCACCAGCAGAATCGACCAATTCATAAAATTCATCAATATCTTCGCGATCTGATTCATGGTAGAAATCAACATGGACCAGCACGGCACGTTCGAGTTCACGTCGTTCAAGACGATCAAATAATTCCATATAAGCGTTTTCTCCTTTAGAACTTAACTCAGGGAGTGACATAGTACCTTAAACAGACTTAAAGTCGATTTAAAATCGAGCAAACTTGGGCGAGAACGATCACCTATCACCGTCTAAAAATAGCAGAGTAACTATTTTGACTGATTCAGAGATTTCAGTGTTCGGCTTCTGGTCTTTCGCGATCTTCAGCTGAGGACTCATATGGTTTAGGATCGCGCATTGGGACAATAGTCGAGATGGCATGTTTATAAACCATCTGGGTCACAGTACTTCTTAACAATACGACAAATTGATCAAATGAATCTACTTTACCTTGTAACTTTACGCCATTCACCAGGTATACAGAGACACTGATACGCTCTTTACGCAGTGCGTTTAAATATGGGTCTTGAATTGGAAGGGCTTTAGTCGGTTTATTGTTGTCCATAATGATTCCTTTTTATTATTTTTATTATTGTCATTTTTATTATTATTTAAAGTCTATACCCTAAGCATTTTAACCTTACTCAGGGTCGAATCTCGGAAGAAGCATACCTTAGCGACTTCAATTCTTTTTATCAAGCCATTTTATTTATCAGTGCCCCTACTGGCATCTCTGTTTTAATAAAACCAACAATTGATCCAATCGCTCTTTTGGTGTGGTTTGAAAAGGATCTACCACGGTAACATCTGTTTCTTTTCTAAGCCACGTTAACTGTCTTTTTGCCAACTGACGGGTGGCGACTAACCCCTTATAGACAAAGGTTTCATAATCGTATTCACCTTCTAAAAACAACCAGGCCTGGCGATATCCAACAGAACGCATTGAAGTCATATCCCCATTTAAATCTCCACGTTCATACAGGGTTTTCACTTCTCGTAAAAAACCAGAATGCAGCATAAGGTCAAAACGCTTACCGATTTGCTTATGTAATTTGGCTCGATCATCAGGTATTAAGGCTACCTTTATCAATTTAAATGCGGTCAAATGAGACTTAGGCTCTGCCCGCAGTTCTGTTAAGGTTTTCCCCGAAACGTCATAGACTTCCAAGGCGCGAATCACACGCTGTGGATCATTAGGATGAATACGTAACGCAGAGACAGGATCGATCTCTGTCAATCGCTCATGCAGGCTTTCGGGGTGGGTTTGCCAAACCGCTTGCAAAGACGCTCGAATCATTTCATCCGCTGGCGGCAAATCATTCATCCCTTGCTGTAAAGCATTGTAATACATCATGGTGCCACCGACTAATACTGGCAAACGCCCTCGTGCAAAAATCGCTTCAACCAATCGATGTACATCCTCTACAAATTCAGAAGCTGAATAAGCTTCGATAGGATCAAGGGTATTAATCAGATGATGTGGCACCGCGAGCATCTCTTCGGCATTTGGTTTAGCGGTGCCAATATCCATCTGACGATAGATCAATGCCGAATCGACACTGATAATCTCTATCGGTAAGACCTTGGCTAAATCCATAGATAACTGACTTTTACCAGAGGCCGTAGGCCCCATGAGCGCCAAACACTGTTTGTTTTCGATTAATTTTTTGACTAACTCGATCATCTTTAGTTAACTTTTTACTCGTTTAAGTGCACTGATTATAGGCATCAAATGTGTGGTGGTTTTTACTGTCCACGCATAAATAGATTGTCTAATTGACCCATCGACATCTGCACCCAGGTCGGACGACCATGATTACATTGGTCCGAACGCTCAGTCACTTCCATCTCTCTTAACAGCGCGTTCATTTCAGGAATCGTTAATTGGCGGTTCGCTCTCACCGAACCATGGCAAGCCATGGTCGATAACATCTCATTAACGCGCTCTTCCACCTGTTGGGTCTGTCCAGCAATCGCTAAGTCGGCAATCATATCGTTCAATAAACCGACGACATCACTTTTAACTAATAATGCCGGCACAGCGGTTATCTTTAATTGCTCTGGCCCTAATGGCTCAATCTCAAAGCCCAATTTACTGAAGCCCGCTTCATTGATCTGCCACACCTCGACCTGGGATTCATCCAATGCCATTGCAATCGGGACTAATAATGGTTGACTGACCAAACGATCCGTAGCCCACTGTTTTTTGAAACGTTCATACACCACACGCTCATGTGCAGCGTGCATATCCACCAGAACCAGACCGTGTTGGTTCTCAGACAGAATGTAAACACCGTGAATTTGCGCCTTGGCAAACCCGAGTCTAGGCATTCCTTGATTGATATCATATTCGGATGAGGCTTCATGAACTTCACCAGGCCTGGTCGGTTGACGGCGTTGATTAATAATATCTTGTAGATTACGGTTAAAGCTATTACCACTCGGTAAAACGGCCTGATACTGTGCATTTTGCTGCGAATTCTGGCTTAAATTCTGATCAGCCTCATAAGGCTGTTGAAACGCCATGGCGGTTTGCACATCTATTTGTGAACGTCCATCGGGTGAAAAACCAGTGCCAAAATAGGCTTGCCTTGCGCGGCCTTCCAAAACTGGATTCATTGACGAATCTAGCTGGACACCACTGCCCGTTTCGGCTGCAATCGGACGCGCTACAGACTCGCGTACTGAACGACGTAAAAAATCATATACCCAGCGGCCATTGGCAAAACGCACTTCATATTTTGACGGATGCACATTGACATCCACCAGCTCATGCGGAATCTCTAAAAACAGTAAATAAGCAGGGTGTCGACCATTATATAGCACATCTGCATAAGCCTGTTTGACGGCATAAGAGAGCAAGCGATCACGAACAATTCTGCCGTTCACAAACAGATACTGCATATCAGCCTGACTGCGATTAAACGTCGGCTGACCGAGCCAACCCGATATTTTAATATCTTGCGCTTCAAAGCTGATCTCTAATGACTGTTGGACAAAAGGTGCGCCCATCAATTGCGCTAATCTTTTTTTGAGGCTCAATTCATCGGTTACGGCAAGAACATGGCGTGTGACTTTGTGATTATGAATGAGTTTAAAACTCACCTCAGGCCGACTTAACATTACCCGTTTGACCAGTTGATCGATCTGCATAAACTCAGCCCGAGCGGTTCTCAAAAATTTCTTTCGAGCTGGGGTATTGAAAAACAGATCGATCACACTGACACGTGTACCCATCGTACCCGCAGCGGGCTTTAGTTCACTCCAACGACCCTCGCCTTCTGAATTAAGCTGCCACGCAGCCTTCTCCGACGGATGTCGACTACTCATCTCAAATCGAGAAACCGAACTAATACTCGCCAGCGCCTCACCTCTAAATCCAAGTGTTGCCACAGCGGCCAAATCTTCACCGGTTTTGATTTTACTGGTGGCATGTCGACTGACCGCCAATAACAACTCTTGCTTCGGGATGCCGCTGCCGTTATCGATCACCACAATCGACTTCTCTCCTCCCTCCTCAATCATAATGTCGATTTGGGTCGCATCGGAATCCAATGCGTTTTCTAATAGCTCTTTTACCACCGAGGCTGGCCGCTCAACGACCTCACCGGCGGCGATCTGATCCGCTAAATAAGACGGAAGCTGTTCAATAGACTGTCGAGTGACTGAATTCATTTAAGTGTGTTCATCTTAGAGTCGAGTTATTTAAAACGGTTAAAATTAAGGAGTGGAATTATAGCATCAAAACTAAATTAGCTTGAACAGCTGTCCATCATGAGTCTCCTGGATTACATTATTTCGATAAAACTCTGAGAGCTATGAGTAAAACCAAGGTGAGATAACATAACGGAATACCATGTTATAAACGTGATGTTAGCCACGGCCTTTAAAGCGGGATTTCAAGACAGATGTTTTGTGATCTTTTTGAACCTCTCTGGTCGCTAATAGTCGACGGACTGGACGTTGCAAAACCAGGTTATTGGGATAGGAAATATCAAAACCATTTTCATCTCTCAATAACATTTGAAAAATATTGATTTCAATAATGGTTCCTGTAATCACATCACTCCCATCAATGATTTCAATTTTATCGCCTATTCTCGCCGGAAAAGCAAAAAAGATAATCACACCCGCGGTAATATTCGATAGAAGTG
>Ga0314774_1001517_pt1 | contig 14642 bp, 15 predicted proteins | sample MetaGCBIA2018_FD_204515 | JGI IMG/M metagenome (GOLD analysis project Ga0314774, IMG submission 204515) | Cryopeg brine microbial communities from Beaufort Sea near Barrow, Alaska, United States - CBIA 2018 | ecosystem: Environmental > Aquatic > Marine > Coastal | place: USA: Alaska | collected... | reverse complement strand
CTTAACAGATCAAACAGCAAGGAAACAATATTTGATAATCTAATTAACAGGATGATTGAATCCAAACCACTGACTTATAAACAAATTTCAATAAGTAGTTAATTGGACATCTCTAAAAGAAGAAATAAAATCAAGATTATATAAACTCCCAGTGCCGGATATCCGTAAAACCAAGGTCTGTCTATCTGGAATTTGTAACTCACTGTATTAGTATGTTCTTCTCCTATTTTACCTCTTACCTGAAATTCATAATCTCCAAATGATAAATTCTCAAATCCCGCTTCAGGAATTCCTGTCCAGGCACTCCATTTCGTGCTTAAGCCTAAAAGTCTGTAACTATAAACAGGCGAGATAAACTTTTTATATTCCGGGATATTATATTCAAAAGTTATATTGTTTGATTTATAATGGAAGGAGGGAGCATCGTTTAGGTTTATGAGTTCCGGAGATTCATCCAGTGCCGATACTGAGATCTCGTCAATTTTAATTTTATAATCCAGGTTTCGGGTAAAATCCCTTTTAAATTTCAGATATCCGTTCGAAACCCCCAATAAATATGAATTGTTATTGAGCAAATTAATGTTTTCATATCCCAGGGTAATATTCCGAAGCTCCTTTGGTAAATGTACCTTGTTAATTTTATAGGAATTGCTTAATTGGGCCACTTCTATACTAAACACAGCATCTTCCAAAAAACCCCAAAGCATGTTGTTTCCTGTATTGATCAATTTTCCGGAAGCAAGATCAAGACTTTTTATAATTGTTCCCAGGCTGCTTTCGGTTTTAAATATATTCTCCTTTTCCTGAAATTGAAATAATTGCTCCTTAGCTGAATAATACAGGGTATCATTAAATTTAAAAATGCTGGAATTTATTCCCGAAATTTCCTCAAAAGGGTAATTTTCTATAGACCTAATAAGGGTTTTTGGAAAATCCAATTGAATTCTGTAAACTCCCTTATGCTCATTTACCGTCCAGATATCCCCATCTTTTTCCGACACCAAAAATTTTGAAGAATGGGGAAAATCTTTAACCATTCCCAGAAAGTTGAATTTCCCGTTCTTTTCCTCTAAAAGGCTTATTCCGTTATAATGCCCCTGCAGATAATATCCCGGCATCCCCTCATAATTTGTAACTATCCAGGTTCCCGACTGGCCATAGATCCTGGTGGCCACATCTCCTTTTATGAGGTAAGTTCCATTATTATGTCCACAGAACAAGTTATTGTTGACAAGCTGTAAACTCCACACCTGCCCATTGGTTCCTTCCATGAAGGTGAAAGAATCTTCATTTTTCCTTTTAAAAAATAATCCCTGATTGGTTCCCAGATAAAGGAATTCGTCTGTTTGAAACGAAGCATAAACAGATCCTAAATTCCCGTAATTATCCTGGTACAGCTTATAAAAGGAGAATCCAGGTTAATAACGCTAAGTCCATTATCCAATCCAGCCCAAACGTTATTATCCTCATCTATAAACAGATCAAGGACAGTATTATTCAATAATCCGTTTTTCTGATTGAAATGTAACAGGATCTCGCCATTCTCATCTATATGATATATTCCTTGCTCAACAGTGCCAAGTAAAAGGGAATTATCATCAAGACTCACCGCTGTAAAAACACTTTGGTTTTGTAGCTTTTCACTAAGTTCCAGTTTGTTCCTTGTTAATTCCTTGCCATTCCATTCATAAAAATATCCATTACGGCCAATCAATTGAAGAAAATTACCAGTCTGGGAAACGTACATAATTTCAATATCAATTAATTCTTCCGGTGGAATAACAATTTCAGTCTTGTTATTTTTTACGGTGAATAAACCCTGTGAGATCACCTGAAAATAGATAGTACCTACTCCCATAAAAAGATTTTTGATTGTCCCGGCAGGGGTGTCCACCCTTGATATTTCAAGGGTTTTCAAGTTGTAAAGATAAAGCCCGTCAAAACTGTGAAAAACCAGTACATCTCCCATATATTCCATATGCCAGAACTGTTCTCCATCCTTTACCCCCCCGGGAATTTTTGGTATAAGGCTTGTATATTCAAGTACTCCTTTGCTATTTTTGATCCAGTACCCCATTTCCATATAGGCACCTGTGAATATTTTGTTTCCAACTGCTTTTACAGACCTAACAATTGTATTGTTGGGCATTGGGTACAAATGCCATTGGGCACCGTTATATTCTAATAAACCCGAGGAATTTGCGATATACAAATTTTTATTTGGTGCCTGGGAAACCATCCAGTTTTGATTCCCCGCTTCGTAAATATTTGGAAGAAAATTTAATACAGGAGGCAGTTCCTGGGCAGGTCCGGTGAAAGAAATAAAAAACAGAAAAATGAAATAAAAACCTTTCAAAAATTTAATTTTTACAAATTTAAAACTAATTTTTGATTCTATTCGATCAAGGTGAATTGCTTGTATAAGGAATTTTAAATTTTCCAATAAAAAAAACCACCTTCAAATAAATTCAAAAGTTGCATTTTAATATTGAATTCTTATGATTCAATAGATTTTAATATCTATATCTTAATGTAAGTATTATAAAAACCAAACGACTTATGGTTTTTATAATACTTACATATGAAAAACCACAACTGAATTATTAATAAGATTAAAAATTCAGTTTCGTTTATAAAAATAAAAAATACATAAAATGAAAATCAAAAATCCTGTTTTTAATTACAATGAATTTTACGAATGGATGAGCGAACTTTCCAAAGAAGGAAAATCATCCGGGGAAGATCAAAGCGAAGTTATGGCTGAATATACCAGCTTGAACAACAAGCGTATGAAACGATTGAATAAAACCGTTAACCTTCAGCCCGAATTCCTTTCGCTTATTGAAGGCATGAAAAAACCACAAACCTGGTACCTAATAACCGAAACCTGGTGCGGGGATAGTGCTCAAAATTTGCCGGTAATCGCAAAAATGGCCGCTGCTTCCAATGAAAAAATCGACCTGCGAATAATATTAAGGGATGAAAATCCGGAATGGATTGATAAATATAGAACCAATGGCGGTAAGTCCATTCCTAAACTTGTATCATTTGATGAGGAAGGTGATGAATTATTTTCCTGGGGGCCGCGTCCTCTTTCTGCACATCATATAATGCTTCATTGGAAAGAAAATCCGCTTGAAGTTAGCAAGGCAGATTTTGAAAAGGAATTGCATACCTGGTATGCGAAGGACAAATCATTGAGCCTCCAAAAAGAGTTTGTGGAAATTTTTGAAAAATTATAAAATTCCATTGTTCTGCTTCAACAACATTTTTTTTATGCCATAATTGCCCAAGGGAAATAAATCTCCTGATCCATGAGCTTTTATGGCATAAAATCTAAGTGTAAATTTCTGTAATAAACAAAATCCCCAAATAGAAAGGCTTTTGTTGGTGAGACCTATAAAACGGATTTCCAGTGCAGGTTGGGATGCCAGTACTAATCGGAATCAAAAAATTACCGAAAAAAAATAAAATTCTACTTTGTATCAAAATAATCCTCCACAAAGGCAACCATCTGATTTTCGGTGAATTTATCACTGATCTGTACCGAAATCCTTTTGCCTTCTAAAAAGTGCTTTTCTGAAATTCGTTTAAAAAACTTATCTCTGGCAGTTCCGGGTCCAAATAAAAGTATATCCCGGTAACCTTCCAGCTTTTTTTCCAGCATCTTAAAATATTGCTTGAGTTCTTCCTGCTCAATATTTCGCTTGCTGTATTCATTGGGAGAAGATTGCTGTACATTTTCAGAAAACCTTGTTTTGCTACCTATTTCCACTTTCTCCCGATGCTGGCCTACTGATGGGGCTTCTATTGCATCAACAATCAAGGCGTTGATACCGTCGTATTCAATAAAATAAGCATGGGCATAATCCATCCATACTCCTACCCGGTTGTTCTTTGGTGTCTTCATAATTATAAGGTTTAATGATGTTTTAGACAATCCTTCCCCAACTTTTTACCGAAATAATAAAAATAACCAAAATAAAAATCCGGGACTATGATTTATATCAGGAGAGGAAAAAAATTGGAAGTACGAAGCACGAAGCACGAAGTTAGAGGTACGAGGTACGAGGTTTAGTTCTAGCTCTAGTTTTCTTACTGGTGTGCTAAGTATCGGATTTTTTTTAGTCTTGACTCCTGGTTCCTGGCTCGTGCCTCTTTTTCTTCCACAAATATATTTACTGCATCACCTTGTTTCTTCGTCACTCCATCACTTTAAACCTTTACAACTATCAGAATTTGGATATTTTTAGTCTGTCCCCGGGCTCCTGGCTCTTTCCTTTCACTTTTCACTTCTCACTTCTAACCTCGTACTTCTCACTTCTACAGAATAACAATGAAAAGTTAAACAACCTGCAAAGCTTTAATAAAACAATTAAATTTACGAAAGCAACCCAAAATTTCAAATACCATAAAACGATGGAGATTGAATTAATAACAGTAAAAATTAACGAACATATTATGGCAGAAGAATTTAGCTTTAGTTCAAAATATCTTTTACGGGCTTTACAGGGAGATTATCACCCCCTTACCCCTAACTTTCTTAAAATTAATGAAAACCGTGTGGAATTCGAACGCCGAAACTGGCATATGATCTCTATTGATACAGAAACCCTGGATTTTCAAAATATTACGGGAATTACAGTCGATAAACACATTTTCGGGGCAACCATAAATTTTAAAAGCACCGGATCTGATCCTATAATTGTTCACGGTTTCGGAAAAAAAGATGCCGACAAAATTCGCCAACTCTGCATGGCCAATGTTATGGCAAATACCGAGAGAAGAACTTCCCAGGCAATGTCTAACGCACTTAAAAATTCCCGGGGCCCGCAAATAAGTATTGCCGATGAACTTCAAAAGTTAAAAAACCTGGTGGATGACGGCATCCTGACACAAACCGAATTTGAAGAACAAAAAGCAAAACTCCTTCGGGGATAGTTGGAGCTTCGTTAATTCGAAATACGAAATTGGAAGTACGAGGTTAGAAATTTTTTCTTTTGTTCTTTTCTCTTGAATTTTAAATTTTTTCTCTTGGCTTCCGGCTCTTATCTCCCCTGAAAGTCGGTTTAATACTTATTTGAGAATGCATTGCTTCCCTCCTTAAAATCTACCTGATTTTACTTCCCATTTTTTTTGCGGCACGCAACTTGCTTAGTCTTAATAGCGGGATGCATCTAATTAGGTTACAGAATATTTAAAAAAAGCAATCCCGATTTGTTTTAGTAAATATCTAAGATCATGAAAAAATTCAACACATTTTTAACTTGTCTTGCAGTAGTGATAATTTCTTTTACTACCACCACAGCAAAAGCTCAGCAAAATAAGGAGAAAGAAAAAAATAAAATAGAAAGAGAAGAAGGAAACTGGGAAAAGGATATAGCCCAGGCTCAGGCAAAAGAATATAAGGAAAGAGCGAAGGCCGAAGCTGAATGGCACAGGGCAAGAGCAAAAGAAGCGGCTGAACGGGAACGGGAGTTAAGAAAAAATACCGGCGAAGAGAACAGGGAATCTGCGAAATCTGTAAATGAGCTATATCGTGAAAGGGCTAAATCCGAAGCTGAATGGCATCGTGAAAGAGCTAAAGAGGCAGCTGAACGTGAGAGGGAAATAAGAAAAAATGAGTCTGCATGGAACAGGGAAAGATCCAAAGAGGAAGAAGCATTGTACAGAAAACGATCTAAAGCTGAATCTCAATGGTACCGGGAAAGAAGTAAAGAAGCAGCGGCACAGGACCGTAATTTTTACAAGAATAATTCTAAACTGAATAAAAAATTAAACAAGGAAGAAGAAAAGTATCATAAAAAAAGAGCCAAAGAGGAAGCAGAATGGTATAATAAAAGAGCTGAGGAAGGAAGCCATAGAGAACACAAATTTTCTAAGAATGGAACCAAATCAGATAGGAAATATTCAAAGGCTGACAAAAATTCCCATAAAAAAAACACCGGGTCAAAAGGCTAAGACTGATAACAGAAAAAAGTCCAACCGGAAATAAAACCAAATTAAAATGTGCTATTAAACCAGCTTTGAAAATGTATTTTTAAAAAAAGATCTGCAACGAAAGTTGTGGGTCTTTTTTTATTATAAATATCGGTTTAAAAAACTCCTTCCCCGTAAGATAATATTCCTAAAAATTCCAATTAAGGTGGTTAATAAGTTTATATTCATTAATTGTCTAAAATTTATAAGTGAAATACGAATATTTATTTAAATGTTTTCTATCCTACGTTAAAAAAAGCCAAATTTGGAATTAAACGTCTGTATTTTAGTGTGAGAAATATTGATTTTGATTAAATTGCAGAGGAGGCAAAGACTTAAAAACTTATGAAAGCACTTATAGTAGATGACGAGGTCCTGGCCCGAAAAAGAATTTTAAACCTGCTCACTTCTGTTGAGAAAATTAACGTTATTGAGGAATGTTCCGATGGAAAAACAGCTATTGTGAAGATCAATGAATTAAAGGCCGATCTTGTTTTTTTGGATGTCAATATGAAGGATATGAATGGTTTTGATGTATTGTCAAATATACAAATCTCTCCAAAACCTCTTGTGATATTCATCACGGCACATGAAAATTATGCCATAGATGCTTTTGATTATGAAGCCTTTGATTTTATTTTAAAACCTTATCGGGATGATCGTTTTTACAAGGCCATAGACAAATTGTTGAAACTATCTCCCAAGGAAATAGATCAGGATTTCGAAATAAAGATGCAAGAATTTTTTAAACTGAACATTGACCAAAAGAAAATTCAAAAACCGTTAAGAATTCCTGTCAAACTAGGCAACCGCACGATTTTGCTGGAATCGAAAAATATCAAATATATATGCGCCTCAGGTTCATATGCCGAAATTTATACGGATGAAAACAAATATCTATTAAGGGAATCTTTGAATAATTTTATTGAATTATTAGAGAGGAAAAATTTTGTCAGAACCCACAGATCTGCTATCGTGAATATCAATTTTATCAAGGAAATTGTGCATTCGGAATATTCGGAGCTGGATGTTAGAATGAAGGACAATAAATTAATCAGGGTGAGTAAATCCAATAAAAAGAATTTACTGGTTCTATTAGGTATCTAAAATGAAATTGTTAAGTATTCAAAGAAAGTATTTTGACGGAAAACTCATCCTTTTGCTGATGGGTTTTTATACCCTCTTTTATGTCTTTTATATCATAAAAATTTTCTATATACAGGCTATTATGGGTGAAGATGTCAAATATTCAATGACGCATTTCATCTTAGACGATTTTCTCATAGACTGGATCGTTGTAATCGGTTATATGTCACTCATTGCAATGAGTACCAAACGGCTTATTATAAAAAAAGTATCCTGGAAAAAAATTTTACTCCTTCATCTTGTTCTTTCTTTAACCATTGGTTTGGTTATTAGGGTCATGGTAAATTTCCAAAACATTATAACTGGCGCAACTAATATTTCGGAGTTGAGCATAATGAAGAACCTGAATAATTTCATGTACGTGCTGGACCTGAATTTCCTTATTTATTTTGCGATGGTCTTTATAATTTATACCTATTACTATGTGAATGAAGTGAAGGAGGAGGTAGAAAGGAGAGGGAAACTGGAAACCCAGCTGGTAAATACACGAATGAAAATGCTTACTTCCCAACTACAACCACATTTTTTATTCAATACTTTAAATAGCATTTCCAGTCTTATAGAAATAAATCCCAAAACCGCCAGTGATACAATCGCTGATCTAAGTGATTTTTTAAGGGAAATATTGTACAATAACGATGATAAGTTTATCACCTTGGAAAAGGAACTTGAAGTATTGAAATATTACCTGAGGATTGTAAAAATGCGGTTTTCAGATCATTTAATTATAAAGGAAGATATTGATCCCAAACTAATGCCGTGTAAGATCCCTGCCATAATTCTTCAACCCATAATAGAAAACTCCATTAAATATGGGTATTCCTATAATCATACCAAACTAAAAATAAGAATATCAGTCTACTGTGAAATAAATTATATAGTACTCAAAGTTGAAAACAACGGAGAGTTGCTTCCTAAAAACTTCAACACACTTATTACTAAAGGTTTAGGTTTGTCTAATTTAAATGAAAGACTGCTCAATTTATATAAGAACAAACACATTTTTACCATGAAGAACAGGAAAGATGATTCCGGGGTTGAAACTTTAATAAAATTACCATTTAATTGTCCCGGACAGAGCGGCTGAATTTCCCTGTCTATTCCATGATGTGTTTTGAGATTGCTTAATCAGTTTAGGAAAAATTGTCTTTTTTACATCTTCAGAATTTAAATCTCATTCCTTAAAAAATGAAAACGAAACTATTTATCCTCGCGTTACTGGTATTTAACTCCTGTTCTCAAAATACTTCCCTGGAACCTATCAAAGAAGAAATCATTGCAACCGAAATTGCTTTCGCTAAAATGGCTAAGGAAGCTGGGCTGAAGGAAGCCTTTTTGAAATTTGCGGCGGACAGCGCAGTACTGAACCGCAATGGAAAGATCGTTAAAGGAAAGCACCGGATAGCCAACTATTTTGACAGCCAGACACTGCAGAATGTGAGCCTGGAATGGGAACCGGAATTTGTTGAGGTTGCCAAAGCTGGAGATATGGCCTATACCTATGGGCCATTTACCTTTTCAGCAATTTCAGGGGAAGGGGAACCAAAAATAGCCTCGGGATATTTCCACACAGTATGAAAAAAGCAGGAGGATGGAAGCTGGAAGTTTATATATGATTAATCTTGTTGTAATAAGTACTTACAATCTGATTAGTACCCTTTTTTTTGATCAAAATTGCTATCAAAAAAAGGAAAAAAGATACGGGTGGCTTATTGGAATAAGCCACCCGTATATTCAATTGTTGGGGATAATTTTAGAATTACATTAATCACGCACCACAATATCCCTTCCCATTCTATCCGGAACAATTTTTACAATTCGTGACATGTTACCGTTCTTAATTTTTATTCGGTATAGCTCTTTATCTATTTTATCACTTTTACCGCTTGCAGTATAGGTGTTATTAACCTGGTTCCAACCCTTATAACTTGTATAAAGCTCTCTTCGAACATTTAATGGTAACAGGATGTTTTTAAAATTTTGTGCAGTTTCTGTCAACTCCCCGTCTTTGGAGAATTTAGCCTCTAAACGCCCTTTACTACTTGAAAATGTAACCCTATAAGATTCGTAATGGGATTTTTGAAGGTCAGCACTTTTCCTTTGGTCCATATAGGAGATAAAGTTTTGAACATCAAAATTCTCCTTCATAAATTTAATAGGGTTTGCAGTGAATTCCCTGGCAACACTCTCTTTTACAATAAAGGCATGATTATCCAGATAGGATATTACATCAGTTACAAAAGGTTCAAAAGTTACCGTGGTTGTTTTCAATTTAATTACTTCCTGTGCGTTAACCGAGACAACACAGAATAACAATAGCGAATAAATGAATAAATTTTTCATGATGATGGATTTAGATGATTATTAATTTTCAATACTCTAAATTACCTGATTATCAACACTATAAAATTGTAAATGATGTGAATCGCTTAATTATGATGTTTAATGAGCTGTTTATTGAAGTAAAATGATTTTACCTAAAAAGATATCAATACAAAACCATCCTGTCATTTTTTCTAAAAAAAGCATTAAAAATTTTGTTAAAAATACTTGTATTTAATTCTTATGAAACGGGACTGGAAACTATTAATTCCGCAAACCGGAAGTGTTTTCATTTGAAATCAACTTGGCTATTCAAAGTATTATAACAACCAAAATTTTATAATGACCATGGAGGTTGGGCTGAAGGAAGCCTTTTTGAAATTTGCGGCAGACAGCGCAGTACTGAACCGCAATGGAAAGATTGTTAAAGGAAAGCACCGGATAGCCAACTATTTTGACAGCCAGACACTGCAGAATGTGAGCCTGGAATGGGAACCGGAATTTGTTGAAGTTGCAAAGGCAGGAGATATGGCCTATACCTATGGGCCATTTATTTTTTCAGCAATTTCAGGGAAAGGAGAACCCGAGACAGCTTTGGGATATTTCCACACAGTATGGAAAAAGCAAAAGGATGGTAGCTGGAAGTTTATATATGATTAATCTTTTGTTGTATTAAGTACTTACAATCTTATTATCTGATTAGTCACCCCTTTTTTGATCAAAATGGCTATCAAAAAAAGGAAAAAGATTAGGGAGCTTATTGGTATAAGCTCCCTAATCTTCATATGTTGGGATTAATATTTGAATCGCTTCAATCACGAGCCACAATACCACTTCCCATTCTATCCGGAACAATCTTTACAATTTGAGACTTGTTGCCGTTCTTAAGTTTTATTCGGTACAGCTCTTTATCTATTTTGTCACTTTTACCGCTGGCCGTATAGGTGTTCTTAACCATGTTCCAACCCTTATAATTTGCATAAAGCTCTCTTCGAACATTTAATGGTACCAGGATGTTTTTAAAGTTTTGTGAAGTTTCTACCAACTCCCCGTCTTTGGAGAATTTAGCCTCTAAATACCCTTTATTACTTGAAAATGTGACCCCATAAGATTCGTAATCGGTTTTTCGAAGGTGAGTACTATTCTGTCTGTCTAAAAAGGAAATGAAGCTTTGAATATCAAAATTTTCTTTCATAAAATTGATAGGGTTTTTACTGAATTCCCCGGCATGATTCTCTTTTACAATAAAAGAATAATTGTCCAGATTTGAAACAATATCGAATCCAATAGATTTAAAAGTAATTGTGGTTGCTTCCAGTTGAGTTACTTCCTGTGCCTTAACTGAAACAACACATAATAACAATAGCGAATAAATGATAATTTTTTTCATGATGATAAATTTAGATGATTATTAATTTTCAATACCCTAAAGTACCTGATTATCAACACGATTAAATTGTAAATGATGTGAATCGCTTAATTATGATGTTTAATGAGCTGTTTATTGAAGTGAAATGATTTTACCTAAAAAGATATTAATACAAAACTATGCTGCCATTTTTTATAAAGAAGCAATAATATTTATGTTAAAAATACATATAATTAATGCTTCTGAAACGGGGTTAAAAACTATTAATTCCGCAAACTGAATGGGATCATAAAAATCAACCTGGCTAACAAAGTAATTTAAAAACCGAAGTTATTGATCATTAAAGAAAGCAACAGATAGCAACCTATCTTGACAACCAGAAACTGCAGAATGTGAGCCTGGAATGGGAACCGGAATTTGTTGAAGTTGCCAAGGCAAGAGATATGGCCTATACCTATGGGCCATTTACTTTTTCGGCAATTTCAGGGGAAGGAGAACCAAAAACAGCCTCGGGATATTTTCACACAGTATGGAAAAAGCAAGAGGATGGCAGCTGGAAGTTTATATATGATTGGTCTTTTTTGTAACTAATAAGTACTTAAAATTTTATGAACTGATTAGTTCGCTTTTGTTTGATCACTATTCTATCAAAAAAAAGGAAAAAAGATAAGGGTAGCTTATTAGAATATTATTAATCACGCGCCACAACATCACTTCCCGCTTTATTCGGAACAATTTTCACAATCTGAGACCTGTTACCGTTCTTAAGTTTTATTCTGTACTGTTCTTTATCTATTTGGTCACTTTTACCGCTGGCTTTATAGGTGTTCTTAACCATGCTCCAACCCTTATAACTTGCATAAAGCTCTTCTCGAATATTTGATGGTATCAGGATATTTTTAAAGTTTTGTGAAGTTTCTACTAACTCCCCGTCTTTGGAGAATTTAGCAACTAAATCCCCTTTATTAGTTGAAAATGTAACCTCATAAGATTCGTTATGCGATTTTTGAGGGTTCATACTTCTCTTTAGTTCCAAATAGGTCTTTAGTTCCAAATAGGAGATATAGCTTTTAATATCAAAATTTTGATTCATAAATTTAAAAGGGTTTTCACTGAATTCTCCGGCATAATTCTCTCTTACTATAAAAGCATCATTACCCATATGGGATATTCCATCAGTTATAAAAGTAACCGTGGTTGCTTCCAGTTGAGTTACTTCTTGTGCCTTAACTGAAACAAAACATAATAACAATAGCGAATAAAAGATTACATTTTTCATGATGATAGATTTAAATTATTATTTATTTTCAATACTTTAAATTAGTTGGCTATCAACGCTATAAACCTGTAAATGATGTGAATCGCTTAATTATGATGGTAAGCGCACTATTTATTGAAGTAAAACAATTTTACCAAAAAAATCTTAATACAAAACGATCACAACTCCTTTTATAAAGAAACGGTAAAATATATGTTAAAAATAAGTGTATTTAATGTTTATGAAGCGGAATTAGAAACTATTAATTCAGCAAATGCAATGTGTTCATATAAAATCAGCCTGACTAACCAAAATAATATAACAACAGAAGTTTTAGAATGGCTTAACAAGGCCTGGCAAAATGCTGAAGAATCTTAAACCAACAAGGAGATGAAAAAAATTTAAATTGAAATTAAATGGGCAATCATTTTTGTAGTTATGACCTTAATATGGATGTTCCTGGAAAAATTGGCCGGACTTCATGATGAACACATTGACAAACATCCAATTTATACAAACTTTATCGCGATACCTGCAATTGCAATTTATGTATTTGCCCTTTTAGACAAACGAAAAAACTTTTATAAGAGTGCAATGACCTACAAACAGGGATTTATTTCAGGACTTATAATCACCGCAATAGTTACTGTTCTAAGCCCCCTGACCCAATATATTACTTCCACGATTATTACTCCTGAATATTTTCCAAATATGATTAGCTATTCTGTAGAAACCGGAAAGATGACACAAGAAGCTGCGGAAGAATATTTTAACCTTAAAAACTATTTACTAAAGGTTGTTATTGGAACACCGATAATGGGAATTTTGACAACTGCAATCGTTGCGATTTTTACCAGGAGAAAAGCAGACTAACTAAGGATTAAACGTTTTTGAATTCAAGGTTCAATTAATTTAGACAATTCAACCAATTTTAAAAAATCAAAACAAACTTATTTGCCCGGTTTTATACTGATCGTGCAGGTCACAGTTTAATTCAGGAGTACTTCTTCCGGAAAGATATTTTTTCCGGGCTATTTTAAATTGTTGATGCACCTGCTCTGCAATATTTCCTGTTCCTTTCATTCTTCTTCCAAATTCGCTGTCGCTTAAATTTCCGGCATGACAATCCTGAATTTGATTTAAAACTTTTTCGGCCCTGTCCGGCATGGTTTTTTTGATCCAGTCAGTAAAGATTCCGCCAATGGCCCCGTTTAACCTTACCATGGTGTATCCCACGCTCAAGGCGCCTCTTTCGCCAACCGCTTTTACCAAAGGCAAAATTTCGTGGCTGTTAATTCCGGGAATAATTGGCGCCATCATCACGCTTACCGGGATATTTTCTAAAGAGAGTTTTTCCAGGGTTTCAAGTCGCTTTGTTACACTTGCAGTTCGTGGTTCCATCATTCGTCTAATTTCTTCATCCAATGAAGTAATAGATAGGTTTACGTGTACCAAATTATGTGTTGCCAGTTCTTTTAAAATGTCAATATCCCTCTGCACCAAGGCATTTTTGGTGATAATTCCCACCGGATGTTTGTATTTTAAAAAGGTTTGTAAAAGCCTTCTTGTAATTTGAAGATTTTTTTCAGTTGGCTGGTAGCAATCGGTATTACCGGACAATACAATGGGAGCGGCCTGCCAGTTTTTACTCTGCAACTTTTTTTCAAGCAGTTCCACGGCATTCCTCTTAACCAGGATCTTTTGTTCAAAATCCAAACCTGCACTATAACCCCAATATTCATGGGTATTTCTTGCATAACAGTAAACACATCCATGTTCACAACCCTGATAAGGATTCAGGGAAAAACCCATTCCCACATCTGGACTGGTGATTTTATTGACTATGGTTTTAGGAAAAGTTTCAATTAAAACCGTTTTTGATTTTTGGGTAGGGTCGGACGGCCGTCCGACCCTACCTTCCGCAGCGCAATAATTGAGGAATTCATCCCGGAAACTGTGAGTGTGGGCATCAAATTTATTGGCAACATTCAGTTGCGCCCCTCTTCCTTTTATATAATCTTTTGAATCTGACATATTACAAAAATATGGAAAATTTCCATATTAAAGGAAATATTCCATATTTTTAACATCCAATTATCCTCAACTACATGATATTTCAATCTACAAAAAAGACGGACAACTGTCCGTCTCTACCGATATTTTGGTCTTTATTCTTTTTCTCTTGGCTCTTGATTCTTGATTCTTATTCCCCTAGAAACTCGGCTTTGCGTTTATTTAGGAATGCGGTGGTTCCTTCCTCAAAATCGTCAGTTCCAAAACATCTCCCGAATTCCTCTATTTCGGTCTCAAATCCATTCACACCGTCTTCAAAATTGGCATTTATAGCTTTAATTGCAGAACTGATAGCGACTAATGAATTTCTCATGATCTTATTGGCGAGATTTTCGGCAAAATTTAGTAGTTCTTCCTGAGTGGTTACGTGATTTACCAAATTGTATTGGAGGGCCTGATCGGCATCTATCATTCCGGCGGTCATGATCATTTCCATGGCCCGGCCTTTTCCTACGAGTTGTGTCAAACGTTGAGTGCCGCCATAGCCTGGAATAA
>Ga0314774_1001516_pt1 | contig 14642 bp, 13 predicted proteins | sample MetaGCBIA2018_FD_204515 | JGI IMG/M metagenome (GOLD analysis project Ga0314774, IMG submission 204515) | Cryopeg brine microbial communities from Beaufort Sea near Barrow, Alaska, United States - CBIA 2018 | ecosystem: Environmental > Aquatic > Marine > Coastal | place: USA: Alaska | collected... | reverse complement strand
GCGTTACTGCGTCCGAAGCTTTGCGCCTTTTGTTTGAAGGCAAACTTCCCGAGTTCATATCATCTCCAAAAGGTATTGATAGCTCTGCCCCTAAAGGACTTTCCGAAAATTGTGCTGAATAGTTACAAATTTTTATTGTCCATTCTTTTAAAGACAACCCAAGCGTACAGAGATGACAAGAGCAGAAGAGTCAGAAAAAAAGTTACGCGTCCAGGCGAAGAAGAGGCGGAACCCTTTTCCTACAACGGCAGTGAAATCCATGTCACCATCAGTTTGGGCGTTGCGACGTTTGCTCCCAATTTTATTCTCGATGAAACGATCAGCAGAGCCGACAAAGCGCTCTATCGCGCCAAAAAAAGCGGCCACAACCGGGTTGAAACAGAAACCTCACCAAAAGCTTGATCGACCCTTTACAGAAGAGGGGATATAACCGTTCTTTTTGCGAAGAGGGTTCAATGCTGATAGAGCTGTGACAATAAGAGCGAAAGTTTTTCTCTTCTTTCGGGGGGGGTGCTGAACATGATCCCTTTTGCCTGCATCACCTCGATCAGTTTTACCGGCGTGACATTATAATTACCGACAATCTCTACGTGTCCCGCTGCGACTTCAACATTTTCAACGCGGGGTGAGGCATCTATCTGTGCTAAATACTGTTCCTTTGTACTGAAGACAAAATCATCTTCGACACAGACCCCTTTCTTATCATAGTTTCGACAACTCCCGCTCTCGTTGGTCACGATTTTCAAATGCGTCGAGACCTCTTCAAGCAGCTCACCCGGGTGTTGGACAAAAGGGGAGGCGGAGGTAATCTCGTACCATTTTTCTCCACTTATCAGCCGACAGACCGGAATAACCAGACCGAGTGACAGCAGTCGCGCCGTCACCGAAGCACAATGATCTGCGGCAGCGATCCCGGCATAGGGAGTCGAGACAGAGACCAGGCGTAGAGCGGTCTCTCCGGCAACAAAGTTATCTTCACGCTCTTGGGTCAAGGCCGCTCGAGAAATCAGCCCCCCCTGGCTATGACCGACAATGGTCATCTGTGGAGTTTTCATCTTTGTCGAGAGGGCGGTCAGCGCGGCAATCAACTCACTGGAACTTTTTATAAGACTGTCGCGGTCATCGTAGTTGAAGCAGGCGGTCTGCTGCCCGTGAAAGGCAAACACTTGGGAGAGGGATCGAAAGCGACCGGCTGAACTGGAGCAGCCATGAACAATAATTGTGACCGGCTCGTTTGAATTGAGATAAACCGTAGAATCGGGTTCGGTCGTACACGAACTTAGCCCCGAAATTTCCAGGGCGAGATCGGGTGTGGGGAGGTTACTGCTATCGATGGTTGCAAACTCAGGACCATAGGAATAAGTCCGCGCGCAGCCGACCTGAAGAGTCAGCACGACCGACAGCAGTAGCAGATATAAAAGAGAGGTTTTCATGAACAGACCCTTTGGTTACTGGTTTATCAGACTTGAATCTTAAATTCAAAACAGAACAATTTAAAGAAAGCCCCGAAATCTCTCTTCTCTTGGGTTACTGCTCCAGGGTCCTTATTCTTTCAGAACCATGTCGATGCACATCACCGCAGCCAAAATGAGCGGGCGCCTCACATCCTCGACAGGGACGTGATCCGAAATCTGCAAAACATAATTATCGGCGCTGGTGAACATCTCCTTACCGATTCCCGACCATTTTTTCGAGACCGTGGCAAGTTCGATCTCTCCGTTCAAAAATCGAAAGTTCCAACCGGTCCATTTCCCCCTTAGAGAGCAGACCGGCTTTTCATCGGCATCAAGGAGATTGAAAGCCCCCCCTATCGAAAAAAACTTCTGTTTAAAAAGCCCGATAATATTATCATTTTCATCCAGAACCTCAACCCTGGAGAGGAATATCGAAATCCCCCTTTTCACCCGTACGACCTGACGCCCCTCTGGACTCTTGATCTGGATGTCAAACGGGGTCATCCGCTTGTAGTCGGTGAACCTGAGAATTTTGGTGAAAATGCCGAGACTCTCCTCACGGCACTCCATAATTTCAGCCCCGGATTCCGGGTCATAGATATCGTAATTATTGGCCGCCTTGAACATTCCGACATGTTCTTTAACCAGGTAGAGATTCCGACTTAAAATGTCCAGCATCACTTGTCCCCTTCAATGTTTGTTGATTGATATGTTCGGTTATTCCATCTGATGACAGAGCGTCGCCAAAGATTTGAAACAATCGTAATTTAAGGTTTTATAACCCAAAAGAAGGCTAGGGTGGAAAATCTTTATCTCCCACTGATTCACGGAGTCACAGAGAGAAAAGCTGTGTAAGCTATATGTTATTGCGTTTTTCTCCGCGTTCTCAGTGCCTCTGTGGTGAAAACCTTTGTATTGATTATAGGTCCGTAATTTAATTCTTTTACCTCCTCTTGTAAAGAAATCAGATGTTTAGCGAAAGAAGATCAATCCACTTTTTGTTTTTCGGTTGTTACAAAACCTACAGACAGGCTATACTTAAATATTACCTTTTTAGGGAGCAATAATGTCGAAACCGATCATTATCACCATGGGCGACCCGACCGGGGTCGGACCGGAAATCATCATCAAAGCGCTGTTGGACGGTGCGTTCGATGCTCTCTCCGCCCCGCTTCTGGTCGCCGGCGATGTCGGCGTGTTGCAGCGGGCGGCGATGGTCTTTGATCGTCGGGCCGAATCGCAGGCAGAAGAGCCGTCTGCAACAATAACCCTGCAAATCGGCGACCGGCAGCTTGCGGTGCAGCCGCTTTCAAAACTCCCGACGGAGCAACTCACCTACGGGAAACCGGATATTGCTTGTGGTGGGGCGATGGCTGACTACATCGACTGGGCGGCTGATCAGTGCCTTTCGGGCGAAGCGGCGGCGATGGTCACCGCACCGATCAACAAGTCGGCGATCCGTGCCGCCGGGATTAAATTTCCCGGGCACACCGAACTGCTGGCAGATCGCTGCGGAGCCAAGCGGGTCGTCATGATGCTGGCCGGAAAGCGATTGAGAGTCTGCCTGGTCACCACCCATATTCCGCTCGATCTGGTCTCCCAGCAACTGAATCATGAGGCGATTCTCGACACGATTCGCATTACAGATTCTGCACTGCGCCGTGACTTCGGTCTCAAGCAACCACGCCTGGCGGTGCTGGCGCTCAATCCGCATGCCGGCGAGAACGGCCTGTTCGGAGACGAGGAGAGCCTCCTTATCGCACCGGCAATTGCAGAAGCACGAGTCGAGGCGATCGACGCCTCCGGTCCGCACAGTGCCGACACCCTGTTCCACTTTGCCGTGCAGGGCGCCTACGATGCGGTCATCTGCATGTATCACGACCAAGGACTCATCCCGCTCAAACTGCTCCATTTTGACGACGGTGTCAACGTCACGCTCGGCCTCCCGATCATCCGCACTTCGGTCGATCACGGCACCGCCTACGATATTGCCGGCACCGGGAGCGCGAGTTGCGCCAGCTTGATCGCCGCTCTGCAGATGGCAGAAAAGATGGCGAGTTTAACAAGACATCCTTCAGACAGACGAGAATTATCATGATCGATAAAATCATCATCAAAGGTGCCCGCGAGCACAATCTGAAATCGATCGACATTGAGATCCCGCGCGACAAACTGGTTGTGATCACCGGCGTCTCAGGATCGGGGAAGAGCACCCTCGCATTCGACACGATCTACGCCGAGGGGCAGCGTCGCTATGTAGAGAGCCTGTCGGCCTACGCCCGGCAGTTTCTCGAACAGATGGACAAGCCGGATGTCGACAGCATCGAAGGGCTTTCGCCGGCGATTTCGATCGAGCAGAAAACCACTTCGAAGAATCCGCGTTCGACCGTCGGCACGGTCACCGAGATCTACGACTACCTGCGCCTTCTGTTTGCCCGGGTCGGTCGCGTGCACTGTCACAAATGCAACAAGGAGATCGCTTCGCAAACCGTACAGCAGATGGTCGATCAGGTTATGATCTGGCCGGAGAAAACCCGGCTGATGGTGATGGCACCGATCATTCGTGGACGAAAAGGGGAGTACCGCAAGGAGATCAGGCAGCTTTTGGCCGATGGTTTTGTCCGGGTCAGGATCGATGGCAAGATGCTCGAGCTTTCAGAAGAGCTTGATCTCGACAAGAAGAAAAAACATACGATTGAGGTGGTTGTCGATCGGATCGTTCTCAAAGAAGGGGTCGAGACCCGACTGGCCGATTCGCTGGAAGCGGCACTTAAACTGGCGGACGGTCTGGTCCGGGTCGAGATCATCGACGGTGAGAGCCGTCTTTTCTCCGAACAGCACGCCTGTATCGACTGTGGCATCTCTTATCCGGAGATCACGCCGCGCATGTTCTCCTTTAACAGTCCGTACGGCGCCTGTGAAGATTGCTCCGGCCTCGGGACGCGGATGTACTTCGATCCGGATCAGGTGCTGCCGAATCGTCACCTCTCCATGCGCGAGGGGGCGATCGCACCCTGGGAATCGCGCAGCGGCTATTGGTATCAGCAGGTTCTGGAGGCGCTGGCGGAATTCTACAACTTTGACCTGACGACACCATTCGATCAGCTCTCCCCTCGGATTCAAGATATTCTGCTCCAGGGTTCAGGGAAAGAGAAGGTTAAATTTTTCTTTGATCAGGGGGAGCGTCGACATTTCTATCACAAGGTCTTCGAAGGGGTCCTTCCGAATCTGGAGCGACGTTACCTCGAGACCGATTCCGATGCGGTCCGGGAGAATCTCGAACGGTTCATGAATATCATGCCCTGCCCGAGCTGCAAGGGGGCGCGCTTGCGCCCCGAATCACTCTGCATCCGGGTCGGGCAAAGCAATATTCAGGAGGTCGTCTCCCTCTCGATCGTTGAGGCCGAACTCTTTTTTGCCGAAATCAGATTGTCCGACAAGGAGATGGAGATCGGCCGGCGGATTCTTAAAGAGATCCGCTCGCGGCTTTCGTTTCTGACCCACGTCGGGCTCGACTACCTCTCCCTCGACCGGACGGCGGGAACCCTCTCCGGTGGCGAAGGGCAGCGGATTCGCCTCGCGACCCAGGTCGGCTCATCGCTGGTCGGCGTCCTCTATATTCTCGACGAACCGTCGATCGGCCTGCACCAGCGCGACAACCGGCGCCTGCTCGAAACCCTGAAGCGGCTGCGCGATATCGGCAATTCCGTCCTGGTGGTCGAGCACGACGAGGAGACCATCCTCGCAGCGGACCATGTGATTGACATGGGACCGGCGGCGGGGATCCATGGTGGCGAGGTCGTTGCCGAAGGGACGCCAGAGGAGATTCTCAACTCGCCAGACTCACTCACCGGCAAATACCTCTCCGGAGTTCGGCAGATCAATGTACCGGAAGTCCGGCGCCAGGCAACATCGTTTCTCACAATGAAAGGGGCGACGGAGAACAACCTGCAAAACGTCTCGGTGGACATCCCGCTTGGCGTTCTCACCTGTATCACCGGCGTCTCCGGTTCCGGCAAATCGACCCTGGTGATCGACACCCTCTATCGCACCCTGGCGAAGCGCCTCTACCGCGCCCGCGAACGGTCCGGCAAGATCGAGGAGATTCTCGGCCTCGAGATGCTCGACAAGGTGATCGATATCGATCAGTCACCGATCGGCCGCACCCCCCGCTCCAACCCGGCGACCTACACCGGGGTCTTCACCGACGTTCGTGACCTGTTTGCCCAACTCCCGGAAGCGAAGGTGCGCGGCTACAAACCGGGACGATTCTCGTTTAATGTCAAGGGGGGGCGGTGTGAGGCGTGTCACGGTGACGGCATCATCAAGATCGAGATGCATTTTTTACCGGACGTCTATGTCCAGTGCGAAATCTGCAAAGGGGCCCGCTTCAATCGCGAAACCCTGGAGGTGAAGTACAAAGGGAAAAATATCGCCGAAGTCCTCGATATGACCGCTAATCAGGGGGCGCGCTTTTTTGAGAACATCCCCCGCATCAGCAACAAACTCGAGACTCTGCGCGATGTCGGCCTCGGTTACATCAAGCTCGGCCAGAGCGCCACAACCCTTTCCGGCGGCGAGGCGCAGCGGGTCAAACTCGCCAAGGAGCTCGGCAAGCGCGCCACCGGACGCACCATCTATATTCTCGACGAACCGACCACCGGCCTGCATTTTGCCGACATCGAAAAATTGCTCGAAGTGTTGCAGCGTCTGGTTGACCAGGGGAACACGATTCTGGTGATCGAGCACAATCTCGATGTGATCAAAACCGCCGACCACATCATCGACCTCGGCCCGGAAGGGGGAGCGCGCGGCGGAGCCATCGTTGCGACCGGAACACCGGAGCAGGTCGCTCTGGTCTCGAAATCACACACCGGCTGTTACCTCAGAGCCTACCTCGATCTCTGATTAAACGATGTTCAGCACGCAAAAAATGCGTTTTTGCGTACTGACTTTGCGTTGTTAGTTGTCTGTCAAATTATCTGGTTTCTTATCTTTTTCGCTTAGATAAAAACAGCTGCAATAAGTATTTTATACTCCGTTCAAACAGTTAGAATAATTGACCCTGTAACTTTTCCACAAAGTGCTGTTTAGAAAAATTTCACCCGGATGAAATGTCTCCCCGTCTCTTTTTCTGGCATATAGATTGCTCTATTACCTGTGTGAACGTAACGCGAAACGGGAGACAGGGATGATTTGTAAACTGATAATAATGCTGACAGTTCTGTTCTTTACCACTGCTTGTGCCAACCAGGCGATCTTCATTTCTGACCCGATCGGGGCGCAAGTACGAATCAATGGCGAACAGATCGGTGTCACCCCTTGTGCCTTTAACTATTCCACCAGTTCCGGGGAGAGTTACAATGTGCTCATTGAGAAAACCGGTTACGAACCGCTCCAGCGAGAGATGAAAGCCGATGAGATCGACAGCTCGGCCCGCAACAGTTGGCTGGCCGCCGGAGTCGTCTGGAGTCCATTGTGGCTCGGCACCCTTTTTACCAACAAACTAAAAGACAGCTATCAATTTATTATGAAACATGAGACATCAGTCATGGCGATGGCGAGTGTGCAATAGGGGAGAAGTCACACAGCTGTAGGAATTAAAGGGACAGAATATAAAGGCGGACTGATAAGCCCGCCTCTTTTAATGTTTCGGCGCAATCTCGATGATGATATTCGGATTAACGACATAATCGCCGTCATCGCAGGCTAGACCGAAAAAATCGCGATTATTGTTCATGAAATCGAGCAGTCGGCTTTTCCCGTCCGGAACTTCAAGCACCACCGTTCCTTCGAGTTGCCGGCTGTTGGTAAAGGTGACGGAGACCTCGAGAGGCGTTCCGAGCACCGGCTTACTATCATCTTCTTCTTTTTGATACTTGAGATGGCTGATCTGCGCCTTGTTGATCAGTAAAAAATTGCCGTCATTGCCAACAAACGGTACGAACGGCTCTTCCTCGCTCATCAGATCGTGCAGCGTCTGCGGCCCGCTGTGAAATGAAGAAAACGGGCTTAAGAAGATCACTCCTTCCCGCGTCTGGCCATCGATCAGAAATATTGTAATCGCAACCTTTTGTTTTTCGACCTGATATTCGCTCATAAGAAGCTCCTCGTTAAAAAAACAGAATACGGGTTTTGTTGCGGTATGGCAAGAACTTGAGTGAACAGGGAATCGTCACCATAGGCTACACCTCAGAAGTGCCTGAATAAATGATACGCAACGATAACGGACCAAAACGTCAAAAGATTTCAATTCCATAGCTATTCGATCCTTACAAGCAGGACCTTTTTTAGTTTTTCACGCAAAACTGTTGTTTTAATTTCATGTTGAGCCCCTTTTTTGTTATCTTCAAACACGATTCATTCTCTTACCGTTCGGCTCAATTTTAAATTATCGGGATTGAATAGCATTCAGAAACGATGAGGAGCAAAGTCTGGAAGCAGGGAGCGAGGATTTCCCGCTTAAAGATAAATTCAAAGGACCACCCCATAGACCGGATGAGACTCGAGTGTAATATGGAGAGACAGATGGTCGCGGCTCCAAAATTATCAATCCACAAAAAAGCCGATTTTGTTCTGGTTAAAGAGCTCTTGCCTGTTGAAACGGAGTCAGATAATGATCAAAGATGATCAAAGCAAAAAAATGATCCTGATCATAGATGACACCGCAGTGATGCGCTCAATGATGAGCGAGGCACTGCAACAGGCCGGCTACGACGTTGCTGTGGCGGAAAATGGGAAAAGTGCCCTCGCGCTGTTTGAAAAGGTTCGTCCCGATGCCGTCATGCTCGATGTGATGATGCCTGATATGGATGGGTTTGATACCTGTCGTGCTCTGCGTAAATTACCCGGAGGAAAACAGACCCCGATCCTGATGGTCACCGGCCTGGAGGATGTCGAATCGATCCATAATGCCTTTGAAGCCGGGGCGACCGATTTTATTTCCAAACCGATCAACTGGGTGATGTTTGGCTATCGGGTCCGGTATACGCTCCGGTCCAACCAGGCTTTTCTCGATCTTCACCTCAGCCAGGCCCGTCTCGACGAAGCGCAGCAGCTTGCAAAACTTGGCAACTGGGAACTGAATCCGGAAACTCAAATTTTCACAGGGTCGCCAGAGTTTTACAGAATATCGGGATTGCATGAGTCAGCGTCTGAAATATCCCTGTCTCAACTGATGGCCGGTGTTCATCCCGACGACCACGAGCCGTTCAACAGAGCGTTAGCCCAAATCACAAACAATGATTGTTCGTATAGTCTCGATTATCGGGCCCTCCCGAAAAATAGCCAGGAGCGGCTTATCCACTTGAGGTGTGAAGCTTTTTTCGATTCTTCCGGCAATAAAAAGCGGCTGAGGGGGATCATTCAGGATGTGACCGAGCTGCGCAAGGCTGAAGAGAAAATCCGTTTTCTCGCCTATTACGATGGGCTGACCGGCCTGGCCAACCGGACCCTGTTCAGGGACCGCTTGCAAAAGGCGCTCGCTTATGGTTATCGCCAGGAAAGCAAAATTGCGCTGCTGTTTCTCGATCTCGATCGCTTCAAACGGATTAACGACACTCTCGGCCATCAGGCCGGTGACCTGCTGCTGAAGACGATTGCCAATCGTATCGATTACTGTGTGCGAGAGACCGATTCGGTCTCTCGCCTCGATTCAGACGATACGAACACTTGCGTGTCACGGCAGGGAGGGGATGAATTTGTCGTCCTGCTGACCGGTCTGACTCATCCGATGGATGCCGGTGTGGTGGCGCAGCGTATTATTGATGCCATCACCAAGCCCGTCGATCTGCAGGAACAGGAGCTGTATGTTACCGCCAGTATCGGCATCAGCCTCTTCCCCTCTGATGGTGCGAACGCAGACACGCTTCTTAAAAATGCCGACACGGCGATGTACGAGGCAAAAAAAATGGGCGGAACAATTTTCAATTCTACACGGAGGCGTTGAATACAAGCAGCTCGGAGCGGCTCAATTTGGAAAATGATCTACGCAAGGCGTTAGAACAAAAGGAGCTGCAGCTCCATTACCAGCCGCAGGTCAATCTCGCCACCGGAGAGATCATCGGCGTTGAAGCGCTTGCTCGCTGGGAGAGTCCGACCCGGGGGATGATCTCTCCAGCCGAGTTCATTCCTGTCGCCGAAGAGTCAGGCCTGATCATCCCTCTGACCGAATGGGTCATTCAGGAGGCGTGTGAGCAGAACAAGGCCTGGCAGCAGGCCGGCTTCCCCCCTTTACGGATGGCGGTCAACATCTCTGGTCAGCATTTCAGTCGGCAAAGGATCGCTGAAACGGTGCAACGCTGCTTGACTGCCAGCGGATTGAATCCGCAGTACCTTGAAGTCGAATTGACCGAGAGCGCCTTGATGGAGAACAAAGAGGTGGTTAACGAGATTTTGGCACAGATAAAAGCTCTCGGGGTGACGATTGCTATCGACGATTTTGGCACCGGCTATTCCTCCCTCGCTTACCTCAAAGCCTTCCCGATCGACACCCTGAAAATCGATCGATCGTTTGTGAACGATATCACCACCGACCCGAATGACGCGGCGATTGTCAAGGCGATCATCGCCATGGCCCACAGTCTCGAACTGAAGGTGATCGCAGAAGGGGTCGAGACGGAAGCACAGCTCGCTTTTCTGCAGAAGCTCAGGTGTAACGAGTATCAAGGGTTCTTGTTCTGCCGACCGCTGCCGGCTGTGGAACTTGCACTGTTATTAAAAGCAAAGCGGTGCTCAAACAGTGATGTCGTCCTCAAGCAATAGCTCTTTTTTTCGCTCTTCCCCATTATCAACCCCAAAAGGGAGAACGGAAGAAAGAGAGACGCTTTTAACCGGATAATCGGCTCTTTGCATTCCGATTAAACTTTTGTAAGTATAGAAAATCTTCTTAAATACTGCTTGGTTCGAATAAAATTGCGACCTTATTTCATACGGTTCCACAGAACAACAGACTTTTTATTTTTCAAATGTTTCAATATCGTGCAGCCTGACAGCAAATCCCAAGATTAGCACAACCGAGTTTTTACTCCGGAAGGCTACCCATGGCGCAGCGCAAAAAGAATTGGACTGTTGTCACTTTGCTCCTCTGTCTGCTCATGCTTCCTTTGCTGACTCATTGCGAGAAAGCTCCTCCCCCTCTTGATAAAACCAATCTTCAGCTGCAGTGGTTTCACCAGGGGGAGTTTGCCTGGGATTATCTGGCCAAAGAGGAAGGGTTTTTTGCCGAACAGGGTCTTGATACAACCCTCACCCCCGGCGGCCCTGAAATAGATCAGATTGAAGAATTGCTGGCGGGTCGGGCTCAATTCATAACGCTCCCAACCGAAGCATTGTTCAAAGCCAGGCAAGAGGGGAAGCCTTTGGTGGCGATCGCCACCCTGTACCAACGCAATCCAACTACCTTTATTTCTCTTAAAAATTCCGAAATTACCAAACCAGCAGATTTTGTCGGGAAAAGAGTCGCCTTTTCAACCCCTGCAGCCCGGGCTCAGCTGTTTGCCACGCTTGGCAAATTGGGCATTTCTGACCCGCAGATATCCGAGCAACCGTACAGCTACAAGTATGCAGGACTTCTGGACGGGAGCATCGACGTCTCCGATGCCTATGCTGTCGGTGGCGTACTCCGGTTAAACAGTTCTGGAGTGGAATTGAATGTTGTCTGGCCCCAGGACTACGGCATCTATTTTTACGGGGAGGCCCTGGTTACAACTGAGGAGTTCAGTCTCAACCACCCTGACCTGACACAAAGATTTGTCAACGCCACACTCAAAGGACTAGAAAAAACATCTTGCCAATCCAAAACTCGCCCTCACTGCAACCATGAAATATGCCAAAGAACAAGACCGTGATCTTCAGTCGGCCATGATCAAAAACTCGTTGGCGTTAATTGCACCAGGAGATGACTATCTCGGGAAAATGAGAGGAAAAACATTACAGGAGATGAATAAAGTCCTGTATGACCAGAAGCTCCTCTCCAGTCCGGATTTATGGAAAAAGGCGTTTACCAACAACTATTTTTCTAAGACCGAGTAGAGGCGTCATGACAATTCGTTTAAAACTGTTTCTTTTGTCAACCTTGATGGGAATTCTGCCCTTACTGGTACTCGGTTTTTATACTTACAACACCACGAAAACCAATATCCAGATCAAGACCTTTAACGAAATGGCCTCTATCAACAGCCTCAGCCATAGCATGCTGAACGAATGGGTAACCGGTTCCCTCAACCTGCTGGAAAGCCTGGCTCAACGCCCCTTGGTCAGAAAATACGTCATTGAATTAACCAAAACAGGGGGTATAAATTCAGATGGCCCTCTGAGCCGTGACCTCATAAATAACCACTTCAACCCGGCGTTAACGATGCAGAAATCCCTGAATGTTTTGTCGATCATCGACCTCTCCGGAAAGGTCATCGTATCGACTGATGCGCCATCTGTTGGTCAATTTCGCAATCGCGATCTCTATTTTATCGAAGGGCAAAAGCGCAGTTTTGTCGGCGATGTGATGTACTCTGTCAGCACCAATGAAGCTGTGATGCATGTGTCGGCACCGGTTAGAAATAGTGAAGGGGTGACGATCGCCGTCCTTTCAGGGCATCTCGACTGGGAGAGAGCCAGCACCCTCCTCTCCTACGTGACCTTGGCCAGCTCAAGATTTGAATCGTATCTGGTCAATCGGCATCATTTCATGTTGACCGATTCACAATTTATCGAAGATGCGCCGCTCAAGGTAACCATCACCAGCGCAGGACTACAAGCTTGCCTCGAAACAGGGAGCGGCCAGGGGATTTATAAAAACTACCTCGGCACTGACGTTCTGGGGGTCTACAAATGGCTGCCGGACCGCGGGCTCTGTCTTTTAACGGAATCAGATTTCACCGAGCAAGATGAGGCACTCGACAACCTGAAAGCAAGTTTTTACGGCGTCTTTCTACTTTTGGCCGGCTTATCGATCCTATTCTCCCTCTTTATTTCCAGCAGGCTGAGCCGACCGATCCGAGCGCTGGTGGCAGGGACGGCTGAACTCGGGCAGGGTGATCTGCGCTACCGGTTTGCTGAAACAGGGGGAGAGCTTGGTCTCGTTCAAAAGGCCCTGAATGATATGGCCGATAATCTGACCAAGGTTTTGACCTCACGCGACGCGTTGAACGATGAGGTGGAGCAGCGCAAGCAGGTGGAGTTGAATCTGAACAAGACGATGTTCGACCTGAAAAAATCAAACCAGGATCTGGAACGGTTTGCTTATGTCGCTTCTCACGATTTACAGGAACCGTTGCGCACCATCACCAGTTATTTACAGCTTCTGGAACGACGTTTCCGGGAGAGTCTCGATTCCGATGCCCTGGAGTTTATCGATTTTATCGTCGATGCCGCCGGCCGGATGAAACTCCAGATTAATGACCTGCTCGACTATTCCCGGGTTGGCCGCAAAGAAGCAGAGATGGTCGATCTTGACCTCAATCAGCTCATCGACCAGATCATCAAGCAAAACCATCTCCTTATCAATGAGACCGGCGCCCTCCTTCATATCGATAAACTCCCGACAATAAAGGGGGTTCCGTCGCAATTTTCCCTTCTTTTTCAGAATCTCATAAGCAATGCAATCAAGTTTCATCGACAGGACGTTGCGCCGCAGATCTGGATCAGAGCAGAAAACAGCGCTGATCAATGGACGATTGACATCAGAGATAATGGCATCGGCATCGAGCCGCAATATCTCGAAAAAATCTTTGTTATTTTTCAACGACTACACTCTATGGCGGATTACCCCGGAACCGGAATCGGCTTGGCTCTCTGTAAACGGGTTGTCGAGAACCATCATGGCACCATCTCTGTGACCTCAACCCCCGACGTCGGTTCAACCTTCAGCATACATTTCGCTGCCGAAACGGTAGTCGTACCGGCAGCCGATCGGGAGTAAACAGTGATCTTTTATGCTTCAGGATGGGGACACTTTTTTTACGAGGAGACAGAAAGACCCTCAGCGTCAATGACACCGTTTCTGCGCAGACCACATCACGTCTAAGTTGCTTAAATTCTTTACAACATTGTGATTATTTATTACAATATTTCGTTAATTGTTGTCAGAAAGGGTTGGACCATGTCCATACAGATGAGTCGCCCCATTGAAATACTGCTTGTTGAAGATAATCCGGCGGATGTCAGGCTGACCCAGGAAGCGCTCAATGAAGGAAAGGTTCTCAATAACCTTTCAGCCGTTCCTGATGGCGTCGAAGCGATGAAATATCTTCGTGGTATCGGCCCTTACAGTGAGCGGGTCCTCCCTGATCTTATTCTTCTGGATCTGAACATGCCCAAAAAGGACGGGCGCGAAGTTCTGGCAGAAATCAAGACTGACATCAATCTCAAACGGATCCCGGTTGTGGTTTTGACAACTTCGAGTGCAGAAAATGACATCATGGCCTGCTACGACCTTCATACCAACTGCTTCATTACGAAACCGGTCGAACTGGCCCAATTTATTGAAGTCGTAAAGAGCATCGAAAATTTTTGGATCGCAATCGTGACCTTGCCTCACCCCTGAAAGCACATAGGATATTAACAATACCGATCAGCAAAGAAGAACAAGGATAACAATGAAAACCAGCCCCACCTTAAAGATCCTTTTAATTGAAGATAACCCCGCTGACGCCCGGATGGTCGACGTCCTCCTTGCCGATGGCCACTGCCCTTCTTACCAACTCACCCACAAAGAGAGACTCTCTGAGGCTGTCGACACGCTCTCCCGGGAAGTTTTCGATATCGCCCTGCTCGACCTGAACCTCCCTGACGGTTCAGGCATGGATGTTTTTCTGACGTTGCACAATTTGAATCCCGAGCTTCCGATTGTCATTTTGACAGGTCAGGACGATCATGACCTCGGAAAATCGATGGTTAAGGCCGGAGCCCAGAGCTACCTGACAAAAGGGGATAGTTCACCGGAACTCTTCTATCGCTCCCTGCAGCACTCCATTGAACGTCAACATCTGCACTCCAGACTCGAACTCAAGCACACTGAAAGTGAAAAAGCACAAGCACAGTTCAGGTCTCTGATCGAGGGCAATGAGTCTATTCCAATCCGAAGATGAGTCTGAAGGGTGGGTCTGAATCAGACGGCGAGTAAACGTTCATCGATAGATTCAAAGAGTTGACATCTAGCCTCTTGCAGTCGCTCTGCTGTTTCATTATCGC
>Ga0314774_1001514_pt1 | contig 14645 bp, 15 predicted proteins | sample MetaGCBIA2018_FD_204515 | JGI IMG/M metagenome (GOLD analysis project Ga0314774, IMG submission 204515) | Cryopeg brine microbial communities from Beaufort Sea near Barrow, Alaska, United States - CBIA 2018 | ecosystem: Environmental > Aquatic > Marine > Coastal | place: USA: Alaska | collected... | reverse complement strand
CCAATGAGGTAGGGCACGATGTAGGTGTAGAAGAGGTTGTGGCCGAGCATCACGAGCGCGACCAAAATGCACACGTAGACCACGCCGGGCACTGAGCGATCTTTGCGCAGCGGGATGGAAATTTCTCCCGTTGAGAGCGGCTGCTTGTGATCGACGGGTGGCAGTACGCGCACCACCATGATCGTGAGCGCCAAGATGATGATCGCAATCACCACGAAGGCGAGCCTCCAGCCGAGGGCGTGGCCGAGCGCGGTGCCGACGGGTACGCCGAGCACGAAGGCGGCAGTTGCGCCGGCACTCGTTACCGCGACCGCGCGTCCGACCTGATGCGGCGGAACAAGGTGGGCTGAATATGCACCAACCACAGCCCAGAACAGTCCGTGCGAGAGCCCACCAATGATGCGGGCAATAACAAGTACCGCATAGCTTGGCGCGGCTGCGGCAAGGAGGTTACCGACGACAAAGACCAGCAGCACGACGATAACGAGGGACTTGCGAGAGTAGTTGCGCGTAAGCGCAGCGAGCGGTGCTGTTGAGATCACAACGGTGGCAGCAAAGATCGTGATGAGCAGGCCGACCTGCGACTCAGAAACAGCAAGTTCGGTGGCAATCTCGGGCAACAATCCGGTGGGCAACCACTCACTCGTGACTGACGTGAAAATCAGTGCCGAAAGAGTGAAAAGGCCCGCCCACGGAAACGCTTGAGAAGACGGCGATGATGGTGAAGTGCGTGGCGTGCTCATGTTTGACTGAGTCTATCGCTGGCACCGGTACGCTGAATCCGTGAACACCTCTACGCACTGGATCGTAACCCTCACTTGTGATGACAGGCCCGGCATCGTTCACGCCATCAGTGGCACCATCGTTGAGGCCGGCGGAAACATCACCGAGTCACAACAGTTCTCCAGCGGTGACACCGGCCGTTTCTTCATGCGACTGCAGGTGGAATCGGATGCTCCGCGCGAAGTTTTCGAGCAAGCTCTCGCCCCCGTGACCGAGCGGTACGCGATGGAATGGCAACTCGACGTTGTGGGGCGCCCTCTGCGCACGCTCGTGCTGGCATCCAAATCTGGACACTGCGTCGACGACCTGCTTTACCGTCAGCGTGCTGGTCAACTCGCGATCGACATGCCACTCATCATGAGCAACCACCCCGACCTGGGTTCGCTCGCTAAGTTCTATGAGGTGCCGTTCGAGTCACACGCGGTCACTACGCCCGGCCAGAAGCTGGCCTTCGAAGATCGCATCCTCGAGGTTGTCGTGCAACACGACATCGAACTCGTCGTGCTCGCCCGCTACATGCAGATTCTTTCCCCCGAGCTGTGCAAACAGTTAAGCGGCAAGATCATCAACATTCACCACTCGTTCCTAGCCGGCTTCAAGGGTGCCAACCCTTACAAGCAAGCGCATGCTCGTGGTGTGAAGCTCATCGGCGCCACCGCCCACTTCGTGACGAGCGACCTCGACGAGGGGCCCATCATCGAGCAAAACGTCGTTCGGGTTGATCACGCGAGCACATCGAGTGAACTGGTCTCCATTGGTCAAGACGAAGAGAGCCGCACCCTCACTCAGGCAGTGAAGTGGTTTGCCGAAGATCGCGTACTGCTCGACGGAGTACGCACGATTATTTTCCGCTAGTCAGTGACTATCGAGCATTTCTAACAGGCGGTTAGTCGTGCGCCAGTTGCGAACCGTCATCCGCTGCGACAAGCGTTTACTCCTCAGGCGGTCGACGCGGGACCTCGACGAACCTGCCACCGTGCGCGAGAAATACAGTGCCTCGGGGCCTGGGGCGATCGAATCAACCTCATCGTTCAGCTCGGGCAGCTGTTCCATCGCTTCGGCGGCGGTAAACGGGCGCTTGAGGAAGAGCACGTCGCTCAACAACTCTTCAGAGCCATGACCTGCTGGGGCTGCAGCGATCGTTGCCGCCAGTTCGGCGCGCGAACGGACAACCGTAAGAATCTCCACGCCGAATCGTTCGCGGAGCATCCGCTCGATATCGTCTTCAAGCTCTGCACTGTGTGCAATTTCGGAAGAGAACAGCACGTTGCCACTCTGAATGTAGGTGCGCACTTCGCCATAGCCTGCTGCGCCAAAGCACTCGCTCAGAGCCTTCATGCTGATCAGATTCTTGCCGCCGACGTTGATCCCGCGAAGCAGCGCCACATAGTGTGTCATCACCTAGTTAAGCCGTTCCCAATCGAGTCGGTTCTCCCACGAATAACGGTAGTAATCCGCAAACTTCAACTCGGATGCCGCAGCCTCATCCACGATGACAGTGACAGTTGAGTGCAACTGAATAGCCGACCCTGGAAGGCTCGCCGTCACGGGCCCCTCGACGGCCGCCGCCAACGCGGCAGCCTTCTCCTCGCCGAAGGCAAGCAGCACTAGATGCTTTGCCCGCAGGATGGTGCCAAGCCCCTGCGTGATGCAGTGCGTTGGCACACCGTCAAGCGACGGGAAAAATCGTGCATTGTCGCGTCGGGTTTGCTTAGTGAGCGTCTTCACGCGTGTGAGCGACGCGAAGGATGACCCCGGCTCGTTAAACCCAATGTGCCCCGTCGAGCCGATGCCCAAGATCTGCAGATCGATCCCACCAGCGGCAACAATTGCACTCTCATAGTCGTCACCGGCAGTCTCAATGGGACCATCTTCGGCCGGTACCTGCACCAGTGACGGTGTCAGCCCGAGGGGCTCAACCACTTCACGCGTGATCACCGAACGGTAGCTCTGGGGATGCCCAGCAGGCAATCCAACATACTCATCGAGAGCAAAGCCCCGCACAGCAGACAGATCACAAGCGCGAGCCGCGAGCGCAGACCACGTCGTTAAGGGCGTCGACCCCGTTGCCAAGCCGAGTACGGCATCCGGTGTTCGGCGGACAAGCGCCTCAATAAGGTCAGCAGCAACCTCGCCTGCTGCATCCGCATCGTCAAGAATCACTACCTCAGCCATGCGATTACTTTCTCACGACAACACCCAGCCTCGCAGAGTGGTTCAGGTTTATCGGCCGCGCTGAGAATGCTCCGGGAAGTACAGCACCACTAACCCGGCACCCAGTTGCTGTCGGGCATACTGAATATTCGACACCATGCTTGGAGCCCCATGCGCAGCCTTACCGACAGCAAGACAGCCGTAGCCCTCTTTGCCGGTGTCACCCTCGTGGGTGCGCTGTCTGCCTGCTCATCTCCCGGCACTGGCGCCGACGCATCCGTAAACGATTCGGGCATTCCAGCGACCACAGGCGACTACGCAGACGGCACCTATACCGAGACCGGCAACTACCAGTCGCCCAATGGCACCGAGCAAGTGGATGTCACCCTCACACTCGAGAGCAACACAATCACCGACGTTAGCGTTGTTGGTTTCGGGGAGAGCCCAAACTCGAAGCAGTTCCAAGGCGAATTCATTAGCGGAATCGCCGCCGAAGTTGTCGGTAAGAACATCGACGAGCTCGCCGTCGATAAGGTGGCTGGCTCATCGCTCACAAGTGACGGATTCAATAGCGCGGTCGAAGCGATCAAGGCAGATGCCCTCGCCGAATAAACAGTTCGATGCCATCGGTGCGCCATGGCAGATTGATACGGCACAACCGCTCGGGGTCGAGGTTGAGGCCGCCATCGCCGAGCGCATCGAGCAGTTCGATCGCACCTATTCGCGCTTCCGCGACGACTCGCTAGTCACCACAATTTCACGCACGCCAGGCACCTACACTTTTCCCGCGGATGCTCCGCCGCTGTTTGAGCTCTACCGACGTCTCTACGACGCCACCGACGGGGCAATGAGCCCGCTCGTCGGCCGAGCACTTGAAGAGCTCGGCTACGACCGCACCTACTCGCTCACGCCAAGTGGCTCTCGCACCCGTGTGCCCGAATGGCACGAAGCAATCAGCTGGAACGGCACCGAGCTCACGACGCTCGCCCCCGCAATGCTCGACGTCGGGGCAGCAGGCAAGGGCTACCTTGTCGACCTCGTGGCCGAAGTTCTTGTCGACTACGGCATCGACGCCGCGACTGTCGACGCAAGTGGAGACATCCTGCACCGTGGATCTGACGAACTGCGAGTCGCTTTGGAGCATCCACTCGACACCAGTAAAGCCATTGGAGTGGTGTCGGTTCGCGATCAAGCACTCTGCGCCTCAGCCCCCAACCGGAGAGCGTGGGCTGGACTGCACCACATTCTTGACGCCCGCACCGGGCTGCCAACCGACCGCATCATTGCCACGTGGGCAATCGCCCCTACCGCGCTCGAAGCAGATGGCCTTGCCACTGCCCTATTCTTCGCGGAGCCCACCGCAATGGCCGCTGATTTCGACTTTCAGTGGGTGCGTATGTTTTCGACGGGCCGAGTAGAGTACTCGCCAGATATCAACGGAGAAGTGTTCCTATGAAACGTTGGCTTGATCGCACCCTTGGCTCCATCGCCATGTACAAGCTTGTGTGGATCTCTTTGGCAATTCTGGCGGCGGCCGCCATCACTCTGTCGTTCTTCGAACTCATATCGCCAGACCCGTACGCGCTCCTCGCGAGCCTGCCTGTTGCTGTCGGCTTCAGCTACATCGCAAGCCTCCTAGGCGCTGGAATCGTGCGCCAGCGGCCGCACCTAGAGTCATCACTCATCAGTGGGCTGCTCGTATTCTTCATCATGGCTCCCAGCCTCGAACTGATGGGTCTGCTCGGCATCGCACTCGCCTCAACGATTGCCGGGGCATCCAAGTTTCTGATCGCGTTCCGCGGCCGACACATCTTCAACCCGGCAGCACTCGGCGCCTACGTGTTCATCTTCGCGCCACTCGGCTTCCCGACCTGGTGGGTCGGCACCCCGCTATTGCAACCGATTATCGTGATCGCCGCATTCTTGATCCTCTACCGAACGCGGAGACTCGATCTTGGTCTCGTCTTCATCGTCATCGCGGCAAGCATCCGCATCGTCCTTAGCGTCGCGGGTGGCGCAACAATCACCGATGCGCTCAGCTTCACCTTCGCGTCTTCGCAGCTCATCTTCTTCGTGGGCTTCATGCTCAGCGAGCCCCTCACTTTGCCGCCGCGCCGCTGGCAACGACTCAGCCTCGCCGCGATCGTCGCCCTACTCTTCGCGATCCCCTTCTCGATCGGCCCTGTCTTCAGCGACCCGCTACTCGCCCTCCTCATCGGCAACCTCATTGCGTTCTTCTTCACTCAACGGCGAACCATTCGGATGTCGTTGGTCGAGAAAGAAGAGATCGCTCCCGGAACGTGGGAACTCGTCTTCGCGCCGCACAAATCGGTCACGTTCCGTGCTGGTCAGTACATTGAGCTCTCCATCCCGCATGCCCGACCGGACTTTCGTGGTGTTCGCCGCTATTTCACCATTTCGTCTGCCCCCGATTTTGGCGGCATGATCGCTGTCACCTTCACCGCGGCCGAGAAGGCGAGCAGTTTTAAGTCGGCACTGCTGTCGCTTCCCCGAGGCGCTCAAGTGAACTCGACCGGAATTTGGGGGGACTTCGTTCTTCCGCGCGACACCGCTGAGCCGCTACTGATGGTCGCGGGAGGCATCGGCATTACTCCGTTCGCCAGCCAGATCGCGCACGCCCACCGTGAAGCCGAAGGGCGCGACATTGTGGTGGTTTATGCGTCATCCCAGATCGGAGTTCTGCCTTTCTCCAGCATTCTGGTGGAGTCCGGCGTGCGGGTCATAGTCTTTGGCCCGCAATCGAGCACCCCGCTTCCCGCAGGGTGGGAGCACGGTGGCGAGGGCCGCGTGACCGGAACAACGCTCTCGCGACACATCCCCGATGTGAGCGGCCGCCGCGTCTACCTCTCGGGCCCGCCCGCGCTCGTCAACGACCTCAAGTCAGCACTGCGCAAGAACGGGGCTCAGCGCATCCACACCGACTATTTCTCGGGGTATTAGCGAATCTTGCGCCCGAGATTCAGCGCACGCAGTGCGTTGAGAATCGCGACGAGATCGACTACCTCCTGAAGGCCAGCGCCTACGACAGCGGATAGTACGCCTGTCATAGCGACGAGCATGAGGCCAATGCTGATCACGATGCCAATCCAAATACTTTGCAGTGCAATGTGCACTGTGCGCTGACTGACTTCGACGGCGGAGACGACGCGATAAAGATCGTCGACCAAGATCACGACGTCTGCCGATTCGCTGGCAGCGGTTGATCCCTTTGCACCTAGCGCTATGCCAACATCGGCAGCCCCAAGCACTGGCGCATCGTTGACCCCATCGCCAACCATCACGACAGGACGTGGCGTTATGGCATGCACCACGCGCACCTTGTCTTCGGGAAGGCACTCGGCGTGCACTTCACTCAGCTGCAGTTCGTCGGCTACTTTCTGCGCGGTCTGGGCGATATCTCCTGTGACCATCAACGTGTTCTGGATGCCCAGCTCCCGCAACTCCTGCAGCGTCCGGAGCGCCTCTCCCCTCACCGCATCGCGGAGCACTATCGCGCCGGCGTACTGGTCATCGACCGCAACGTAAACGGCGGCCTCGCCACTTGAAAGCTCTAGGCGAGTCAACTCGGGGGCCTTCGCGGCAACAAAGGCGGGTTTGCCAACGGTCACGAGCGTGGAGCCGATCCGTGCCTGCACTCCATGGGTCGCAACTTCGCGCGCATCGGAAACATCGGGCAGCTCTAGCCCTCGCTTTCGGGCTTCATCCACAAGCGAAGCCGCGAGAACGTGCGAAGAATATTGTTCGGCGGCCGCAACGAGTGCGAGGAGTTCGACATCCGTTCGATCGCCCTCTGGCCGAATCTCGACAACTTCAGGGGTTCCGCTCGTCAGCGTGCCTGTCTTGTCGAAGACAACGGTTTTCGCTCGTGCCAGCACTTCAAGCGTGCCCGCATTCTTGACGACAACGCCATACGTCGATGCACTCGACATGCCCGCCATGAACGCAACGGGCGCGGCAATCAGCAACGGACACGGCGTTGCGACGACCAACACTTCTGCAAACCGCACCGGGTCGCCGGAAATCCACCAGGCCACCGCTGCCAAGCCCACCGAAACCAGAGTGAATGGCGCGGCATACCGATCCGCTAGGCGAACCAGAGGTGGCTTGCTCTGCGCTGCCTCACTCACGAGTTGAACAATGCGCTGATATTGGCTGTCGGCTGCGGGCGCGCTCGCCTGCACTGTGACAGCCTCTGGCCCGTTAACCGAGCCACTCAGCAGCAGGTCGCCTGCCACTTTCTCCACCGGCATGCTTTCGCCGGTGAGGGATGACTCGTCCACCGCGGTTGCGGCAGAAACAAGCACCGCATCCACTGGCACAATCTCCGAGGGCCGAATGACAAGTCGGTCACCAACAGCGACCTCTGTTACCGGAACGTCGACCAACTCGTCCGTCGCCGAGAACACGTGCGCAATTTGCGGAACGCGACTGAGGAGCGCGGTCAACTCACGCTGGGCGCGACCGGCAGCAAAATCTTCGAGCGCCTCGCCACCCGTGAGCATCAACACGATCACGATGCTCGCCCAGAATTCGCCGACGAGCACTGTGGCAATAATCGCCGTCACGGCAAGAACATCGAGTCCGAATTCCCGGCGGAGCAGGCGTCGGATCATCGAGACCGCCTCGCGAGCCGCAATGCCAAGCGCATACAGCGAGAGCAGCCACGGAACAACAGCGGATGCCGGAGTCCAGTTCAGGGCGAGGCCGAGCAGACCAACTACCACTGTCAACGCCACGAGAGGATAACGACGCACTGCGGCAGAGAGAGTTGTCACGCTCTAGTCCTCTTCGTCTTTGTCTTTCCCGTTGCCTTTGTCCCCGTCTTTACCGTTGTCCTTGCCCTTGTCCTCTTTTTCGTCAGGGGTAGGAGTCGGAGACGGTTCAGGCAATGCTGCGATGAAGTCGGCACGGACGAGGTCGATCGACGCCTGAATTTGGGCACTCCGATCGGCGCTTATCGCTCCGGATGCGGTGTCCTCACTAAGTTGCGCCTGGAGGACGTCAAGAGCGGCGAGGGCAGCCTCGGGGTTGCCGTCGGCGGCGGCCTGCGTCACGTCGGCGACGGTTGCCTGCAGTGCGGAGGAGACCGCAGAGTCGATTGCGGGCTCGGACGGCGCACACCCGCTGAGCGCCGTGACAACTGCCACCGCACACAGTACGGCGAAGGCTCGAGCAATACCATATCTCCGACCGGTCATGGAGCCACACTTTCCTGAAGCTGTTCGAGGTGTGTTCCGAGCGTGCCGGACACCGCCGGATATGTCGGCGCGGCCGGGTCGGCCGGAGGCTGCGAGTTCGACAGGGCAACCGCGCCGATCGTGGCAGCGATGACCAGCACCGCAGCGATCGCGAATCCGATGGGCTTCTTGCGAATTGCTCCGGGCGCACGCGCCGGGGCGGTGGCTCTCGATACCGTGCGCTTGGGTGGTGCGGAAGGCGCGGAGGGTGCCGAGGGTGCCGAGGGCGAAGTCTCGACGCGTGTTGACACCCGGGTCGGTGCTTCTGACCGATTCAGCACCTCGGTTGCACCGGTCACTACTGCGGTGTACTGCTTGGTTGGCTGTAGCGCGGTTCCCCCGACAGCATCATTCTCCGACGTATCGGGTGTGCCGATCGGGGCAATACGATTCGCCTCCGCGCCTTCGTGCAAGCGCGCAAGCTCACGCAGAGCGACTGCGGCCTCCATTGGCGGCGGTCGATGTTCAGCGTCGAGCGCTGTCATGTTCGCGAGAAGTTTGGCCCAGTCTTCGCCGAGCGTTTCCGGCACGGTCGGCGCATGATTTAGCCGCACGCCGATCGTTTCGACGGCGTTTCCGGGGAAAGCCTCCTCGCCGGTCAGGGCTTCCAGCAACACGAGACCGAGAGAGTAAACATCGGATGCCCCTGCCGTAGCGCTGCCCCGCGCCTGTTCTGGGCTCAGGTAACTCGCGCTGCCAATGATCATGCCCGTCGAGGTCAGTCTGGTGCCGTCGACCAATCGGGCGATGCCGAAGTCGGCGAGTTTCGCATGGAATTGGCGGTCGGGAAGGTCCGAATGGGCCAGCAGAATGTTGGCCGGTTTTATGTCACGGTGCACAATACCTCGACCGTGCATGTAGTGCAGGGCTTCCGCTATGTCAGCGCCGAGATGCGCAACCAGCCCAGGCGGAAGAGGCGCTGTCATCACCTGGCGCAGGTTCGGCCCGTCGACGAACTCCATGACGAGAAACACGCGTTCGGCGGATTGAGTCTTCTCGGTACCCGCGTCGAAGAGGGTAACTAGGGCGTGGTGGTTGAGTGCCGCGAGGGTGTCGATCTCATTGTGGTGCCGGCTCATTTCGTCCGGGTCGGCCATCCCTGGCAACATCAGCTTGATTGCGACGTCACGCGGCAGCGACTGGTCGACGGCGCGATACACCGAAGCCATGCCTCCGCGGCCGATGAGGCTCGTCACACGGTAGCGGCCACCGATCACGCTGTCGATGAGCTCGTCCTCCGCGTTCGAGGATGATCGAGCGAGTTTGTCAACTGTCACGCGAGCCTCCTTAGTCTTGCCCAGATGATTGTAGACGAGTTGGCCGGATTGGGCATATGGGCGAGCACCATTCCTTCCGTGTGAATGTCGTTCGCTAGGCTCGAAACCATGACTCAACGGCGTTGGCAACAGATCATGGACATTCCCCTCACGATCGCGGCCGCCGTTTTTCTCGCCGCCTATGCGTGGGAGGTGATCGCCAACCTCAGCAGCAGTGCGATGCTCATTGCCGAGGTAATCATTGCGGTGACGTGGGTCGTGTTTGTCTTCGACTATGTCGTGAACCTTGCTCTAGCGAGGGACCGTTGGCACTGGTTCACCCGACACCTCTTTGACCTTCTCGTGGTGGTTTTGCCGATGTTGCGACCGCTTCGGCTGCTACGACTCGTCACCCTGTTGAGCGCGCTACAGCGCCGGGCGGGAACCGCGGTGCGCGGAAGCGTACTCACCTACGCCGTAGGTTCCTCGGCGCTACTCGTCTTTGTGGCAGGCCTTGCAATCCTCGATACCGAACGCACGGCAGCCAACACCCAAATCTCTAACCTCGGTGATGGCATTTGGTGGGCGTTCGTGACGATAACCACCGTGGGTTACGGCGACATTTACCCCACGACCCAACTCGGTCGAGTCATCGCTGCTGGTGTTATGGTCGCCGGCATCGCGCTGCTCGGTGTTGTCACAGCGACTCTCGCCTCATGGATCGTTGAGCGCGTCGCTACGCAAGATGAACTCTCACATGTCGCTACTCGCCGCGAAGTAACCGAACTTACTGAGCAAGTGACCGAACTCAAGCACGTGCTCATGACTCATGCGACAGAGATGGCAGCGTCCTCCGGAACGGCTGCCCCCACTCTCTCGGACTCGGGCAGGACTGCCGAGGCGGGCGAGACCAGTGCCAAGAAGCCGCACGCCTAGAGCTCCATCTCGCTTTAACGCTGACGGGAGCTCCACGGCCTACCACCAAAGCGACATCCACTCATCTAAGCTGGGGCCGTGATCCCCACCGCTACGACTGTGCCCCCAACCTGGCCCCTTCACGGCGCGTCACTGCGCACAGCAATGGGCCGATTCTTCGAACGAGCGTTCAGCCTGCGAGGCCGCGCCAGCCGCAGCGAATACTGGTGGTGGATGCTCCTCAACATCGTCACGATGACGATGCTGCAGCTCGTCATCCCCACCCTGCTGAACGGCCGTCTCACCGACGGAACAATCGTTGTTGGCCCGTTCGGTTCGCTCGTTTTCTCCTCCGTCAGCGTCGCAACCTGGAATGGCGCCGAAGCGGCGAATCCCACGGCTGTCGCGATCCTCTCAATCATCGCGGGAGGCTGGCTATTACTGACCGCTATTCCGGGCGTCACTGTCGCTGTACGTCGCCTTCACGATTCGAATCTTTCGGGCTGGTGGGCACTACTCGGCGTCATCCCGTTTGGAGCACTAATCGTGCTCGCACTTGCGGCACGCCAGTCGCGTGCCGAAGCCTTTCGATTCGACTAGCAACGACAAAGGGCCCGGAAGCCTAAGCTTCCGAGCCCTTCTGTGAACTAGCTGGCGTTAGGCCAAGCTCCGCTTATGACAAGCGCAGCGCGAGGTTCTTGTCGAGCGTGTCGAGGAACTCTTCGGTGGTTTCCCACTTCTGGTCTGGTCCGACGAGAAGAGCGAGGTCTTTCGTCATGTGACCGGCCTCAACGCTCTTGATGACGACATCTTCCAGGGTCGATGCGAAGTCGATGAGTTCCTGGTTGCTGTCGAGCACACCGCGGTGTGCGAGTCCACGAGTCCACGCGTAGATCGACGCGATCGGGTTCGTGGAGGTGGGCTTGCCCTGCTGGTGCTGGCGGTAGTGACGAGTCACGGTTCCGTGAGCTGCCTCTGCTTCAACGACCTTTCCGTCTGGCGTGGCCAGAACGGAAGTCATGAGGCCGAGCGAGCCGAAGCCCTGAGCTACGGTGTCTGACTGAACGTCGCCGTCGTAGTTCTTGCAGGCCCAGACGTAGCCGCCCTCCCACTTCATGGCCGATGCGACCATGTCGTCGATGAGGCGGTGCTCGTAGGTGAGCCCGGCAGCGTCGAACTTCTCTTTGAACTCGGCCTGGAAGACCTCTTCGAAGATGTCCTTGAAGCGACCGTCATAAGCCTTGAGGATCGTGTTCTTCGTCGAGAGGTACACGGGGTAGTTGCGCGTGAGGCCATAGTTGAGGCTGGCACGAGCGAAGTCAACGATCGAGTCGTCGAGGTTGTACTGAACCTGGGCGATTCCGTCGCCCGGGGAGTCGTACACCTCAAACTTCATCGGCTCTGAGCCGTCTTCGGGAGCGAATTCTACGGTCAGCTTTCCCTTGCCCTTAAACCGGAAGTCGGTGGCACGGTACTGGTCACCGAATGCGTGACGGCCGATGATGATCGGCTTGTTCCAGCCCGGCACGAGTCGCGGGATGTTCGAGATGATGATGGGCTCGCGGAAGATCACGCCGCCCAGAATGTTACGGATCGTTCCGTTGGGACTGCGCCACATCTTCTTGAGACCGAATTCTTCAACGCGCGCCTCGTCGGGCGTGATCGTTGCGCACTTGACGCCAACACCGTGCTTCTGGATGGCGTGGGCTGCGTCGATCGTGATCTGATCGTCGGTTGCGTCGCGGCTCTCAATGCCGAGGTCGTAGTACTCGAGGTTGACGTCAACGTAGGGGTGGATCAGGGTTTCTTTGATCCGGTGCCAAATAATGCGCGTCATTTCGTCGCCGTCGAGTTCGACGACGGTGCCTTCTACCTTGATCTTGGACAAGCTTTGCTCCTTAGTTAGTGGCCTCTACCAGCTTACTCTTTTTCTTAAGTATCTCGACATCGAGATACCTTGGCGCATCGGGCAACCGCGGGTTAGCCTGTATCCATGGGTGAGCTACGACTAGAAGAGTTATCGGCAACTACGATCGTTGCCGCCAATAAACTGTCGCTGCGACGCGGTCAGGAGCAGTTCGTAACGCCACCTTCGTATGCGATCGCTGACGCTTTTATCGACCCACTCACGTCGTGGCCCCGTGTTGTGGTCGACGGAGACAAGGTAGTGGGCTTCATCCGTGGCAACTTCGATCCGAACGCGTCGCAAGAAGAATTTCGCAGTTGCATCTGGCGCGTCAGCGTCTCCGGAGACGCTCAAGGAATGGGTGTCGGCCGTTTCGCCGTCAAAGCGCTTGCCGAGGAAGCACGCAGTCGCGGCTTCGACCGCATCACTGCAATTTGGGAAGAGGGCGATGACGGCCCCGAGCAGTTCTTCCTCAAAGTTGGCTTCGCCGTTGTCGGCGAAACGCAGTACGGCGAGAAGCTCGGCGAGTACTCTCTCTAGGCCGATCGCCAGTTCTCGACACCCCCGATCATTCACGCGCAGCGTCTCGTGAACACGGACGGCAACCCGTGAACTCCGGTGACGATTTTGTGAGCCGAACGCTCGCCGTCGTTGAGGCGATTCCGCCCGGATACGTCATGACCTACGGCGACGTTGCCGCAACCATCGGTTCGCGCGCTGCGCGTGCGGTCGGTCAAGTCATGGCCCGCTACGGATCTGACGTGGCGTGGTGGCGCGTGGTTCGCTCGGGCGGGCATCCGCCTATCGATCACGAAGATCGGGCGCGTATTCACTATGAGGTCGAATCAACGCCGCTGAAGTGGATGCCCGACGGCAGCTATCGCGTGAACCTTCGCCTCGCCAGCTTCCGCCCGAAATAGCTCCCCGATCGGGGCAGCTAGGGCACCAAATGTGCTCCTGAGCTGTTGTGACGCAGCGATGAACGTTCGTGCACACCCGCGCGGAACCAATCGATAGTCCACCGGCTCGGCTTCCCCGACAGTCGGTGATTGGCGTCTCGGCTCCCGAACTCCGAGGTGAATGGCGAATAAACAGTGCACTAACGTGCAGCCTAAAACTCTGTCCAAAATGAGCGAAGAGGACTACGTTTTCAATCATCGCCTTAGTTCTGCACACAGAACCGAGTCGAAGACATCAACGAAGATAAGGACGGTCAACGTGGACAATCTAGGAGCAATATTCCTCTCGGAGGTGGTAGGTACCGCCCTACTAGTCCTTCTGGGAACAGGTGTCGTAGCCAACGTAGCCTTAGCTAAGAACAAGGGTTTCGGCGGCGGATTCCTTCTGGTGAACTTCGGTTGGGGACTCGCGGTCTACGCCGGTGTAATCGTCGCGTACAACTCTGGAGCGCACATCAACCCCGCGGTAACGCTTGGGCTTGTCGCCAGCGGAGCAACCGAATTCAGCCTCGGCGTCGCTGTCTCCGTCGGATCGGTGCTTCTGTACATCTCCGCACAGATGATTGGTGCCTTCCTCGGAGCCGTCTTTACATGGCTCGCCTACAAGCAGCACTTCGATCTGGAAGAGGATCCCGGCGCAAAGCTCGCCGTGTTCTCGACCGGACCCGCGATTCGCAACTACGGCTGGAACCTCGTTACCGAGATAATCGGCACATTCGTACTGGTATTCGTCGTTATTGGATTTGGACGCCAAGACCCAGGCGGCGGACTCGCTGCCCTCGGTGCACTCCCCGTAGCTCTCCTCGTTCTCGGAATCGGTGCGTCACTCGGTGGACCTACCGGTTACGCCATCAACCCGGCTCGAGACCTCGGCCCCCGAATCGCCCACGCGATTCTTCCCATCAAGGGCAAAGGCTCAAGCGACTGGAGCTACTCCTGGGTACCCGTAGTGGGTCCAATCGTCGGTGGCGTCCTCGCCGGACTGCTGTCGATCCCGCTCTTGCCCATCGCTGGCTAACAGAAACAAATCGTAGGTTGGACACACCAAGCCTGCGCACGCTTGACGAATTGAAGAAGGAGATAGTCACATGAGTAACTACATCTTGGCCATCGATCAGGGAACAACTAGTTCCCGCGCGATCATTTTTGACAAGGCCGGTTCAGTCATTTCAATGGGTCAGCTTGAACACGAGCAGATCTTCCCGAAGGCCGGTTGGGTCGAGCATGACCCACAGGAAATTTGGACGAACACACGCGAAGTAATCGGAAAAGCGCTTTCCACTGCCAACCTCACCCGACACGACATCGCCGCGGTGGGAATTACCAACCAGCGCGAGACCGCTGTCGTCTGGGACCGCAACACCGGCAAGCCGATCTACAACGCCATCGTGTGGCAGGACACGCGCACGCAACC
>Ga0314774_1001512_pt1 | contig 14648 bp, 12 predicted proteins | sample MetaGCBIA2018_FD_204515 | JGI IMG/M metagenome (GOLD analysis project Ga0314774, IMG submission 204515) | Cryopeg brine microbial communities from Beaufort Sea near Barrow, Alaska, United States - CBIA 2018 | ecosystem: Environmental > Aquatic > Marine > Coastal | place: USA: Alaska | collected... | reverse complement strand
CCTACAGAACTACCTAAATGAATTCTGTTACAAACTAAACCGGAGATACTTTGGTGACAGGCTCTTCGACCGGCTGGTCGTGGCGGTGACCCATCAGTACTGGTGCAATAGCGTTTAATCAAAAAAAGTATCATAATCTGTATAAAATTTTGTGTATTTTAACATATTACTTGTATAGTTTTACATTTAGTAAATCATTAATTGATTAAACGCTATAGCACCAGTATCTCAATTTTGAGTTATTCCTTTGTTTTTTGGGTTCAGGAAAAAGGGAAAGGTCGAAAGTGCAGTAAATTTTCTACGCATTAAAGGGTGTATTTTGAATTTTCATCATACAAAAACATTTACTGGTGCGATTCCGACCAATCAAATCATTAAAATACGATAGTGAATTTTATTGATTTAATATTATTCATTGAGTAAAATGATTAGAATGCAATAGCATTAGGCTTTCCGTATTAAAATAATTTATTGAATTGAGGTTGATAACTGTCAATATTTTTTGAAGAGAAGCTATTAAATTTATGTCCAATCTATAACTTTCAGATGAAAAAACTTTCTAAAAACACGAGCTCTAAGCGAAGCGTACTAAAACTCAATTTTGAAAAATATCTTTTGTTTTTTTTCATCGCTTTTTTTATGATTTTGACCAAGACAAATGCAAAACCGGTTAATTTATCGGCGACCTTTGATGTGATTGACCGTGTAGTCTACCAGATAGCCGTGTCCGGTACAGTGACCGATGCAGATGGGGTCCCTTTGCAAGGGGCCAGCGTAATAGAGCAAGGTACTACCAATGGCACCCAGACGGATTTTGATGGAAACTTCAGTCTTTCCGTATCCGATGAGAACGCAACCCTACAGATTTCTTACGTTGGATTCGCGTCTCAGGATATTATGCTAAGTGGTCAAACGGCGATTAAGGTAAAATTAGAAGAATCTGCCGCAAGCCTTGATGAAGTTGTGATCGTGGGATACGGTACCGTAAAGAAAAGAGATTTGACCGGAGCTGTTGCAACCGCCAATATTGAGGCTTTTAAAGAATCTCCAAATGTCAGCATACTTCAATCCCTTCAAGGTTCTGTACCCGGTCTGAATGTAGGTTCCGTTACCCAAGCCGGGGCAGACCCTGAAATTTCTATTAGGGGAAGAACTTCCATTTCAGGAAGCAACTCACCTTTAATTGTTTTGGATGGTGCAATTTATCGTGGTAGTTTGATAGACCTGAACCCAAACGATATTGCATCGATAGATGTTTTAAAAGATGCAAGTGCTGCAGCCGTTTACGGTTCCCAAGCTTCCAATGGGGTTATACTTGTTACCACCAAAGAGGGAAAATCGGGAAAGGTAACCGTAGAATATAACACATCGTATTCGGTACAACAAGTTTCCAATAACGACTTGTTGCCTGTGCATGCAGCTGGATTTGTTCAAAAAATAAGAGATAGATTTTTGACAGAAAGTAGAACAGGTCCGGATCTGCTTACCATAAATCCTGATTTCGACCCCAGTACCAAACTCAATGGCCCTGAAGTCCAAAACGGATATAGAAATGGAACGGATACCGATTGGTGGGGATTGCTTACCAATAATGCACCTTCGATACTAAACCATAATTTAAGTGTTAGAGGGGGGGGGTGAAACAGGTTCGTATTTTTTCTCGCTTGGTCTAACAGATCAACAAAATATAGTTAAGAATGATAACTACAAACGTTATAATTATAGAGTCAACCTGGATTCAAAAGTAATGGATTGGCTCACGGTAGGGATTCAATCTTTTTTGACCATAGGAGACAGGTCGGGTGCATCGCCAAGTTTAAGTAGCATTATTGGGCTCCCTCCATTGGCACCGGCATATAATGAAAGTGGCGATATCATTCCCATTCCCTACAGTGGAAGGGCGGGTGTAAATCCATTACTGGATGTTCAACAACAAGATTTGGAAAAAGACGAAAACTTATTCGGGTTAATTTATCTTGATGCTGATATACCTTTTATCGAAGGTTTAAATTATAGGCTCAATTTCTCTCAAAATTTGCTGAACGATAAAAACTATAATTTTAACCCCAATGCCCAAAACTTTTTAGGAGCTGGTTACAAAACAAATTCATCACAGTATATATATAGTATAGACAATATACTTTCTTATGTCAAAGATTTTGAAGATCACTCCATTAATGCTACGCTTCTGTATGGCTATGAAAAAAGACAGTTTGAATCTTCTACTGGCACATCGATAATTTTTGGCAACGACGTGTTGGGCTATAATAAATTGGAAGCCGGTCAAGCCGATTTGCAAACAGTAGATTCGGACGCATGGGAAGAGACGAGTTTATATGCCATGATGAGGGTCGTTTATAATTTTAAAGACAGGTATACACTTACGGGGACGGTGAGACGTGATGGATTTTCGGGCTTTGGGCCGGAGAATAAATTTGCGGTGTTCCCTTCAGTTGCGGCAGCTTGGAGAATAAGCGAGGAAAATTTCATGAAGGAAAATCTCACGGTATTGGATGAACTAAAACTAAGGGCATCGTATGGGGAAAACGGCAATCGTACAGTAGGAAGATATCAAACGCTTGCGCAAATAAATTCATCTTTTTCAAACGGATATTTTTACGGTGATGGTGCCCCAGCACAGATAGGACAATTCATCAGTAGTCTTCCCAATCCCAATCTCAAATGGGAAACAACAAGGTCGCTTAATTTGGGGCTAGACTTCTCCCTTTTTAATCGTAGAATAGCCGGTAATATTGAGTATTATAATTCCAATACTTTTGACCTTCTTTATAATATCAATCTTCCGTATTTAAATGGGTTCAGCAGTACCCCAGTAAATATTGGGGAGTTAAAAAACAATGGGGTTGAGCTCGCTCTAAATACTGTCCCTATAAGAACCCAAGATTTTAGTTGGAATCTGAACCTTAACTTTTCCAGAAACCGAAATGAGGTAGTAACCATTTTGGGAAAGGATAACGATGGTGACGGTAGAGAAGATGATTTGATAGCCTCCGGTATATTCATAGGGGAACCATTTGGGGTGGTCTATGATTTTAATACGATAGGTATGTGGCAGGTAGACGATTTCAATGCCGGTGTCATTCCAGATGGCTTTACCTATGGTACTTACAAAGTCGAGGACATAAATGGAGATGGTCAGTACACGGCCAATGAAGACAGAAAGATATTGGGCTATACCGATCCTTCTTATCGATTCAGCATACAAAATTCCATTTCTTATAAAAATTGGGGATTTAGCTTCTTTATCAATTCCATTCAAGGTGGTAAGGACTATTATTACGGGCAACCCGGTTCCAGCCTGCCTAACCCAGACAATATTACAGCTTCCAACTTATTTGATTTTGATTACTGGACCCCCGAAAACCCTGATGCACGATATAAACAAATTGGCTTTTATACGGTTGCCCTTGGCGAAACTTATTCACCCTATGTCCAACGTGATTTTGTCAGGCTTCAAGATGCTACCATTTCCTATAATTTACCAACAAGCCTTCTGGAAAAACTGAATATCAGTCGGCTCAAGTTGTTTCTGAATGGAAAAAACCTATTAACGTTTACCGATTATGATGGTTGGGATCCAGAAAGTGGGGCAGGGTTAAACGCCGGTGCTTACCCACTTCTAAGAAGCTATACTGTCGGATTATCATTAAATTTTAAAAAAAAACATCATGAAAAAACCTATTTATTATATACTCATAGGGCTAATAGCCTTGACTTTTTCTTGTGAGGGGGATTCTTTTTTGGAAGAAAAACCGTTGGATTTTTACACCCCTGATAATTCATTGCAAACAGGACCGCAATTTCAGTCGTCCATAAATTTTCTCTATAATAAATTAAGGGATTTTAACTATGGCCAAACATATAGTCTGGATGCATTTTTCGCCTTGCGTTATGCCACCGATTTTGCCGTAAATGCGACGGATTACGAACCGCCAGTTAAACTTAACGATTACAAAAATACCATGGTGCCCACTTTTGAAGTGCCAAATTCTATTTGGGTGCAATTATATCAAATTGCAACCAATGCGAATGTTGTAATTGACCGTGCCGAAGTTTCTGAGTCCTTATCAGATGCGGAAAAAAATAGTTTTCAAGCTCAAGCCTTTTTTTTTAGGGCCTATGCCTATAATATATTGGCTAATTTATATGGTGGTGTCCCTTTGGTTTTAGGTGAGATACAGGAGCCACGCAGGGATTTTGTACGTGCCTCGCGTAATGAGGTATATAATCAGTGCAAGGATGATCTATTGAACGCGATTACCTTTTTAGGGAATGTCGATGCGGTGCCTGACGGTGCTCTGAGTAAGCAGGCCGCACAGCACCTATTGACGGAGGTCTATATCTCACTTGAATCATATGACGATGCCATATCGACCGCTACAGAAGTTATTGAATACTCCGGATTGAACCTAATGACCCAAAGATTCGGGCAGCATGCTGATGAGCCCGGCGATGTGTTTCGCGATCTTTTCGAATTGAACAACCAAAATAGGTCTTCGGGCAACACTGAAGCAATTTTGGTTTTACAAAGGGACTATTTGAATCCTGCAACGGGAGACCGGTTCTATTCGAACGGTTGGTCACTATTGCCGGATATTTTGAACTTGACCATTGGTAGTGAGTCTGCAATATTGGGCTATAATGAAAAATGGTCCCAAAGGGGTATCGGTTGGATGAGACCGACCAATTATTTTTTCAATACGATCTGGGAAGGCGGAGGTGATGATATTCGGAATTCTGAATATTAATATTATAAGGGATTTTAGAATTGATGGTGTATCCCCAACATCGTCAGCCTACGGCAAATACTATGTTGCAGATGGTTATGCCGATCAGGCGCAGGGTGTCAACAACCAGATCAGGAACTGGTTTCCGATCATTAAAAAATTGACCGTGTCACCCGGAGATTTTCCCGAAGACTTCATAAAAAAGGACGCTGCGGGAAATGCTTTGGAATCTCCATTTGGGGGCAGGCTTCTTGAAAATGCCAGTGAAAATTTAAACAAGGATATTTATCTATACCGTTTGGCGGAAACCTATTTATTTCGGGCCGAGGCTTACGTTAAGAACGGGGAACTCGGCTTGGCCGCTTCGGACGTCAACGTTCTCAGAAATAGGGCAGGCGCCATACCTGCATCGGCAGGCGATATGGATCTGGATTACATACTGGATGAGCGCCTAAGGGAATTGTATGCCGAAGAACTTCGTATGGTTACGCTGACCAGAATGGGCAAACAATATGATCGGACAAAAAGGTTCAACGAAAAATCCGGTGTATCCATTGAAGAGTACCACAACCTGTGGCCCATACCATTTCAGGAGATCGAAAGGAATACCGAGGCGACCATAGAACAAAACCCCGGATATTGAAATTATTATAGCTTATTTAGTAATATAGCTTAGTTAGTGATGATGCCAGATTTCCAGTAAAAGTTGGTATCCCTTTGACTGTTTAGAAGCGCCGGGAATTGTAGATAAAAAAATAATTTAACATGACAATTAGCAATAGATCCAAAAATTTTTTAATAATCTTATTGAGCATCTACGTATGCTCTAGTGCACAGGATAAAAATGAAAGTTTATCGAATAGCCTGTGGTACGGACAACCCGCCACCGATTGGCTGCAAGCCCTGCCCGTGGGGAACGGCCGCTTGGGAGCCATGGTATTTGGCGATCCAGAGCATGAGCGCATACAGCTGAACGAGGATTCCATGTGGCCCGGCGGAGCGGATTGGGGTAATTCTAAGGGGAATGTCAAAGACCTGAACCATTTCAGACAACTGTTAAGAGATGGAAAACCCCATGAAGCGGATGCTGAATACATGAATAAATTTTCCTATCAGACCATCGTTAGGTCACATCAGACCATGGGAGATCTTTACATTGATTTCAAGGACGATAAGAAAATAGAAAATTACAAACGCTCCCTGAGTCTCGACGATGCTTTGGTTTCGGTGAGCTATACCGCTGATGGCGCAAAATACTTCGAAAAGGTATTCGCTTCAAAAGCCGATGATGTATTGATGGTACAATTAAGCACAACGGCGGAAAAGGGAATGGATTTAGACCTCAAATTGAACCGGCCCGAAGATCACGGACATAGGACGGTAACGGTCTCCAACCCTTCAAATTCGGAAATCGGAATGAAGGGCATGGTGACCCAATACGGTGGAAAAAAGGATTCCCGACCCTTGGAGATAGACTATGGGGTAAGATTTGAGACCAGGCTGAAAGTTGTAAACTCGACCGGTACGGTAGAGGCCAAACAGGGAAGCCTGTCACTTCGGGGGGTAAAAAAAGTTACCTTGTTTATCGTTTGCAATACCTCTTTTTATACTGACGATTATGAGGCCAAGAATACCGAAACGTTGAAAAGTTTGAAAGGAACAAGCTTTGAGACACTGCTGAAAAGGCACCTAGAGGACTATCAGGAACTATACTCCAGAGTCAAATTAGATTTGGGAGGGAAATCGTTGGATTCCCTTGCAACTGATATACGCTTAGAAAAGCTAAGAGAAGGTGGCGAAGACCGTGATCTGGCCGCCAAGTTATTTCAATACGGTCGATATCTACTTATTTCATCGTCCCGTCCAGGCACCAATCCTGCAAATTTGCAGGGCCTATGGAACGAAAATATTGAGGCTCCATGGAATGCGGACTATCATTTGAACATCAACCTTCAAATGAACTATTGGCCGGTCGAGGTTACCAATATAAGCGAGTGTAACCTGCCCCTTTTTGATTTTGCAGATCGATTATTGGAGCGGGGAAAGATAACGGCCAAGGAACAGTACGGTATCGATAGGGGCAGTGTAATACATCATGCCTCCGATCTTTGGGCGCCCGCTTTTATGCGGGCGGAAAGACCGTATTGGGGCGCTTGGATCCATGGGGGAGGTTGGCTGGCCCAACACTATTGGGAAAGGTACGCGTTCACCCAAGACGAGGTATTCCTAAAAGAACGTGCCTATCCTTTTATGAAAGCCGTTAGTGAGTTTTATTTGGATTGGCTTCAAAAAGACGAAAAGAGCGGAAAGTGGATCTCATTTCCGGAAACGTCCCCCGAAAATTCCTATCTGGCCTCGGATGGCGAGCCGGCGGCGCTGTCAATAGGTGCGGCCATGGGGCATCAAATTATCGCCGAGGTTTTCGGAAATGTTATAAAGGCTGCCAAAATTTTGGATATCGAAGATACTTTCGTGAAGGAAGTAAAATCTAAAATAAAGAATTTGTACCCAGGAATCATAATCGGGGATGACGGTAGAATTCTCGAATGGTCCGAACCCCATCCGGAGTCGGAAAAAGGACATAGACATATGTCGCACCTTTATGCCCTTTATCCAGGGAATGCCATAACCTCAGAAGAAAAGGATGTACTCAGGGCAGCACAACAAACCATTGATTTCCGTCTGGAAAACGGTGCCGCAGGTATTGGCTGGAGCCGCGCTTGGATGATCAATTTCAATGCCCGTCTCTTGGACGCTGAATCCGCCGGATCGAATATTCTCGAATTCATGAAAAAATCGGTAGCCGACAACCTGTTCGTCCTTATTAATGAAGGACGTCCACCGTTTCAAATGGACGCAAATAGTGGCTATACAGCAGGGGTCGCCGAACTTTTGATACAGTCCCATGAAGGATTTATCAGGCTGCTTCCCGCACTGCCCGAAAACTGGAAAACGGGTTCGATCAGCGGTATTATTGCACGGGGAAACGTGGAAGTCGATATGGAGTGGGAAAACGGGAGTTTGCGAAAAGTAGGGCTATTGGCAAGGCAGGACTGCACGGTTCAATTATTGCACAAATCCAATGAGGCAAAAGTGGGACTAATTAAAAATCAAAAAAAATGGTTGAACGGGGAACTTGGACCATTCACAAATTAAAGTACAAACCAGTATATGCTACTTCTGATAAACAATAACAAAATACTTATTGTTTTACTATGTTGCCTTGCCATAAGCAACTTGTTTTCCCAAACCGGTGCCAACGTCCTCCGATACAACAGACCCGCCGAGGTATGGACGGAAGCGCTGCCCATGGGCAACGGCTATATGGGTGGCATGATCTTTGGCGATCCCTACAAGGAGCATATCCAGCTCAACGAATCGACCCTTTACAGCGGTGATCCGAATCATAAATACGAGAATTATAATATCCGGGAAGACTACAACGAAATTATGGCGCTGTTCGAACAGGGCAAATATTCCGAAGGCCAGGAGATGGTTCAGAAAAAATGGTTGGGCCGTGCCCAAGATATGTACCAACCGATGAGCGACCTCTGGATAGAAATGGATCATACCGGCGAGGTGACAGATTATAAAAGAGTGCTGGATATTTCCAAGGCCCTACATAAGGTATCCTATTCCATCGGTAAAACCGATTACGAAAGGGAGATTTTGGCCAGTTATCCGGATCATGTTTTTGCCATTAAGATGTCTGCCAGCGGTCCGGATAAAATGAACGGGGCTATATCTTTTTCCACCCTGCACGAACCGACTATGGAGATCGACGGGGCCGACAATACCTTATATCTCAATGCCCAGGTCCCGGGCTTTGGTTTGCGAAGGACTTTGGGGCAGGTTGAAAGTTATGGGGACGAGAACAAATATCCTGAAATTTATAATCCCGATCGAAGTAGGAAAGCCGTAGCCAAACAGATTTTATATCATGACGAGGTCGATGGGCTTGGTATGTACTTCCAATCACGTTTAAAAGTCGATCACACGGGGGGCAAGTGAAGTATATAGATGGAAAATTAAAGTTCTCAAACGTTTCGGAAATGGTCATTGTACTTACGGCGGCCACAAGTTTTACTGCTTTCGATGAAAGTCCGGTGAATAAAAATCTACCGGAACAACGTACCGTATCCTATCTGGAAGGTGTACCGCAATTGGATTACGAAGCCATCAAGGAACGCCATATTGCGGATTACACTTCGTTGTTCGATCGTGTCGGTTTAAAGATCAACAAGGCTGGGAAGCGATCAAGTCTGCCCATCGACGAACGCATCATGCGGTATAAAGAGGGAGGGGACGAAAGTCTCGTTTCCCTATTTTTCCAATATGGCCGGTACTTGATGATATCGGGTTCCAGGCCAGGAGGCCAACCGCTTAATCTACAGGGCATCTGGAACGACAAGCTCATTCCGCCATGGGCGGGTGCCTACACTATGAATATCAATTTGGAAATGAACTATTGGCCGGCAGAAGTAACCAACCTTTCCGAATGTAACGGCCCCTTGTTCAAAGCGGTGAAAGAACTGGCTGAAAACGGAAAGAATACGGCTTGGAACATGTACGGTAGCAGAGGGTGGGTGGCCAATCATAACATGTCCATTTGGCGCAATTCCGGGCCTGTCGATTCGTGTCCTTGCTCGTTTTGGCCCATGGCCGAAGGGTGGCTCACAAGCCATTTTTGGGAGCATTATCTTTTTACGGGAGACAAGAAATTTCTACTTGAGGAAGTCTATCCATTGCTTAGAGGGGCCGTTCTCTTCTACAATGATTGGCTCGTGCCCAGCGATGACGGCTATTTGGTAACGCCCGTGGGGCATTCGCCCGAACAGGCTTTTGTATATGGAGACGGAAAATTTTCGACACTAAGTCCCGGTCCAACAATGGATATGGCCTTGATCAAGGAAAGTTTCGACCGATATTTAAAACTTCTTGAAATTTTGGAAATCGACGATGCCGAACTAAAAAAAGAAATCACGGATAAACAGGGCAAATTATTGCCCTACCAGATAGGTAAACATGCCCAGTTACAGGAATGGCAATTCGATTTTGAGGACAAAGAAATACATCACCGGCATATTTCGCATTTATATGGATTTCATCCAGGAAACCAGATTACGCCGACCCGTGACCCTGAATTGACAAAAGCCGTAAAAAAGGTATTGATCAGAAGGGGAGATCAAGCTACCGGATGGTCCATGGGCTGGAAGGTAAATATGTGGGCACGGCTCTATGACGGAAACAAGGCATTGGAAATCATGTCAAAACTCGTTAATTTGGTCAAGGAAAATGACCCAAAATATAATGGATCTGGCAGTTATCCCAATATGTTCGATGCGCACCCACCATTTCAGATCGACGGTAACTTCGGTGCTACCGCAGGTATCGCCGAAATGCTGTTACAGTCACACGACGGCTTTGTGCATTTACTCCCTGCTCTGCCGGATAAATGGAAACAAGGGAGTGTTACGGGCTTGAAGACGAGAGGTGATTTTGAAGTAGATATGGCATGGCGAAAAAACAGCCTGCAACAGGCAAAAATAATAGCGGCTAAACCCGGCATTCTTCCGATTCGTAGCAAAGTGCCCCTGAAAATAGAAGGAGGTCAAAAGATGGGAACCGACCAAGGGAACAGTTTACTCCTCCCTATGGATCCAGGGCCTTTTCTAGATCATAAGGAAACGGATTTTCCCCCAATGAAAGTCCCGGTCTTTTATGAATATTATATCAAGGTCCAAGCAGGAGAATCAGTAACCCTGACCAAAAAATAGTCATCATATATCGAATTTATGGGTTTAAGGCTGGATCACTGTAAAATGAAGTATCTTATTTTTTTGCCTTATTCCAAAAATAAGATCAAAGGAAGGTGGGCGTAAATATATTGGTTTGCAATAATAGAATAAAATTAAATTAGAGAATGGTTATAAAATATATCGTTTGCGAAGAACCGGGAAAGTTGGCCTATAAAGAAAAGGAAAATCTGGTAAGAAAACCAAAAGAGGTGCTGCTGCGCATTAAAAAGGTAGGAATTTGCGGAACAGACCTTCACGCCTACGGTGGAAATCAGGCCTTTTTTACCTATCCGCGTATCTTGGGGCACGAGCTCGCCGCAGAAGTTCTTGAAGCAGATGCAACAAGCAGTTTTAAGGTAGGGCACAAAGTGGTTATTATGCCTTATCTGAGCTGCGGCAAGTGCATTGCCTGTAGAACTGGGAAGACCAATTGCTGCCAGAACATTAAAGTATTTGGGGTTCATATAGATGGCGGTATGCAGCAACAAGTAGTTTTGCCAGAAAGTGTTTTGCTGCCCACACCAATTCTTACCCTAGAAGAGATGGCCATTGTGGAACCTTTGGCAATTGGCGCACATGCCCTGCGACGCGCCGCAATTAAACCAGGTGAATATATGGTTGTGGTGGGCTGTGGCCCTATTGGTATCGGGATGATCAAACTGGCACAGATTGCCGGCGCTAAAGTTATTGCCCTCGATGTCAATGATAACAGACTCGATTATGCAAAAGATCAAATAGGGGTAGATTTTGCCATAAACGTGCTCAAAAACCCAGTGGAAAAAATTTCTGAAATCACGAATGGAGATATGGCCACGGCCGTTTTTGATGCCACGGGCAACAAACGCGCGCTGGAAAGCGGCGTTGATTATATGGCCCATGGCGGAAGATACGTTTTGGTGGGACTTTATAAAGGAGACCTTATGTTTGCGCATCCTAAGATCCATGCAAAAGAAACCACCTTAATGTGCAGCAGAAACGCTACATTGGAAGATTTTGAACATGTTATTGCCAATATCAAGGCATTTCCCACCGAATCTTTTGTGACCCATCGCGTACATTTTAGTGCCATGGCGGCGCACTTTGATGATTGGCTGAATCTAGAAAATAATGTGATCAAGGCCATAGTTGATTTTGACTAAAAAAGAAACAACCAATTATTCAAAGACCTAGCTCAAAAAAAAGATGATAATAGACAGTCACCAGCATTTCTGGAAGTACGAACCCGTAAAGCACGCTTGGATAAGTGATGATATGCAGGCAATACGGCAGGATTTTTTGCCGGAAATGTTAAAAAAGGAATATGACACGCATGGTATAGATGGCTGTGTCGCGGTGCAAGCAGATCAAACTGAAGAAGAAAATCTTTTTTTGCTCGAGCTGGCTCAGAAAAATAATTTTATAAAAGGAATAGTGGGTTGGGTAGATTTTCAGTCAACTGATATTGATGAAAAATTATCTTTTTATGCTGAAGAGGAAAAAATAAAAGGTTTCAGGCATATTGTACAGGGCGAAACCGATCCTAATTTCTTGCTCAGGGCGGCGTTTTTTAGCGGAATGGGCCAATTATCAAAACATGGTTTTACCTATGATATCTTGGTTTTTCCACATCAGATGGGTGCTGTACTGGAATTTGTGCAGGCCTTTCCAGATCAGAAATTTGTGATAGACCATATTGGAAAGCCGTACATTAAGGATGGTTTTTTTGCGGGGTGGGCCAATCAAATGCGAGCCATTGGCACCTGTAAAAACGTATGGTGCAAAATATCTGGAATGATCACGGAAGCTGATTTCAATACCTGGGACTATCAGGATCTTGAACCTTATTTAAACCTTGTTCTGGAATCTTTTGGCCCGTCGCGCATTATGTACGGTTCAGACTGGCCAGTTTGTCTGGTTGCTGGTCAATATGGAGCCGTTTTGAGCGTTGCGAAGCGTTTCGCCACGGATTTATCAGGTATTGAACAGGATCTATTTTGGCACAAAAACGCAAAAGAATTTTATAATTTAAAATAAGAATGGATTTAAACTTAAAGGATAAAGTAATACTTGTTACAGGTGGCGATGGTATTAAAGGCAGCATCGGGCAGACCCTCGTTTTTGCCTTGGCCAAAGAAGGCGCGATTCCCGTTATCGTGGGACGCAATGACCGGGGGGATCGGCTACGAGAAAGAGCTTCAGAAAATGGGCATCGCTGGTATGTTTATCAAAACAGATGTTACCCAAACCGATCAAATACAGATGGCTGTCACTAAAATAGAAGAGTACTACGGCCGTATTGATGGGATCGTAAACAACGTAGGCGTAAATGATGGGGTAAATCTGGATGCTTCAATAGAAGCTTTTGTAAATTCCTTAAAATTGAACCTGATCAGTTATTTTGCTGTTGTAAAATATGCGCTTCCATTATTGAAAAAAAGCAAGGGCACTATTTTGAATATTGGCTCTAAGGTGGCACTTACCGGTCAGGGCGGCACTTCGGGCTACGCTGCGGCCAAAGGTGGCGTTTTGGGACTTACAAGAGAATGGGCGGTAGAACTTATAGGTTTCGGTATTCGATCAAACGCCGTGATTATCGCAGAAAGTTATACCCCAGCTTATGAAAACTGGATCGACACAATGGATAATGGCGCGCAAAAACTACAATCCATTAAAGATAAAATTCCGTTGGGCAATAGAATGACCACGCCGCAGGAGATCGCAGATACGTGCCTTTTTGTACTTTCAGATAAATCTTCACATACCACTGGTCAGTTTATTTATGTTGACGGCGGTTATGTGCATCTGGATAGGGCGCTGCTTTCTGAACATTAATCTTTGAATAAAACCAAACCATTTATGTCCGACTCAAAATCACCCTTGATCGCTAAAAAAGTTGTGCTGCCCTTTATGCTTATCACATCGCTTTTTGCATTGTGGGGTTTCGCAAACGATATCACAAACCCGATGGTTTCGGCTTTTAAAAAAGTGCTTGAACTTGATAATTTTCAGGCTTCTTTAGTACAATTGGCCTTTTATGGCGGGTATTTTACCATGGCGCTTCCTGCGGCAATTTTCGTCAACGGATATTCCTATAAAAAAGGAATTTTGTTGGGACTCGTTTTATATGCAGTTGGGGCGCTTCTATTCTATCCGGCCGCGGCGTATGAAGAATTTGGTTTCTTCCTGGCTGCGCTTTACATATTGACCTTCGGTCTTGCTTTTTTGGAAACCACGGCCAATCCCTATATTCTTTCCATGGGCTCCGAAAAAACGGCCACACAGCGCCTTAATCTTGCGCAGACCTTTAATCCACTAGGTGCTTTGGGAGGCTTGATCGTTGCTCAAAAATTTATATTGGGTGGCTTGCAATCTGATGATCTGAATGCGGAAGGGAATTCGGTTTATGAAAATCTATCAGAGAGCGCAAAATCGGTAGTACGCACGGCAGATTTGGCCATAATTCGTGATCCTTATGTTATCTTGGGGCTTGTGGTGATTGCTTTTCTGGTCATCATAGGGCTTGTAAATATGCCGCAGAACAAAGATCAAGAGGCAAAAGTGAAAATGGGCAATTCAATTAAGCGCTTGTTCAGTACGCCAAAGTTTGTAGGCGGAGTAGTGGCTCAGGCCTTTTACGTAGGGGCTCAGATTATGTGCTGGACGTATTTATATCAATATGCCGAATCTTTTGGCATAGACAATGAAGCAGCCGTTAACTACGGGATTGCTGCCCTGGTCTTATTTATAATCGGTAGATGGGTTGGCACTTTTTTGCTCAAGTATATTCAATCGGGTAAATTATTACTGTTTTTTTCAGTGGGAGCGATGATTTGTACATTGATCGCCATATTTGTACCGGGAATAATCGGGCTTTATGCGCTTGTGGGCATTTCATTTTTTATGTCTATTATGTTTCCCACAATTTATGGGATTGCCCTCGAAGGTAGGGGCGAGGATGCAAAATTTGGTGCCGCTTTTCTGGTCATGGCCATTGTAGGCGGTGCACTTATGCCCACATTACAGGGTTTGATCTTGGATCTGGGAGGTGATGGATATATAGATGTGCAAATCTTAGGCGTTCCAGAAGTCAATTTAAGACCGTTGCAAGGTAAAACTAAATAAA
>Ga0314774_1001511_pt1 | contig 14650 bp, 12 predicted proteins | sample MetaGCBIA2018_FD_204515 | JGI IMG/M metagenome (GOLD analysis project Ga0314774, IMG submission 204515) | Cryopeg brine microbial communities from Beaufort Sea near Barrow, Alaska, United States - CBIA 2018 | ecosystem: Environmental > Aquatic > Marine > Coastal | place: USA: Alaska | collected... | reverse complement strand
GTTCTTACCGTTGGAGAACTGGAAGTGTTTCATCATAAAAAAATGAACCTGCCCATTATTGATGCCCGAAAACCCGATACTTTTGAAGAAGTAAGTATTCCTGGCTCAAAAAATATTCCTTATGATGAGTTAGTGGAAAGAATGGATGAATTAGACAAAAATCATCCCAGTATATTTTTTTGTAATGGACCACAATGTCCTCAATCAACAACAGCAATAAAGAACCTTATAGAAGCCGGTTATCCGGCCGACAAAATTTTATACTACAGAGGAGGAATGCATGACTGGATAACACTGGGACTTCCTGTTCAAAGATTCTAAAAAGCAGCACTCTACGCATAAAATATATTTAAAGGAATAAAAAATTAAATAAAACTAAAATTAAATCACATGAATTACTATTTCTCAAAAACACTCGTAAACGTAACCTTTGATGAAGCCATTCAAAAAGTTACAGAATCATTAAAAGAAGAAGGTTTTGGCATATTGACAGAAATTGACATTAAAGCCACCTTAAAGAAAAAACTGGATGTGGATTTTTATAATTACAAAATCCTTGGCGCATGCAATCCGCCATTTGCCTACAAAGCTTTATTGGCTGAAGATAAAATTGGTACAATGTTGCCTTGCAATGTAATTGTACAGGAAAAAGAAGCAGGCCAAGTAGAAGTTTCCGCAGTAGATCCTGCCGCATCTATGCAAGCGATAGAAAATGATGGACTCATAGATATTGCCAATGAGATTAGAGCCAGATTGCAAAAAGTAATTAAAGCTTTATAGCGTAAAAATATAATATAGCAAAAATATATTCTTTAACAAAAAGCTATATCAAATAATTTGGAACCAGAGTAAGCGTACAAGCAGGCTTAAATAATTTAAGGTATGTTAACTTAAAATAATTTTATAATGAAAAATGCACTTCTGTATTTTATATTCTTTTCGGTTTTAAATGTCAGTTTAAAAGCTCAAACGGAACCGTCTAAGGAAGGAAATATTGACAACCTGCCAGTTCATGAATACACACTTGAGATTAACGAAGAAATGGTGAACAAAGCCGGTAAAGATGTGATGGGAATGACCATTAACGGAAGCATCCCCGGACCTACCTTGGAATTTAATGAAGAGGAATACGCAGTAATTCACGTAAAAAACAATATGGATGTGGAAACCTCCATTCACTGGCATGGAATGTTATTGCCCAATTTTTATGATGGCGTGCCTTATCTTTCCACACCACCCATAGAGCCTGGAAAAACCATTAAATATGAATTTGCCATAAAACAAAATGGTACGTATTGGTACCATTCCCATACCATGCTTCAGGAACAAAGTGGGGTGTTTGGTTCAATTGTAATCCAGCCGAAAGAAAAAATATTGAATTATGACAAGGAATTGGTGTTGATGTTATCTGATTGGACTAACGAAAAGCCTATGAATATCCTTCGGTTTTTAAAACGAGGTACAGAGTGGTATAATATTAAAAAAGGAACCGCCACGCCATTAAATCAGGTTATCGCCCGGGGAGCTTTCGGCGCACAACTCGATTTTTGGAGACAGCGTATGGAAGGTGCCGATATTGCCGATATTTATTACCCAGCTTTTCTCATTAACGGCCAACAAACCATGGAATATCCCGATTTTAAGCCCGGAGAAAAAATCAGGCTGAGAATCATAGACGGCGCAGCCTCGACTTCCTTCTGGATGACTTTTGGAGGGGAAACTCCAAACCTGATTTCGGCAGATGGAAAAGACGTGGTTCCGGTTAAAAAAAATAAAACATTTATTGGGGTTGCAGAAACTTATGATTTTATAGTGACAATTCCGCAAAATGGAAAGATGGAATTTCGGATTACAGCCCAGGACGGCTCGGGTACAGCTTCGGCTTATCTTGGCAGCGGGGATATTATCGCTGCACCCACAGTTCCAAAACCGGATAAGATAGCCATGATGCAAAAAATGGCAAAGATGAATATGAAGATGGGCGCACCAGCATTAAAGTTTAATCCAAAGAAAGATGAACCCTATAAAATGAAAGAGAAATGGGGAATGAAGATGGAGAAAGGAATGAAGATGGAAGATACCGAAGGAATGAACCAAACCCCAGAAGTCCCCAAAAAGGACGGTATGGAAGGGATGGATCATTCCAAAATGGAAATGCCGGTCGATTCCACAAAAACTAAAGAGATGAATCATTCTATAATGAACCCTGAAATGGAAGAAACACATAAAATAAAAAAGAATGACGATGTAATGCAGGGGATGGATCTGTTTTCTGAATACAATTATGATTATTTAAGATCCCCCGTGAAGACCACTTATGACGAGGATATTCCAGTAAATGAGATCCTTTTAAATCTCACCGGGAATATGTCAAGATATATCTGGAGTTTAAACGGGATTCCCTTATCTGAAACCGATAAAATCAAAATCAAAGGAAATCAGGTTACAAGGATTACTTTCAATAATCTTACCATGATGCACCATCCAATGCACCTTCATGGTCATTTCTTTAGGGTGATCAATAAAAACGGCGAATATTCTCCGTTGAAGCACACGGTAAATGTGCCGCCAATGCAGGAAATGACCATTGAATTTTATGGAAGCGAATACGGGGACTGGTTCTTCCATTGTCATATTTTGTACCATTTGATGAGCGGAATGGCGCGGGTTGTGAGTTATGACACTCCAAGAGACCCAAGGTTAAAAGAATATCCTGTGTCAAACTTAATTAAGGAAACCAATCAATTCTATACCTGGGGAATGGTAGATGCTGCTTCTCACATGGCAGGCCTAAACCTGGTTTCTTCCAATATCAGAAATCAATTTAATCTTTCTGCCGAATATGGCTGGAATCAAAATATAGAGGTGGAAATGAGCTATGAATATTATCTCAACGACTGGTTTCGCGTATTTGGCGGAGTAAATATGGAAAATGAAGTTGAAGATAGTATGGATCAAATCAATACTACAGCAATTGCCGGAATTCGATATTTCACCCCTTTTATGTTTAATTTAGATGTGCGAGCTGACAGTAAACTACGTCCGAAAATAAGTTTGAGCCGAGCCATAACTATTTTTCCAAGAACAGTCATCTTTGGAAGATATGAATATCAGGCCGATTTTGGTTGGGCAGATGATTTGCCACAGGGAGATAACTTTAAAAAAGAAGTGACCTGGAGTACAGGAATAGAATATATAGTATCAAAAAACTTTTCATTATTGGGAAGTTATGACACTCGCTTTGGAGCCGGAGGAGGACTTTCAGCCAAATTTTAAAAACACTATGGATATTAACTTTAAATATTTTTATAATGAAAAACCTTACAAAATGATGAAAATCGTAAGGAACTTTATCAAAATATAGTTTCAGATTCAGTTAATTTTTCAGAGTTTTTGGAAGTTGCTGGTGGCAATAAAGTTGCCCAAATGTTGATGATGAAGAATCATTTGAAAACGATGGATGACGGTAAAATGATGGAGATGACGAGAGAGAATCCTGAAATGAAGAAAAAAATGGAACAAAAAATGCTGGAAATGATGGAAAAAAATCCAGAAATTAAAACAATGATGATGAAGAATATGATGGAAAAGATGCTGGAGAATCCAGAAATGATGAAGAAAATGAAAGAAATGGAGATGAAGGGTAAAAAGCATTCCGACCACCAATAATAACCAACGAAAATGAAGATAATAATACTAATAAAAACACTTATATCATGAAACAAACATTTAAAATTAACGGCATGTCTTGCGGAAGTTGCAAGCAAACAGTAGAAAAATCTTTACAAGGAGTTGCTGGCGTAACTTCAGTTCAAGTGAGCTTAAATCCGCCGGAAGCCATTATTGAAAAAGCCGATTCTGTTACTTTAGACCAACTTAATGCCGCTTTATCAAAGGCAGGTAATTATAGTATTGGTGAAGATGAACCATCATCTCCCCAAAAAACCAAAGGTGGATGTTGTTGTGGATAGCCTAAAACATTAATTACAATATTTAACAAGTTAGATTTTTGAAGACTTTTTAGTCAGACCAAATTGAATTTAATTGAAAAATACAGTTGAGAATGCATGCTGAAAAGGATTCAAATATCTAATTATTAATTTTAATGCAAATTTTGATGAAGCACACCTACAAAATAACTGGAATGACCTGCAATGGCTGCAGAACCAATGTCGAAGACACCTTAAATACTATAAAAGGTGTATTAAAAGCTTCGGTTAATTTAGACGAAGGCAAAGCAGCAATTGAAATGGAACATCATATTTCAACAGAAACTCTTCAGCAAGAATTTTTGAAAGCAGGATTGCATTATACCATAACAGATTATAATGAACATAGCCCCAACGAAAAAACAGATAAGCCAATCGCCATCAAACCAATAAAAGATGGGAATGGTACTTTTTATTGTCCGATGCACTGTGAAGGTGAAAAAACGTATGACAAAGCTGGTGATTGCCCTGTTTGCGGCATGGACTTGATTGAACAGCCAAAAGCAATTCAGGCAACACAATATACTTGTCCGATGCATCCTGAAATAATTAAAGATGAACCAGGTTCATGCCCGATTTGCGGAATGGATTTGGTGCCGATGGAACCAACGGAAAGCGAAGAAGATAAAACCTATCTGAAATTGCTTAAAAAAATGAAGTTATCAGTCATTTTTGCAGTTCCTGTTTTCATTATTTCCATGTCCATGCATCTTCCTTCAAATCCTTTGCTAAAACTCATGCCTCAAAATATTTGGGATTGGCTGCAACTTACATTAACGCTTCCTGTTGTTTTTTACACTTGCTGGATGTTTTTTGTGCGTGCCTGGAAATCGGTTATTACCTGGAATTTAAATATGTTTACTTTGGTGGGAATAGGCACTGGAGCTGCATTTTTATTTAGCATTGTCGGTCTTTTATTTCCCAACCTATTTCCACAAGAATTTAGAAATGAGTCAGGAAATGTAAATTTGTATTTTGAAGCCACCGCCGTAATTTTAACTTTAGTGTTATTGGGACAATTGCTGGAAGCCAAAGCGCACAGTAAAACAAGTGGTGCCATCAAAGAATTATTAAAACTGGCACCTTCAGAATCAACTTTGGTTGTAGACGGCAAAGACAAAATTGTATTGATTGATTCTATAAAAAAAGGTGATTTACTGCGTGTAAAACCTGGAGAAAAAATTCCTGTTGATGGCGTAATTGATGAAGGAAGCAGCAGTATTGATGAATCTATGATCTCAGGAGAACCTATTCCTGTTGATAAAACAACTGGAGACAAAGTAAGTTCGGGAACTATCAATGGCACAAAATCATTTGTCATGAAAGCAGAACGTGTGGGATCGGAAACACTATTGTCCCAAATTATTAAAATGGTAAGCGATGCGAGTCGGTCAAGAGCACCTATTCAAAAATTGGCCGATACCATTTCAAAATATTTTGTGCCTATTGTTGTTGGTGTTTCTATCATAACATTTATCGTTTGGGCTAATTTTGGGCCAGAAAAGGATGCTATGGTTTATGCTTTTGTGAATGCCGTTGCAGTACTGATTATTGCCTGTCCGTGTGCTTTGGGATTGGCCACGCCTATGTCTGTTATGGTTGGTGTTGGCAAGGGAGCGCAAAGCGGAATTTTAATCAAAAACGCCGAAGCACTTGAAACCATGAATAAAGTAAATGTATTAATTACGGATAAAACAGGAACGCTTACCGAAGGAAAACCCTCAGTTGAAAAAGTGGTTGCTTTAGAAGGTGATTCAAAAGATTTATTGCAGCAAATTGCTTCCTTAAACCAATATAGCGAACATCCATTGGCGCAAGCCGTTGTGAATTATGCCAAAAATTCTAAAACAAAACTGACTAAAGTTGATGATTTTGATGCAGTGACCGGAATGGGTGTTACAGGCACTGTTGGCAAAAACAAAGTGACTTTGGGCAATAAAAAACTGATGGAAAAAATTAAAGCATCGGTTTCAAAAGATTTAGGAGCTCAAATTTTAGCCGAACAAAAATTAGGCAAAACAGTCTCCTATATTGCTATTAACAATAAGGCAATAGGTTATGTCGCTATTTCAGACGCCATTAAATTAACCAGTGCAGAAGCTATTAAAGCTTTAATGGATAAAGGCGTTGAAGTAATTATGTTAACCGGTGACAATGAAAATACAGCAAAAGCTGTTGCTGAAGAATTGCACTTAACCAGTTTTAAAGCAGGTTTTTTACCTGAAGACAAATTAAAGTTTATTAAAAAACTGCAAGCCGAAGGCAAAATTGTGGCCATGGCAGGTGACGGAATCAATGATTCTCCGGCTTTGGCACAATCCAATGTTGGCATTGCAATGGGAACGGGAACAGATGTGGCTATTGAAAGTGCTGATATCACATTGGTAAAAGGTGATTTAAAAGGTATTGTAAAAGCAAAAAACCTAAGTCATGAAGTGATGAAAAACATCAAGCAAAACTTGTTTTTCTCTTTTGTTTACAATGTGTTGGGTGTGCCAATTGCCGCAGGCGTATTATTTCCCGTATTCGGACTGTTATTGTCGCCCATAATTGCCGCATTGGCCATGAGTTTTAGCTCGGTTTCGGTGATTGCAAATTCATTGAGATTACGGAACATTAAAATTGATTGATTTTAAAAATAACTTAGAGTTCTCTTCTATTATCATTAGAATCTGTATCAATTAATTTATTATAGGGATCTATCCCAACCTCTGTTGGTTTTTTATCTACTATAATAGTAACTGTATTATTAATTGCTGTTATTTTATGTTTCTTTAAATACAATTCAATTTCTTCTTTTTCTCCATCAATATCTTCTTCTGAAAAAACACCAACTTCAACATAATCTGCTAATTGAACTGACAATTCTGGCTTTTTCATTTTATCCGTTTTAAAAGAAAGTGTATCACCTACTTTTTCACCATAATAACGTTTACCTTTTTCATTAACTCTATATTTACTAACATTAAATTCAATATCTACCTGATATTTTCCATTTTCCAACTCCGTTGATTTTACATCCACAATTCTATTTTTATAAAGTGTTATAGTCTCAAACATATCTTTAATTACATATTGTAAAGAGTCTGGAGTTGCTTTTTTAATATAATCAACCATTTCAACCGAAGTTGTGTATGGGGCCTCTTGAAATTTCACTTTTTCAACATACTTTTTTAAAGCATTATTTAAATTTTCTTCGCCTATATAATCGCTTAATGCATAAAAAACCAGTGAACCTTTTTTATAATGGATATACATTTGACCATCATTATACATTAATGCACTTTCTCCTTTTCGCTCCATTGTTCTACCCATCAAATAATCATCTAATGCTTCTTTTAAATACTTTCGCATTTTATTTTTACCATGTTCATGTTCCAACACTTTCAATTTCACATAATCAGACATACTTTCCGATAGCATAGTAGCGCCTTTTACATCTGCTCCAATTATTTGATGTGCCCACCATTGATGTGCCAATTCGTGAACAGTAATTGCAAAACCATAATCTACTCCTCCATCTTTGGAGTCATCTACATCAGCAATAAAACCAACTCCTTCAGAAAAAGGAATTGTATTTGGAAACGATTGAGCAAAACTTCCTTCAGTTCTAGGAAACTCAATAATACGCGCTTGTTTATGTTGATAAGGACCGAAATTTTTAGAATTATAATCTAAAGAAGCTTTCATACCTTTTAACATTCTTTCTAAATTATATTCGTGCCCTTTATGGTAATAAATCTCCAAATTAACATCGTTCCATGTATCTTTTTTAACTTCGTATCTCGCAGAATTAAACGCATAAAAATTCAAAATTTTACTATCCATTTTATAATGAAAATATCTTCTACCATCTTCAACCCATTCTTTTTGCAAATAACCTGGTGCAATTGCAATTTGATCTTCTGAAGTACTAACCGTTGCTTCAAAATCAATCCAGTCTGAATCTTTAGAAATATAGGTGTCACCTAAAGCTGTTGAATCTGTTGGAAATGGTTTTAACTCATTTTCAGGCAATTCATATTTTTCACGAATTTTATCATCTCGTAATTCACCTGCACTTGAATAACCTAATGAAGGAAACAACACTTTATTATTTATAAATGTTCCATTTTCTTTTACCTCAGAGTGAATACGTAAAAAAGTATTTTTCTTGTTTTTAACATTAAAAGTTAATTGCAAACTATCTCCTGGTAATAAAGGCTTTTCTAATTTATAAATATCAAAATTATGAATGGTATCCTCTAAGACTAAAGTATTCGGTTTATTAAATTTAAACGTACTTGGGTAATTATTATGGTTTAATAAAATACTATCAATTTTCTCTGTTGATTTATTCACCATTACATAGGTTCCCTCTGAATTAAAATTTAATTCTTTTGGAAAAATATTCATCGCTACATTTACTGAAACTATTCTAGGTTGTGTTTTATTTTCAAATTTCTTATATTTTTTCTCCCATTCTACTTTTAATAGTTCTCCTTCTTTTGAAGAAGTTCTTTCATTTAAAATGTTATTTTCATAATAAATACGTGAACCCAGTGCTAAAAATCCAATTAAAAACACTGAAAAACCGATTAAATAAGCACCTTTAAATCTAGCTTTTGCAATGGATAATCTTTCTTTAAATGAATGAGGTAATCCTCTAACCCATAATAAAGCAGTTACTATAAGCAAAACTAACCCGCCTAATAACCAATAAATTTTATAGGTGAAATAGCTATTGAAGGTAGCACCATAACCATTCATATCTGAATATGAAAAACCAGAATCTTGGTTGTACTTGAAAATAGCTTGTTCTATGCCTGCAAGTCTTAAATATGGTAATCCAATAGAAATAACCAACAGAATAAAAAGGCCTAAATAAGCATTTCCAACCAATGTTTGAATAAACAATGCTAACAATGCCCAAACAGCAAAATGAATTAATTTTAATGCAAACAACTCATATAAATATTGACCTACTTCAAAATTATAATAACCTCTATATATTTGAAAAATTATTCCGGCAACCATTATTACCATTAACAACACCGCTTGCATTTTTAAAAGAGCTATGAATTTAGATAATAATAAAGACCAATTTGGAATTGGGGTTACATCAATTAAATGGTTTGTGTGAGCCATTTTACTCCTTTGAATAAGCATTCCTGCATATAAAAAAGTAAGAATATTAATAAATAAAGAAAATGTATTTCCAGGAATTAATAACATTTGCCATGTTGTTGGGTAAGTTTTTGTTCCCGATATTTCTCCCAATGAAATAAACATTATTAAAAGAAATATTAAACCAACCAAGACAATACTTATAAACGGCAAACTCCTAACTATGAATTTAAAATCGATATTTGAGAGTTTCCAAGATGTTTTTAAATTTTGAATAAAAGAAAAATCGTAAGAAACTTTCGGTAATTCAATTCTTGTAATTCCTCCAAAATTACTTTTGGTTATGCGTTCTCCCTGTTGCTTCTTAAAACTAAATGAAACTGCATTTTGGCTAAATGTGAAATATTTATAAACCAATCCAAAAACCAAAGATGCAATAGTCAACCACAACAAACGATTGTAAATTATTACGCCTTTAATTGGTAATAATAAATTATTTTGCTCTGCCACTGACCAATAACGCGTATAATAATTTGCGGCTTGTTCACCAAACGGATCTAATAAAGCGGAAATAAATCTATTATCAAGATCATTTAATAAACTTCCTGAAACAGCTTGAATTAATAAAAGCATCACCACAACTATAAATCCTGCAGAAATATTTCTTGTAAAGGTTACCGTTGCAAAAACAATGGCTCCAAATAATAATGCATTTGGAATAATATATATTAAGTAAGCATGTAAATAAGACATGATTCTAAATGAACCAACAATTTCTTGATTTGTTCCTGGAAGTCTGAAGCCAATAAAAAGTCCTAATCCAATTATTAGAACAATCATGGTAACTATTAACAAAGAACTAAAGAATTTCGCAAACAAATAATTTGCTTTTGTAAAAGGATATGAATATAAGATGGTGTGCATATCACTTTTAAAATCTCTATAAATTGAAAATCCAATTATTGATGGGAATAAAAAATATATTAAAATGGTTAACCCATTAAACATCCCATTTAAATTTTTTGGAGAGTTCACAATTTTTGATGAGCCTGTACTATTTGTCAAGGAATCAAAAATACCAGCTGAACTTGCTGCAACAAATATTGATAAGGCAAAAAATATTGCTGCGTATATATAAAATGCCGGTTTCTTAAACCAGTATTTTAATTCGTGTTTAAATATTGTAGTAAACATATATGTAAGTTTTTTTATTAAAAATTCGCTTTATTCAGAAACTAAATTTTCTTCATCTTGTTTTAAAGCGATAAAATACACATCGTTTAACTGTGGTTCAGCCACCATAAATTGCGCTGCTGGTTTTTCTATAGAATGAACTCTAATATTTAAGGTATTATCTTGGTTGTAGTTTGAAGACAATACATTAAAAGTTGCCTCCATAGATTCTAATTCATCTCTTTCAATAATTCTAGTCCAAATTTGATTTTTAATTTCGTTGGTACAAGTTAAAGGAGTGGTGTGTTTTAAAATTCTACCTCCATTTACAATTACCATTTCATTACATAATTCCTTAACATCATCAACGATATGTGTAGAAAATATAACGGTACAATTGGTTCCAACTTCGCGTAAAACATTTAAAAACCGGTTGCGTTCTGCTGGATCTAATCCGGCCGTTGGTTCATCTACAATAATTAATTTTGGATTGTTTAATAATAATTGAGCAATTCCAAAACGTTGTTTCATTCCACCAGAATAACCTGCAACATGTTTTTTTCTTACTTCATATAAATTAGTAATTTCTAAAACTTCTTTCACTAATTTTTCTCTGTCTAATTTTGAAGCAACACCTTTTAAGGTGGCAAAATAATCTAATAATTCCTCCGCTGACATTTTTGGGTAAACCCCAAAAGACTGTGGTAAGTAACCTAATACTTTTCTTAAAGCCATATTATCTTCCAACACATTAATATCACCAAAAGTAATAGAACCAGAATCTGGGCTTTGCAACGTGGCTATTGTTCTCATTAAAGATGATTTCCCTGCTCCATTTGGGCCTAGTAACCCGAACATTCCTGTGCCTATTTCAAGGCTTAAATCATCAATAGCTTTTACGCCATTTTTATAAGTTTTAGATAAATTTTGGATAATTAATTTCATAGTAATTTTATTTTATTTTTCAACTTACACTATAAGTAACTTCTTAGTCTAATTTGTTACAAAAAAGGGTGTAAATAAAAAAGCTACAGAAGGTGGAAAAATGATGCTTGCTGCTTTTTCAACTTTTGATATGGTCAAACTCACTGAGAGCCAACATACAAAATATATAGAAATAGCCGAAAGCGCAAAGGAACAATCAGAACAAATCGTGAAAAATCCTCTTGAACACCAAAGGGAACACTTTGAAGATTTGAGCAAAGACGTAAACGATTTAGTTGCTTTGGTTGGCACAGATAAAACCCTTTACCAAGATTTTTGTCCGATGGCGAGCAATAACAATGGTGCCATATGGTTAAGTGAAACCAAAGAAATTGCAAATCCGTTTTATGGAAGTAAAATGCTTACATGCGGTAAAGTACAAAAGCAAATTAATTAAATGAGGCATTTTAAAAAAGCGTTTCTTTTTTTATTGATCGCGTTTGTGGGTATTCAATTTATACCCACAACACGCAATCAAAGCAATGAAGTTTTGGAAACAGATTTTTTTAAAACTTTTGATACTCCAAATAATATCCAGCAACTCCTCAAAAACTCATGTTATGATTGCCACAGCAACAACACATATTACCTTTGGTACAATAAGATTCAGCCGGTAAGTTGGCTGTTAGAATACCACGTAAAAAAGGGGAAAAAGGACTTGAATTTTAGTGAATTTGGCGGATATTCAAAACGCCGACAAAAAAGTAAATTAAAGTCGATTAAAAATCAAATTGAGAAGAATGAGATGCCCCTTTCATCTTATACCTTCATTCATCAAAATGCAAAATTATCGAAAATTCAAAAAGAAGAATTGCTTAATTGGATGACAAAACTTAGAGATAGTTTATAAAATACAAGAAAAATTCATAAATATTTAGTGCATTGATATGTCTCCAATATATAATATGGACCGTAACTGGTTTGTATTTTAGTTAGACAATATTTATGAACTTCATTAAAAACAACGCTAACTATTGGGCCTATTCAAATTAGATAATATAGAATAACAAATTTTTGTAAATTGCTGATACTAAAATGTAATTATTTATAATAATAAATTAGAAAATGATAAAATTGATTACCTCTTTAAAGTATAGATTAACCATCTTCCAAAAGTTATTAGTTGGAATAATTGTTATGTTAATTCTTAATGCTATTATAGCTTATGTAGGAATTATTAGTGTTCACAAACTTGAAAATACTTCTAAAATTATATTGAAGGAATCTAATAAATACAACAATCTTCAGAATTTAAAATTAAATTTTACGGAACTTTTGATGCCTGCAAACGATTATCTTATCCATGGCAATAAAGTGGAAATTTTAAATTTTAAAAAATTAGATTCCATTACCAGGCAACAATTAGAGAAATCTAAAGCGTTTGAAAACAATCATTTTAACGAACACTTTTTAGAAGAAATAGAAGACATTTTTCATGAAGTTGAAAGATTGAGTAAAAATATATTTGGGTTAAAAAATCCTGTTGGAGACCCTCAAGGAGCTCTTATGATGGAGGTTATGGACGGCATTATTATAGATGCTGGAAAAAAAATAGACATATTATCAGCCTCATCATCATCATTAATGAGTGAGTATATAAATACCAATCAAGTCACAATTTCAGAAGCATCTAAAATAATTATAATAGCCGTCGTGTTTATAATGATTTCTTTGGTAGTCGGTGGATTTTATTATGCTAAAGAAATTACAAAGCCAATAGAAAAATTGGCATCAATCGTAAAAAAAGTAACTTTAGGAAATTTGGAATCAAAAGCAAATCAACTAACGCGCACACATGATGAAATTGATGATTTTTCTATTTTATTTAATAATATGATTGGTGTTTTGTCAGAAAAAACAGTTTCAAGAGATTATCTTAATAGTATTATTCAAAAAATTAATGAGTCTTTAATAATTACAACCATTGATGACATTATTTTAATAGTTAATAAAGCTACTTTAGATTTATTAGACTACAATGAAGAAGAACTTATTGGTGAATCTATTGAAAAGATATTACTTGGTGAGAAAAAAAATACTCGCACAACATTAGAAGAAGAGACAGCTCAAAATATTTTTAATACCTATTATTCTAAATCTAATGTAGCTATTCCCATTTCTTTTTCTAAATCGTTTATTTACGATAAAAATAAAAATAAAACTGGAGTTTTGTATTTATCTTATAATCAAACAGAAAATTTTGATGAAAAACATAAGCCAATTGATGAAAATTCTGGGAATAATAGAAAAATTAAGGTTAGTGAAGAAATCCCATTAACCATTAGAGAGATAGAAATAATTAAACTAATAGTTAAAGATTACAGTAGTCAAGAAATTGCCGATAAACTTTTTATTAGCATAAGGACCGTTGAAACCCATAGAAAAAATATAATGGTGAAACTTCATACAAAAAGTATTATTGGCTTGGTTCATTATGCAATTCAAAACAATTTAATTTAATCAATTGCTTTCCTTTTAATTCTAACAATTCCACACTCGTACTAAGCACATCTCAAATAACCGATTGTTTTTCAATTAGTTAAAATTAGTTTATAGCATAAGGGTTACTTGGTATATTTCATAACCAACAATATATGGGGGTTATTGGGTATAAAACTATTTTCTACAAAGCATAACTTTGGAAAAAATTATAACCCATTTTATTAATATGAAATCAATAAGCAAAATTTTAATTGCTTTGGCACTTTTTACAGGGTTAACAACTGCAAATGCACAAAGTAACTGGAAAGCCCCGGCCACTGCAAAAACTATTAAAAGTCCTTTGACAGGAAGCGCTAATGACCTTAAAGCAGGTAAGAAGATATTCACAGAAATGTGTGTGATATGCCATGGGATTAAAGGTAAGGGAGATGGAATAGCCGCTGCTGCCCTAAGCCCAAAACCAGCCAACTATACCTCAAAAACAGTTCAAGACCAAACTGATGGAGAATTGTTTTGGAAAATAACAAATGGGAATGCACCAACTGCAGCAATGGCAGCTTACAAAGACATTCTAACGGAAACCCAACGTTGGCAAATGGTTGCTTACATAAGAACTTTTAAAAAATAATCTAAACTTTTTAACATGAAAAAAATAATACTATTTAGTCTTTTAGGTTTAATGTTCTTTAACGTAAAAGCACAACAAAACGATTTTAAACCAAGCGATTCCCAATTTATGATACGTGGTTTTGGTAGTGCTGGTTATAGCTCTATTGATAACAATGGCGACAAAACCTCTTCCTTTAATGCCGGAAACTTTGCGCCCATATTTTGGAGTGTCTACCTTTGATGTGACGAATTTTATAAGCACATAAATTATATATTTGACTTATGGCAAAAAAGTATGACAATGAATTTAAGGTTATGATAGTAGAACTATTGAAATCTGGTATTAA